>Ga0326727_10006368_pt1 | contig 32486 bp, 25 predicted proteins | sample MB2enrmetagenome_FD_207643 | JGI IMG/M metagenome (GOLD analysis project Ga0326727, IMG submission 207643) | Lab enriched peat soil microbial communities from McLean, Ithaca, NY, United States - MB29MY | ecosystem: Environmental > Terrestrial > Soil > Wetlands > Peat | place: USA: New York...
GCTCCGGCGGCGCCGGTGATCGTCCCCCCCGCCACCACGACGGCGCCGAGCCGGCCGAGTGGCCTCTCCGGCTCGGTCCCCCCCAACCCGGATCAGTTCGACACCTCCGAGGTGCCGCCCATCGACGCCATCTCGCTGGTCTCCGGGATCCACATGGGGAGCGCCCCCCAGATCATCGTCTTCGTGATCATGTTCAACGCCCTGGTGCTGGGGGCGATCCTGGTCACCTCGCGGCGCGGGCGCCGCCTGACCCGGCGCACCCTCGAGTACGCCGGCCCCGCCCCGGATGGCGCCGGAGGCGAGGGCCGCTAGCGGCGACCGGCCAGGATCCGCGCGGCCACGGTCTGGGGATCGACGGCCGCCAGGTCGCCGTCGAGGGAGAGATCGGGCAGCTCCTCGGCGAGGACCTGGCGCGCCCCCTCCACCGCGCGCTCGACGACGATCGCCTCGACCTCCGCCCGCAGCCGCTCCACGCGGCGGCGGCGCAGCTCGCCGGAGGCGGCGATGGCAGCCTGATGCTGGTCGATCGCATCAGCCAGCTCATCGATCCCCTCTCCGGTGGAGGCCACCACCTGGAGCACGGCCGGTGCCCGGCCCGCCGCGCCCCCCGGCCCGCGGGCCAGCCCGCGCAGCTCGCGAACCAGCCGCGCGGCGCCGGCCAGGTCCGCCTTGTTGACCACCAGCAGGTCGCCGATCTCGAGGATGCCGGCCTTCATGACCTGGACGGCGTCGCCGGCCGCGGGGGTCAGGACCACCACGGTGGTGTCGGCGCTCAGCATCACGTCGAGCTCGGACTGGCCGACCCCCACCGTCTCCAGGAGGCAGAGCTCCCGACCGGCGGCGGCGAGAAGCCGGATCACATCCCCGGACGCAGCGGCCAGGCCCCCGCGATGGCCCCGGGTCGCCATGGAGCGAATGAACACCCCGGGGTCGCCCGCGTGGCGCTGCATGCGCACGCGATCGCCGAGCACGGCGCCACCCCCGAACGGGCTCGAGGGGTCGACCGCGATCACCCCGACGCTCAGGCCTCGGGCCCGCCAGCGCGCAATCAGCTGGTCGCACAGCGTCGACTTGCCACTGCCCGGAGGCCCGGTGATCCCGACGACCCGGGGCACTCCGGACCGGCCGCGCACCTCGCCGAGCAGCGCGGCCACCCCGGGATCGCGATCCTCCACCATCCGGATGGCCTGAGCCAGGGCGCGGGCGTCGCCGGCAAGCAGGCGCTGGGCCAGGGAGTCCGCCACCGCCGCAGTGTATCCGGCGCGCCCGCCGGGCTCCGGCCAGCACGACCCGGCCCTGCAACGCCGCCGGGCGCGGGGGGTCACGGCTTGGTTGCTCGGGGCCAGCCGGGGAGGCGGTGCCGGATACTGCCGGCGTGAGAGCGCTCGACTCCGTGCCCGCACGCCAGCCCGGGGGTCCCCCGCTGGACCTCCGGCGCGGTCTGCCCGCGGTGCAGCCCGAGGGGACCGCCTCCAAGCTGCGCTACCTGCTGGCCGGCCAGATCATCCCCGCCGTCCTCTACGCCCTGCTCGGATACGGGGTGGTCCTGCACACGATCGGGCAGGCGGAGCACCTCTCCCCGGTCACCGGGCTGACCGTGGTCGGCGGACCGGTCCGGCAGGCCCTCTACGCCGCCTTCTGCCTCATCCCGGTGGTCCTCTTCGTGATCCGGCCCAAGCCCCAGGTCGCGGACGGCCGCGTCCTGCCCCGGGTGGTCGCGTTCACCGGGACCGCGATACTGCTCCTCACCGGCACGTTCCTTCCGGCAGGCCTCGCCCTGGTCTCCGTCCCGGCCTGGGTGGGGGCGACCTGCTCTCTGGTCCTGGTGGTGTCCACGGCCGGCGCGATCTGGGGTCTGCTCACGCTGCGGATGTCCTTCGGCATCTTCCCGGCCGCCCGCAGCCTGGTCACCAGCGGGCCATACCGCCTGGTCCGCCACCCCCTCTACCTCTGCGAGATCGTCTCGGCGTGGGCGATGGTGGTGTCCGAGGGCCATCTGGTGCCGCTGCTCATGGTGGTCGTCTTCTGCGCACTGCAGGTGACCCGGATCCGGTACGAGGAGAGCCTGCTGAAGAGGGTCTTCCCCGCCTGGACGCAGTGGGCCGCCGGCCGAGCCCGGCTGATCCCGGGGGTGTGGTAGCCCCGGTCAGCCGGCCGCGCGGATCGCGGGCCGCTCCGCCACCGCGGCCGCCTCGTGGTCCAGCAACCACCGCTTGACGCTGAGGCCCCAGCCGAAGCCGCCCAGGGATCCGTCGGTACGCACCACCCGGTGGCAGGGCACGATGAGGGCGACGGGGTTGCGAGCGCAGGCGGTTCCGGCCGCGCGCGCGTGGCGGCGGTCGCCGCCGAGCTGGGCGTAGCTCCGCACCTCTCCGGCCGGGATCCGGCGCAGCTCGGTCCAGAGCCGCTCCATGGCCGGGCTCCCCCCGGTCCTCACCGGCAGCCGATCGATGGCGGTGACATCGGAACCCGCGAAGTAGGCGCCGAGCGCCCGGGAGATCGGTCCGAGGTCGGCCAGCAGGCGGATCTCCGCCCCGGGGTCGGGGAGGCCGTCGCGGAGCAGATCGAGGTCGGCGGTGAAGCCGCCCTTCACGACGATCCCCTCGTCGGCGATCGCGGTAAAAGCGCCGAAGGGGGTCGGGACGGTCACGGCGTCGTAGGTCATGGCGGTGGGTCTCCCTCGGAAATGGTGGGTCAGGGCGTGGCGGTGGCCACCGCCGGATAGGAGAGGCTGCTCCACAGCTGGATGGCAGCGTAGGCGCGCCAGGGACGCCACGCCTCAGCGCGGCGGGCGACGCTCGGCGCATCCCCGGGCTCACCGAGGCGCTCCAGGGCCCGGCGCAGCCCCAGATCCGAGACCGGGATGGCATCCGGATCGCCGCGGGCCCGCATCGCGATGTAGGCGCGGGTCCAAGGTCCGAAGCCGGGCAGGGCCGCCAGGGTGGAGTCGAACTCCTCAGCGTCGCCGCCCGCCACATCGAGCTCTCCCCGGGCCACGGAGCGGCTCAGCGCCCGTATCGACTCGATGCGCCGCCCGGTCAGGCCGAGCCCGTCGAGATCGGCCTCGGCGAGCCGCGCCGGGGCGGGGAAGACGCGGGTCAGCTCACCGACCGGCTCCCGGAGGGGATCGCCGTGGCGGGCGACCAGGCGGCCGGCCAGGGTGCGGGCAGCGGCGACCGAGACCTGCTGGCCGAGGACCGCGCGCACGGCGGTCTCGAACGGCTCAGCGCTGCCCGGTACCCGCATCCCGGGTCGGGCGGCGAGCAGTGGGGCGAGCAGGTGGTCGCGGCCGAGATCCGCCGCGACCGCTCGGGGGTCCGAGTCGAGGTCGAGGAGGCGGCGGCAGCGCCCCACCACGTCCTCGAGGTCGGCGAGGTCGTCGAGGCGGGCGCGGAGGAGCACGTGCCCGTCGGCGGGCGAGAGGGTGACCACCGCGACGCCGCCGCGGGTGCGCAGTGAGCGCGAATACCCGGCGGCGCTCCCGGCCTCCACGCCGGTGACGGCGCGGGCCGCCAGGAAGCCGAGGAGCGGCTCGGCGGCGAAGGGGTCGCGGCGCGAGAGGCGCAGGGTGAGCCAGCCGTCCGACCCCTCGCGGCCGTCCGCCGCGCCGGCGGAACCGGGAGCTGCTTGCCCGCGACGGAACGCCCCCGGGGCGACGCCAAGCTGCTGGCGCATGGTCTCGTTGAACTGACGGAGCGAGCCGAATCCGGCGGCGAACGCGACGTCGACGAGCGGCATCGAGCTCTGGGCGATCAGGGTGCGGGCGGTCTGCGCCCGCCGGCTCCGGGCCAGCTGGAGCGGCGTCGCCCCCACCGCGGCGGTGAACGTGCGGTCGAGGGTCCGCAGACTGACCCCCAGACGGCGAGCCACGTCGCCGATCCCGTGGTCATCGGCGACCCCGTCGGCGATCAGGTGCAGCGCGTCACGGATCAGCGCCCCGCCCAGCTCACCTTCCAGGTCGGGGCGGCAGCGCTTGCACGGCCGGAACCCCGCCGCCTCCGCGGCCGCCGGGGAGGGGAAGAAGCGCACGTGGGGCGGCAACGGGGTCCGCGACGGGCAGCCGACCCGGCAATACACGCCGGTGGTCGTCACCGCCACCAGGAACCGCCCCTCGAAGCGGCGATCGCGGCTCGCCACCGCGCGGTAGCGGCTCTCGAAGTCGTCCACCCGTCCCATGGTGGCGGGTGCCGCCCTGAGGCCGCTCGCGGGTTTCGGACAGGGCGGTGAGGGGGGAGCTGGGCGGCTCCCCCCTCAGCCCGGCGCCTCAGCGCTGGCCGCGGACGCCGCTAATAGAAGACCTCGGCGAGGTGGTAGAGCTCTGCCGGCACCCGGCGCTGCTCCCGGACGGCGTCCGAGATCGGAGCCGTCTCGACGGTGCCGTTGCGCACCACGGGCATCATCCCCCAGCGCTTCGCGAGCACCAGGTCGTAGGCGGCGACGCCCACCCGGGTGGCCCAGATCCGGTCGTACGCCGACGGGCTCCCGCCCCGCTGGGTGTGGCCGAGCACCGTGGTCCGGGTCTCGTGACCGAGCCGCTCCTCGATCCGCTCGGCCAGCGTCTCGCCGATCCCCCGCTTGCTGAGCTGGGCGTGGCCGAAGGCGTCGACCTTGCCGTCCGCGGGCCCGGCATCGGTGACCCCCGCCATCTCGACGCCCTCGGAGACCACGACGATGGCGAAGTCGCTGCCGGTCTGGAACCGCTTCTGGAGGCGCTCGATCACATCGTCAAGGGTCATCGTGATCTCGGGGATGAGGATCAGGTCCGCGCCCCCCGCCAGGCCGCCCATCAGGGCCACCCAGCCGGTGTCCCGGCCCATCACCTCGACCACCATCACCCGGTGGTGGGAGGCGGCGGTGGTGTGGAGCCGGTCGAGGGCCTCGGCGACGCGACCCACCGCGGTGTCGAAGCCGATGCAGTAGTCGGTCACCGAGAGGTCGTTGTCCATGGTCTTGGGAACGCCCACCACCGGACCGCCGTGCTCGGCCAGCCAGGCCGCGACCGAGAGGGTGTCGTCGCCGCCGATCGCGACCAGGGCGTCGAGCTCAGCGCGTCCAAGGTTGCGCAGCACCTCCTCTCGCCCGCCCTCCCGCTTCATCGGGTTGGTCCGGGAGCTGCCCAGCACGGTGCCGCCGAGCTGGAGGATCCCGGAGAAGAGACGCCGGTCCAGCTCCATGATGTCGCCGTCGCCGATCAGGCCGGCCCATCCGTTCTTGACACCGATGACAGTATCGCCATGGGCCAGGGCGCGTCGCCCCACCCCGCGGATCGCGGCGTTGAGTCCGGGTGCGTCGCCGCCCCCTGTGAGGATGCCGATGCGCAAGGTCAGCTCCCGTACCCCGGGTCGTTGTTGAAGGCGTTCTCCTCGTCCTGGCCGAGGACCACGATCACCCCGTCGCTGGTGACACTCGCCCCCGGGCTGGGCGGGGACACCTTGGTGACGGGGACACCAAAGTATGCCGCGAACCACGAGGCTGCCGCAGCGTCGGCGGCGCCGCCCGCATCGACGACCTCGGTCCCGGATCGGGTCGGGACCTTGCCCAGGTCCTGGGTCGTCCAGCCCAGCTGCCCGAAGCTCCCGGCCCACCGCCCCGAGGCCCCATCGCCCGTGCCGCTGCCGTCTTCGATGCCGACCGTCGGCTTCTCGGCGAGCGCCGCCGGGCCGGCGAAGACGTTCTGGATGAAGTGGGCGACCGTGGCGTAGGTGCTGTCGTCGGCGAACAGGTAGTCGGCCCCACAGTTGGTCGGGTAGCCGCAGTCGTAGAGGAAGTTGGTGTCGTCGAGGCTGACGTGGAGGATCGCCGACGAGGGGACGGCGTCGACCAGGTTGTAGATGGCCTCGGCATCGTCGATGGTCAGGTTGGTGTCCACGTTGTCGCCGAGGGCGTTGAGCAGGTTGGGCAGGTCGCCGATGCCGCCGATGGAAAGCAGCTTCTGCTTGAGCGCGTCGACGATCTGCTGCTGGCGCTGGCTGCGCGCGAAGTCGCTGCCCTGGCCGTTGTCGCCGTGCCGGGAGCGGGCGTAGATCAGCGCGGTGGCACCGTTCATGTGCTGCTCCCCGGTGTTGAAGCTGATCGTCTCGTAGGGGCAGCTGTCAGCGGCACAGGCGGGATACTGGTTGTCGACGAAGCCGACCGGAACGTCGATGTCGATCCCGCCGACGGCGTTCACGGCCTGCTCAAAGGCGGTGAAGTCGAGGCCCACGAAGTAGTCGATGGGGATGCCCAGCAGGTGGGTGAGCGCAGCGTCCGCCATCACCCCTCCGGAGTCGGCCTGCCCGGCGGGCACCCCGCCCTCGCCGAAGAGGATGCCGTCCTCGTAGGCCTGGTTGATACGGCCCTCGTCGACCCGCTGCCCGGAGGGGTCGTAGATGGGGACGTACCAGTCGCGCGGGATGGAGATCTCGGCGACCTGGGGCGGACCGTTGGGGTGGGGCTGGATGGAGATGATCATGATCGAGTCGGTGAGGTACTCCCCGTCGTGGCCGGGGCCGCCATAGCCGTAGAGGGCGATGTTGATCCGCTTGTCGTTGGCGACCTGGTTGGTCTCGATGCTCGAGCCGCTTCTGCCCCTGATCAGGCTGCCGATCACCGACGGCACGTTGGTGTTGAACACGTGGGCCAGCCCGTCGAGGGTCCGGTAGGCGAAGACACCGCCCACCAGGGCCACCACCAGCACCGCGGCGGCGACCATGCGACCAGTGGTCATCCAGCGGGGTCGCCACCGATACCGCGAGCGGCGGAGACGCGTGGGTTTCGATGCCATCTCGATCTGCTCCGGTCGGGTGCGGCGATGCGGATGTGCGCCCGCCCGACCGCTGACCTTGCTGATGAGGCCGCCCCGGGGGGAACGTTGGCGAGGGTGGGATTGTGGCGGTCGCCGCCAAGGGTAAACCTCGGCGGCGGGGAGGGGGGCCCTCGGAGATGCGGTGGCGGCGGCTCAGGAGGAGCCGGCCGCGGAGCTCTTGCCGCGCCCCCCGGACGCTCCCAGGAGGTGACGGGCGATGACCAGCCGCTGGATCTGGTTGGTCCCCTCGTAGATCTGGGTGATCTTGGCGTCGCGCATCATCCGCTCCACGGGGTGGTCGTGGACGTAGCCGTAACCCCCCAGGACCTGGACGGCGTCGGTGGTCACGCGCATGGCGGTATCGCTGGCGACCAGCTTGGCGATCGCCGCCATCTTGGTGATCCCCTCGCTTCCGTCGTCAAGCATCTGCGACACCTGGTAGGTGAGCGCCCGGGCAGCCTGGATCTGCGCCTCCATGTCGGCGAGCATGAATTGGATCGCCTGGAACTCCGCGATGGCTCTGCCGAACTGGCGTCGTTCGCGCGCATAGCCAACGGCATGGTCGAGCGCTCCCTGGGCGATGCCCACGGCCTGGGCGGCGATGGCGGGGCGGGTGTGGTCCAGCACGGAGAACGCGATCCTCAGCCCGTCCCCCTCGGCGCCCAACCGGTTGGCCGCGGGCACGACTACCGCGTCGAGGCGCAGCTCCGCGGTGTCGCTGCCCCGGATCCCGAGCTTGCCGTGGATGGTCGTCGCCCGGAGGCCCGGGGCGTGACGGGCGTCCTCGAGGACGAACGCGGAGATCCCCCGCGCCCCCGCCTCCGGATCGGTCTTGGCGAAGACGACGATGGTGTCGGCGACCGCGCCGTTGCTGATCCACGTCTTGGAGCCGGTGAGGAGGTACTCGGCACCTCGCCGGACGGCCCGGGTCTCCATCCCCGCCGGGTCGCTGCCGGCCCCGGGCTCGGTGAGCGCATAGGCGGCGAGCCTCACGCCGCCGGCGAGGTCGGGAAGGAGGCGGCGGCGCTGCTCCTCGGTGCCGGCGAGCGCGATCGGGGTGGCGCCCAGCGCCTGGACGGCGAGCAGCAGCGCAGCGGTGGCGTCGACCCGGGCCAGCTCCTCGACGGCGAGGGTCATGGTCAGGGCGCTCCCGCTCAGTCCGCCGTCCGCCGGGCGGAAGGCGATCGCGTAGATGTCGTGGGCGCGGAACAGCTCGACGTAGTCCCACGGGTAGGCGGAGGTTTCGTCCACCTCGGCAGCGCGGGGGGCGATCCGGGAGCGGGCGAGCTCGCGGACGGCCTGGCGGATGGCCAGCTGCTCCTCGCTCAGGCGCAGGTCCATGACCGGACTATGGCACCGGCACGCATCCCCAGCGGTGGACCACGCAGGGGGAGAGCGCCGGCCCGGCTCAGCCGGAAACGGGGACGCGGCGCCAGGCGGGCCGGGAGCGCCGCCAGAGCAGCCCGACAGACACGGGCGAGGCCAGGGTGCCCGCCAGCGACGCCATGAGCGCAGGCCCGTTGGTGCCGCCGCCGATGACCGCGACCACCACGAACACGACGAACGTTCCCGCTCGCCGGGCCCGCCCCCCGATCGTGGCCCCCGTGATGGATGTCGTCTCGCCCATGGCCTGACGGTAGGGCGGGCAAGCGTGCCGGGCGATGAGGTGCGGCTGAGCGCACGCTGAGCCGAGCCTGAGAATCGGTGGCCGAGCCGCCAGCGCGGACGACCGTGGCCCGTTCGCGACACTCCGCGCGGATGCACCCGCTGCAGGATCCAGGGCTCGGTTGTGGAGAGATTATGACAACCCCTCGCCGGGGGGGAATCGACGTCGCGCAGGTGCCAGACTCGGCCCGGCTGCGTGGTCGCCTAAGCGGCCGGGACGCAGCGATGCTAGGAGAGGCCGGTGGTGGCCGAGAGGCGGGACGGACAGCTCAGGATCGGGGTCCTGTCACCGCTGGTCGCCGGCAGCTACATGAGCATCGTGCTCTCCGGCATCGCGGATGCCGTCGCCGGCGCCGGCGCCCGTCTGGTGGCGGTCCAGACCCTCGATCTCGGCCAGGGAGGCATGTCCGCCCAGGTGCCGCAGTACGCCCTGCATGCGGCCTGGGACCAGGTGGCCGGATTCGTCGTGGTCGTGAACGCGGTCGACCGGACGTACCTGGAGGCGCTGCGCAAGGCCGGCAAGCCGATCGTCATCCTGAGCGAGGCGCTGGAGGGATTCCCTGCCCCGGTGGTGCGGGCGGACAACCGCACCGGGGTCCTCGAGGCCGTGGCCCATCTCATCGAGCACGGCCACCGGCGCATCGCCTTCGTGGGCAGCCTCTTCCAGTCCGACACCCGGGAGCGTTACGAGGCGTACCGGGAGGGGCTCGCCGCCCACGGGATCACCCCCGACGACTCGCTCCTCTTCGAGACCAGCGACAACCTGGAGGGGACCGGCGAGGCGGCGGGAAGGGCGATGCTCGAGGCGGGCATGCCCTCCACCGCGGTCATCGCCGCGACCGACTACAACGCCCTGGGGCTCATGAAGGCCCTCGGCGAGGCGGGCCTGGTCCTCCCCCGCGACCAGGCGATCGTGGGATTCGACGACATCGAAGCCGCGTCGTCGGTGCGCCCCACCCTCTCCAGCGTGCGTCAGAGCTTCGAGGCCAGCGGCCGCTGCGCCGCGGAGCTGCTCCTCGACATGGTGGCGGGCAGGGAGGTGGCGGAGGGTCGCCAGCTCGTCCCCACCTCGTTCGTCCCCCGGGAGTCGTGCGGGTGCGCGGCCCGGTTGACGGTGGAGGCCGACGGCGAGCCGGACCCCCTCCTCTTCCCGACCCCCAGGGCCCGGCTGCGCGCGCGCCTCGAGCGCCTCCTGCACCACACCGACCCCCTGCCCGCGGAGGAGGCCGCCGCTCTCGATGACGCCGTCGAGATGATCTCCGGATGCGCGGAGCGGGGGGGCGGCGAGCCGCCGCCCGCGTCGGACAGATTCCGCGAGGTGGCCCAGGCGCTCTACTCGGTCAGCCCCCGCTGGACCACGATCACCGCCACCGTCGACTGCCTGCGCCGTTACTGGGAGGAGCTGGGTGCGGGTCCCGGGCAGGCCGGACGCACCGCCCATTTCGAGGCGAGTATCACCGAGCTGATCGTCGAGCTCTCCCGTGCCCTGGCTCAGCGCGAATCGACGGCCAACACCGACCTCCATCTGCAGATGCGCCGGGAGCACGAGCTGAGCATGGCTCTGCTGAGCGGCAGCACCGGCGACCCGCGCTCCCTGGGATGGCTCGCCCACACCACGGCGCGCGCCGCCTGCCTCGGACTGTGGGCGGCGGAGCGCGAGGAGGGCGGGGACGGCGAGCATCTGCTGCGGATCTCGGGCACCTATGTGCGTGAGGGTCAGCCGCTCCGCGTTCCACCGCAGTCCAGGGTCGAGGACTTCCCGCCTCGCTCGCTGCTGGAGGACGTGCACTGGGGATCACGGGAGATCGCCGTCGTCCTCCCGGTGCGGACCAAGGGTATGGATCTCGGTCTGATGGCCATGGTCGCCCCCGTCGAGATCACTCACGTCACCGGGCGGGATCTTCACTTCGAGAACAACGCGCTGCTCAGCGTGGCCATCGAACGCGAGGTGATGACCGAATGGCTCCGCTCCCAGACCGGGGATCTCGCCCGCGCCTACAGGCGGGAGCGCGACCTGGTGGAGGAGATCCGGCGCAGCGAGGAGCGCTACGCGCTGGCGGCGCGAGCCGCCAACGACGGCCTCTGGGACTGGGAGCTCGGCACCTCAAGCGTGTACTACTCGGAGCGGTGGAAGGCGATGCTCGGCCACCAGGACACAGAGATCGGAACCGGCCCCGACGAGTGGTTCAGCCGGGTGTATCCCGGGGACCTCGCCCGGCTGCGCCAGGCGGTGAGCGAGTGCGTCGAGGGCAAGCGCGAGGTCATGGAGTGCGAGCACCGGCTCCGGTCCGCCGACGGCTCGTACCGCTGGATGCGCTGCCAGGCGCTCGCGGTGCGGGCAGCGCCCGACGGTTCGGCGACGCGCCTGGTCGGCTCCCTCACCGACGTGACCGCGCAGCGCGAGCTGGAGGAAAGGCTCCGCTACGGCGCCCAGCACGACGCCCTCACCGGCCTGCCCAACCGGACCCTCTTCCTGGACCGGCTCACCCAGGGCCTGGCGCGGGCTCGGAGAAACCCCGACGCGCGCATCGCGCTGCTCTTCCTCGACCTCGACGGATTCAAGCAGGTCAACGACAACCTGGGGCACCTGGCTGGCGATCAGCTGCTCGTCCAGGTCGCCAACCGCATCAGCCAGCGCCTCCGCCAGAGCGACACCGCGGCGCGCCTCGGCGGCGACGAGTTCGCCGTCCTGCTGGAGGACGTCCGCGCGCCCGAGGCGGTGGCGGCGATCGCCGACGACATCTCCCGCCGGCTCGGCGCCCCCTACGACATCGAGGGCGCGGAGGTGACCATCAGCGCCGCGGTTGGAGCGGCGCTCAGCGCCACCGGCCAGGAGCGGCCCGACGACATCCTGCGCAGCGCCGACTCGGCGATGTACCTGGCCAAGCTCACCGCCCGCCGTTCGCTCGAGGACGGCGAGGGCAAGGTCCCCTCCCCCGTCTCCCGCGGCGAGCGCTAAGCGCGGGTCAGCCTCTCTCCGACCAGGCGCACCACGTCCTCGATGGTGTCGGCGACCGCCGCACCCGCCGCGCCCAGGGTGTCGATCTTGCTCTGGGCGGACCCGGTGGTGCCGCTGATGATCGCCCCGGCATGCCCCATCCGCTTACCGGGCGGAGCGGTGCGTCCGCTGATGAAGGCGACCACCGGCTTGTCGAATCCGGTGGAGCGGATCCACTCCGCCGCCCTCTCCTCGTCGGAGCCGCCGATCTCTCCCACCAGCACCACCGCCTCGGTGGCCGGGTCGGCGCCGAAGAGGGGGAGGATGTCGACGAAGGTCGAGCCGAGCACCGGGTCGCCGCCGATGCCGACCGCCGTGGTCTCACCGTACCCGGCGTCGGAGAGGCCCTGGATCACCTCGTAGGTGAGCGTCCCGCTCCGGGCCACCACGCCGACCCGGCCCGGGCGGCCGACGTGGTTGGGGATGAAGCCGATCTTGGACTGGCCCGGCGTCATCACCCCCGGGCAGTTGGGCCCGATCAGGCGCATCGCGGTGCGGTCCACGAAGGCGGTGGCCCGCACCATGTCGAGCACCGGGATTCCCTCGGTGACGCAGACGCCGAGCCGGAGCCCGGCCGCGGCCGCCTCCATCACCGCGTCAGCGGCGAAGGCCGGGGGCACGATCGTGAAGGCGGCGTCCGCCCCGGTCGCCGCCACCGCCGCGGCCACGGTGTCGAAGACGGGAACGCCCAGGGCCTCCCCGCCACCGCGCCCGGGCACCACCCCGGCGACCACCCGGGTGCCGTAGGCCTGCATCTGCTGGGTGTGGAACGTGCCCTCGCGGCCGGTGATGCCCTGGACCAGCACCCGGGTGGAGGCGTCGATCAGGATCGCCATCAGAGACCGGCCCCGGAGGCCGCCCCGCCCCCCACCAGCTCGACGATCCTGCGGGCCGCCTCGGGAGCGCTCGTTCCCGGGGTGATCCCGGCCTCGCTGAGGATGCGCCGGCCCTCCTCCTCGTTGGTCCCGGTCATCCGCACCACCAGCGGCACCGTGATGCCCAGCTCGTCCCGGGCCTGGACGATGCCGCGGGCCACCTCGTCGCCGCGGGTGATGCCCCCGAAGATGTTGATGAACACGCCGCGCACGTCGGGGTCGCTGAGCACCATGGCGAGCGAGTTGCGCACCTTCTCGGCGCCGGCGCCGCCGCCCACATCCAGGAAGTTGTTGGGCCGGCCGCCCACCTGCTGGACCAGGTCGAGGGTGTTCATGACCAGTCCGGCGCCGTTGCCGATGCAGCCGATGCTGCCCCCGGGGAGGTGGACGTAGGTGAGGCCGCGGCGCTTCGCCTCGGCCTCGTAGGGGTCCTCGCCGCTCCTGCCGTCCTCGCCCTCCAGGTCGAGGGCCAGCTCGACGGCGAGCTCCTGGTGGCGGTACTCGGCGTTCTCGTCGACCTCCAGCTTGCCGTCCGCGGCGACCAGCTCTCCCTGGGCGGTGATGGCCAGGGGGTTGATCTCGCAGGTGACCGCGTCGAGGTCGACGGCCAGCCGGTGCAGGGTCTGGGCCAGGGGCACCAGCTGGGCGGCGAGCCGGCCCCGCGTCTCGGTCAGCGCCGGGGCGTGGGCCAGGGCGGCGAAGGCGAGGGCGCGGACCTCGAAGGCCTGAGGCCCGGCGAAGGGGTCGGGCCAGAGCTTGGCGATGCGCTCCGGGGACGTCGCCGCCACCTCCTCGATCTCCATGCCGCCACTGGCGGAGAGGATGAGCACCAGGCGGCGCCGGTCGCGGTCGAGGGTGACCCCCAGGTAGAGCTCGTGGGCGATCTCCAGGCCGGCCTCGCACCACACCGAGCGCACCGGGTAGCCGCGGATGTCCATGGCCAGGATGCGGGCCGCCTCGCGGTGCGCCTCCTCGGGCGTGTCCACGACGGCGATCCCGCCGGCCTTGCCCCTGCCGCCGATCGGCACCTGGGCCTTGACGGCCACCCGGCCCAGCTCCCGAGCGGCATCGGCGGCCTCCTCAGGGGTCCGCGCTAGACGGCCGGCGGGGACCCGGATGCCCACCCGGGCGAACTGGCGCTTGGCCTGGTACTCGAGGAGCTTCACGGTCGGCGCTCGCCGCGAGGAACGCTAGGCGCCGGCAGGTCGCCGCGGCGGTGCGATGGCGTCCAGCTCCTCGAGGTCCTCCGGGCTGGGCGCCCACTCCGCGGCCTCGACGTTGGCCAGCACCTGCTCGGGCTGGCTCGCCCCGGCGATGACCGAGACGACCGCGGGCTGGGCCAGCAGGCCCCCGATGGCGACCCCGAGGAGGTCGGTCCCCTTGTGGCGGGCGTAGGCGGAGAGCCCCTCGACGATGTCGAAGTTGGCGTCGGTGAGGAACTCCTCGCCGGCGGGCCCAGAGAGCCGGCCCCCCTCCGGCGCTTCCTCGCCTCGCCGGTACCGCCCTGTGAGCAGACCGCGCATCAGCGGGAAGTAGGGGATCAGGCCCAGCCCGAAGTGCTCGCAGGCGGGAGCCACCTCCTCCTCCGCCCTGCGGTTGAGCAGGCTGTACTCGTTCTGAGCGCTGATGAAGCGGCTGAGATGGTGGATGTAGGAGGTCCAATCGGCGTCGGCGATCTGCCACCCGCTGAAGTTCGAGCAGCCGATGTAGCGCACCTTGCCCTCACGCACCAGGTCGTCGAGGACCGAGAGGGTCTCCTCGATGGGGGTGTCATCGTCGGGGACGTGGATCTGGTAGAGGTCGATCCAATCGGTGCTGAGCCGGCGCAGGCTGGCCTCGACGGCGGCCCGGATGTGGCGACGTGACGCCCCCGATGCGTACGGCCCCTCGCCCATGGGGCTGCCCACCTTGGTGGCGATGATCGCCGCCTCGCGGTTGCTCCTCAGCGCCGCTCCCAGCAGGCGCTCGGACTCGCCGGCGGCGTAGACGTCGGCGGTGTCGAAGAAGGTGACCCCCGCATCGAGCGCGGTGTGGACGATGCGCGCGACCCCGGCGGCATCGACCCGGCGGCCAAACTGGTTGCAGCCCACTCCGACGACCGATACCTCGAGACCGGACTCGCCGACACGACGGAACTCCATCTGCGTCACTCCCTCGACTTGGGGCCTGCTGCCCGCGCGGAGTGCCCATTCTGACCGAGCGACCCGGCCGACCGGCGTGATCGACGCGCGGATCGGCGGGGCCTGGACACCGCGGGCCGCCGCCGTGGCCGCGGGCCGCGCTCCTAGACTGGGCGCATGCCGGAGACGATCGCCCTGATCGGCGGCACCGGCCGCCTCGGTCCGGGCCTCGCCCTGCGCCTCTCCCGCGCGGGCCGGGCCGTGGTCATCGGCTCGCGCGACGCCGGCCGCGCCGGGGAGCGCGCCGCCGAGATCGGAGCCCGGGTGGCGGCAGCGGGCGGGGGCGGGAGCGTCCGCGGGGCCGCCAACGACGAGGCCGCGGCGGCCTCCGACCTGGCCATCCTCACCATCCCCTACGAGGCCCAGACCGAGCTCCTTCCCGGCCTCGCCGCGCCGCTGCGAGGCAAGGTGGTGGTGAGCACCACAGTCCCGGTCCGCTTCCACCCCGAGCTGGGCCCGGTGGCGGTGGCGGTCCCCGAGGGCTCGGCGGCGGAGCAGGCCGCCGCCCTGCTGGCCGGCAGCCGGATCGTGGCCGCCTTCCACACCGTGAGCAGCGCCCACCTCAGCCGCCTGGACCGCGACCTGGACGAGGACGTCCTCGTCTGCGGCGACGACCAGGCCGCCACGCGGGAGGTGGGTGAGCTCGCCGGGCTGATCCCCGGGGTGCGGGTCGTGAACGCGGGCCGGCTCGGCAACGCCCACGCCCTCGAGCAGCTCACCGTCCTGCTGCTCAGCATCAATCGACTCTCCCACCGGACGGCGGGCGTCCACCTCACCGGCCTCTGACGAGGCCGCCGCTCCCTGGTACGGTTGGCCGCGTGTCCGAGACCACCGAGCCGATGACGCCGGAGGACCGGCCCGCGGATCGACCGCCCGCCGCGCCCGAGCCGGTGGCGGCGCATCCCCACGAGCACCGGCGCGTGGCGCCGCCGGCGGTCCGGGTGCGCACCCTGGTGGCGGCGGCACTCGTCGTGCTCGCCGCCCTCGGGCTCATCTACGTCCTGGCCCAGGTCGCCAACCTGGTGCTCCTCTTCCTGATCGCGGTGATCATCGCCGAGGGCCTCCGCCCCCTGGTGCTGAGGGTCCAGGAGCTGCGCCTGCCGCGCGCCGGGGCCATCGCCGTGGTCTTCCTGGTGCTGCTCGCCGTGCTGGCCGGGATCGTGGCCCTGCTGGTCCAGCCGGTGGTCAGCGAGGCGGGGAGCCTGGCCACCCACTTCCCCGCCTACGAGAGGGCGGTGGTCAAGTTCATCACCAGCATCGAGAAGCACCTCGGCATCAGCAACGCCCAGCTCACCGGCCAGGTGGAGAGCGCCCTGGGCCAGGCCGGCCAGTACCTGGTGACCATCGGCGGGACCATCGCCACCGTGCTCACCGACCTCATCCTGGTGCTGGTGATCAGCTTCCTCTGGCTCACCACCAGCGGCCGGCTCAAGTCGTTCATCGTCGACCTCTTCCCGCCCCGCTCCCAGGCGCTGGTCACCGACGTGATCGGCGAGACCGGCTACCGGATGGGTGGCTACCTGCGCGCGGTGGCCATCAACATGGTCGTCGTCGGGATCGTCACCGGGGTCGCCTGTGCCCTGCTCCGGCTGCCCGATCCGGTGCTGCTCGGGCTCTTCGCCGGCATCAGCGCCGCCATCCCCGTGGTCGGCGCCTTCCTGGGCATCGTGCCCATCGCCCTGCTCGGCTTCACGGTGTCCCCCGAGTACCCGCTGCTGGTGCTGCTCGTGCTGGGGGTGGTCCAGCTGCTCGACGCCAACACCATCGTGCCCCTGGTGATGAACCGGGTGCTCGCCCTGCCTGCCCTCGCCGTGGTGCTCGCCCTGGTGGTCGGCTATGCGCTCGCCGGCCTGGTGGGAGCGGTGCTCGCCGTGCCGGTCGCCGCCGCCCTCCAGGTGATGGTCTCCCGGGTGGTGGTGCCCTACGTCCACCACATCCAGGGACGGCCCGACCCCGCCTACCTCGCCGCCTTCGGTCAGACCCCGGCCGGCGAGGTCGCCGACCCCGGCGCCACCGCGACCGATCGCGCCTGAGGCGGGCGCGCGAAGTCGGCGTGGAGTCACGCCGGGCCAGGGGGGAGCCCCGGGTGGCTCGGCCACGGGCGGGGAGCGGCACGCCCCCTGATGGTCACGGGTCCCCCCCGCCGCCCGCGGCGTGGGGTTCAGAGCGGGATGTTGCCGTGCTTGCGAAGGGGCCGGGCGACCCGCTTGCCCCGGGCCATCTCCAGGGCCGCGATCAGCACGCCGCGGGTCTGCTTGGGCTCGATGACGTCGTCCACGTAGCCGCGCTCGGCGGCGTGGTAGGGGTTGGCGAACTGCTCGCGATACTGCTCGACCAGCTCGGCCGCTCGCCGCTCGGGGTCGGGGGAGCGCGCGATCTCGCGCCGGAAGATGATGCTGACCGCCCCCTGCGGCCCCATCACGGCGATCTCCGCCGAGGGCCAGGCGACGTTGTAGTCGGCGCGGATGTGCTTGGAGCACATCACGTCGTAGGCGCCGCCGTACGCCTTGCGGGTGATCACGGTGAGCTTGGGCACGGTCGCCTCGCAGTAGGCGTAGAGGAGCTTGGCGCCGTGACGGATGATGCCCCGGTGCTCCTGATCGGTGCCGGGGAGGAAGCCGGGCACATCGACGAACGTCACCAGCGGGATGTCGAAGGCGTCGCAGAAGCGGATGAAGCGAGCCGCCTTGGTGGAGGCATCGATGTCGAGCGCCCCGGCCAGCACCCGGGGCTGATTGCCGACCACGCCGACGGAATGGCCGTCCAGGTGGCCGAAGCCGCAGACGATGTTCTGGGCGTGCAGCGCCATCACCTCGCAGAACTCGGCGTCGTCGAGGACCCGCGTCACCACGTCCCGCATCTCGTAGGGCTGACCGGGGTCGGCGGGGACGATGCTCTGCAGCTCCTCGTCGGCCCGGTCGCGGCGGTCGGCGGTGGCGCGGCGCGGCGCCGGCTCGCGATTGCTGGAGGGGAGGTGGGCGAGCAGCCGGCGGATCTGGGCGAAGGCCTCCTCCTCGCTGGCGGCGTCGAAATGGGCGACTCCGCTGCGGGTGCTGTGCACGTCCGCGCCGCCCAGGTCCTCGACACTGACCTGCTCGCCGGTGGTCACCCTGATCACGTCGGGCCCGGTGATGAACATGCGACCCACGCCCCGGACCATGACGATGAAGTCGGTGAGGGCCGGTGAGTAGACGGCGCCCCCGGTGCAGGGTCCGACGATCAGGGAGATCTGGGGCACCACCCCGCTCGCCTCGACGTTGCGGTAGAAGATCTCGGCGTAGCCGGCCAGCGAGACCACGCCCTCCTGGATCCGGGCGCCCCCGGAGTCGTTGATCCCGATCACCGGGCAGCCGGTGCGCGTGGCCAGGTCCATGACCTTGGCCACCTTCTCGGCGAAGACCTCGCCGAGCGAGCCGCCGAAGACCGAGGCGTCGTGGCTGAAGACGGCGACGCGGCGCTGATCGATTGTCCCCCAGCCGGTGACCACGCCGTCGCCGCGAACCCTTCGCTCCTCCATCCCGAAGCTCACCGTCCGATGCAGGGCGAACATGTCCAGCTCGGTGAAGGAGCCGGGATCGAGCAGGCGGTCGATGCGCTCCCGGGCGGTGAGCTTGCCCTTGGGGTGCTGGGAGCGCTCGGCGGCACCGCCGCGGAGGATGGCGTCGTGGCGTCGCTTGCGGAGGAGGTTGATGCGCTGGTCGGCCATGGCGACAGCCTAGAGCGCCGAACCGGGACGATGGACGCCGAAGACGTCGCGCAGGGCGTCGCACACCTCGCCCACGGTGGCGAAGACGGCGAGGGCGGCGCGCAAGACGGGCAGCAGGTTCTCATCTCCCGCCGCGGTGCGCCGCACCCGGTCGAGGGCCGCCATCACCGCAGCGTGGTCGCGCCCCGCGCGCATCCGCCGGAGCCGCTCCACCTGGGCCGCCTCCAGCCCGGCGGGCATGCGCTGGATCTCCACCGGCTGCTGGGAGGTCTCGGTGAAGCGGTTGACGCCCACCACCACGCGCCGCCCGCTCTCCACCTCGGTCTGGTAGCGGTAGGCGGACTCCTGGATCTGGCGCTGGTAGTAGCCGGCGTCGATGGCGGCCACGGCGCCGCCCATCTCCTCCACCTGCCCCATCAGATCGCGGGCCTCCGCCGCGACCGCATCGGTGAGCTGCTCCACGGCGTGGCTCCCCCCCAGGGGATCGGCGATCCGGGTCACGCCCGATTCGTGCGCGATCAGCTGCTGGGTCCGGAGCGCGATCTCCGCCGCCTGCGGAGAGGGCAGGGCGAGGGCCTCGTCGTAGGAGTTGGTGTGGAGGGACTGGGTGCCCCCGCACACCGCGGCCAGGGCCTGGAGGGCCACCCGGACCACGTTGTTGAGGGGCTGCTGGGCGGTGAGGGTGGCGCCGCTGGTCTGGGCGTGGAAACGCAGCTCCCAGCTGCGCGGGTCGCGAGCCGCGAAGCGGTCGCGCATCAGCGCCGCCCAGAGCGTGCGGGCGGCCCGGAACTTGGCCACCTCCTCCAGGAAGTCGCTGCCCACGGCGAAGAAGAAGGAGAGCCGGGGCGCGAAGCTGTCGACGTCGAGCCCGGCCCGGAGCGCCGCCTCGACGTAGGCGACGCCGTTGGCGAGGGTGAAGCCGACCTCCTGGGGAGCGGTCGCGCCCGCCTCGCGCATGTGGTAGCCGCTGATTGAGATCGGGTTCCAGCGGGGCAGCCGCTGGGCGCAGTAGGCGAAGGTGTCGGTGACCAGCCGCATCGAGGGCCCGGCGGGGAAGATGAAGGTGCCCCGGGCCACGTATTCCTTGAGGATGTCGTTCTGGATGGTTCCGCCCAGCCGGTCGGCGGCGATCCCCTGGCGTTCGGCCGCCAGCTCGTAGAGGAGCAGGAGCAGCGCGGCGGGGGCGTTGATCGTCATCGAGGTGGTGACCCGGTCCATGGGGATGCCCTGCAGCAGGGTCTCCATGTCCTCCCGCGAGCAGATGGCCACGCCCACCCTGCCGACCTCCCCGCGGGCCAGCGGGGCGTCGCTGTCGTAGCCCATCTGGGTGGGCAGGTCGAAGGCGCAGGAGAGGCCGGTCTGGCCGCGTTCGAGCAGGTAGTGGAAGCGCTGGTTGGTCTCCTCGGCATCCCCGTACCCGGCGTACTGGCGCATCGTCCAGGGCCGGCCGCGGTAGCCGTCGGCGCGGAGCCCGCGCGTGAAGGGGAACTCGCCCGGCGCCGGCCGGGGCGGCGAGTCGGCGTAGACCGCCTGGAGGAGGATCCCGGAGTCGCTCGTGACCGGCTCGGCCCCGGTGGCGTCGTCCCCGGGCACCTCCGCGGTCATGGGGACACCCCCCCGGAGGTGAGCTGGCAGAGCTCGCTGAGCACGCCCTCCGCGGCCCCGGGGTGGAGGAAGGCCACCAGCCTCCCCTCCGCTCCCGGCCGCGGCCGGGTATCGATGAGGCGCAGACCCATCCACGAGTAATGGTCAAGAGCGGCCTGAACGTCAGAGACGCGGTAGGCGACGTGGTGGAGGCCGCCGCCGCGGCGGACCAGGAAGCGGCTGATCGCCGAGTCGGCGCGGCGGGCGCCGAGCAGCTCAATGCGCTGCGCCCCGGCCTCGAAGATCACCACCTCGACGCCGTCGGCGGCGATCACGGAGCGGTGCACCGGGCCGCCTCCGCAGAGGCGGGTGTAGGCCTCGACCGCCGCGGCGAGGTCGGCCACCGCGATGCCGACGTGGTCGATGCCCTCCAGCGTGGCCATCGGGCGAGTATAGGCAGCAGGGCCAGGATCCGCAGGCGGCTGTCCCCGGGGCCGATGGCGCCTCCGGATCAGCCGTCTCGCCGGACCGCCTGGAGGGTGTAGCTGTGCGCCACTCGCCAGGGACGGTCCGCGATCCGCCACTCCTTGTCGGCCAGCTGCTCCATCCGTCGGGGCAGGGCCTGCCATGGCACGCTGTCGTGCTCCGTGAGCGCGGTCAGCTCCATGCCGGCATCGAGCAGCGCGGTGACGATCTCCCCCAGGCCGTGGTTCCACTGGTGGGTGACCGAGCTGGCGAAGATTGCGGACGTCTCCACGTAGGTGCCGCTCTCCTCCGACACCAACGGCTCCTCCCGCTCGAAATAGGGATGGTCAACGACCAGAAGGTCGTCGGTTCGCAGATCGTCGAGCGCCCACAGCATCGGGTGGCCCTCGCGGATGAACAGGCGCCCACCCGGTCGGAGGAGCTGCGCCACGACCTCCCCCCAGCGGTCTATCGACGGCAGCCAGCACAGCGCGCCGATGCCGGTGTAGACGAGGTCGAACCGCTCGCGCCCCAGAGCCTCCGGCGCGTCGTACACCTCAGCGTCGACGAAGTCGACGTGATCACCGGCGCGCTCGGCCAGCCGGCGCGCCTCCGCAAGCGAGGCCGAGGAGAAGTCGAGTCCGGTCACGCGGGCACCCAGGCGCGCCAGCGAGATGGTGCCCGTGCCGATGTGGCACTGCAGGTGCACGGCCCGCAGTCCACTGATGTCGCCCAGCCGCGGAAGGTCGAACCGGACGACCCTGCTGATGAAGTGAGGGTCGGCTATGAACCTGTCGACGGAGTAGTCGGGTGAAGCCGCGTGGGCGGCAGCGCGCTCATCCCAGTTGGCCCGATTGAGGGTGCGGTGATCGTCTGGCACGCCGCTCACTCTCCCACAACCCCTGCGCTCCCACGTCACGCGCTGGTCGTGGCCACCAGCTCGCCCCGCCTGGTGCGGGCCACCACCAGCAGCAGCAGCGCGGCGACGACGATGAGGCCGGGCTCGACGGCCAGCGCCCGGAGCACCCCCACGTGGTCGGAGAGGATGCCGAGCAGGAGCGGGGCGGTGCCGATCGCCACCCCGACCGCGATCTGGGTCCTGGCCATCGCCTGGTCGGTCCTGCCCCGACCCGCGCCGAGAGCCATGGCCAGGCTGAGCGGGTAGAGATTGCCGACGCCGATGCCGGTGACGTAGATGGCCACCGCCGCGACGACCAGTTCCCGGCCGAACCAGAGCACGAGGAAGCCGGCCATGGTGATCCCGAGGGCCAGACCGATCAGGCCCAGCGCGCGTCCCGGCCGGCGGGTCAGCCACGCGCCCGCCGACCTCCCGGTCAGCTCGCCGGCGATGAAGAGGCTGAGCACCGCCGCGGAGCTCGCCGTCGAGAGCCCGACGCTGATGCCGAGCAGCGGGACGCCGTAGAAGATGACGGTGAACTCGATGGCGACGGCGAGCGCCACCAGCAGGCAGGGTCCCCAGAACCCCCGGGGCAGGCGGCCGGCCACCGAGGCAGGGACGGGCGGCGAGGTCATCGGAAGCCGGCCCCAGAGGACATAGAGCACGCCCAGGGTGAGCACCGGCAGCAGCAGCGCGGGACGCCATCCGCCGGCGGTCCCGGCGAGCAGGCCGAGCAGCGCCGGCACCACCACGCCGGTCCCGCTGGCCCCGACGTTGGCCTCGACCAGAGCGCGATCGCGCTGCCGGCCATGGCGGTCGGCGAGCACCACCGAGCATCCCGCTCCCAGGTAGGTGCAGCCGACACCCAGGACGAGCGCGGCAAGCAGGGTGACCGCGACCTGGTGGCCGACGACGAAGAGCAGGGCACCGGCCGAGGTCGCGGCGGCGGCGATCCAGAAGACCCCATGGCGGCCCCAGCGCCGGGTCGATCTGTCGAAGGTCAGCCCGGTGCAGACCGCTCCCACCGAGAAGACGGTGGAGTGGAGGCTGGTCAGCGTGTAGGAGAGGTGCAGCTCCTGATGGACGAAGGCGAGCACCGGCCCCAGCGCGTAGAGGTAGAAGGCATAGGCGGAGAGGCTGATGTAGGCGAGCCAGGTCAGCCGGTCGCGGTGGAAGCCGGGGGCCTCGGCCTGGATCAGGGACGCCACCGGAGCTGGCGCGACCCGACCAGGTCGCGCGCCACCCGGCGGGAATCGGGCCGGATTCGGATGGTGAGGCGGTCCTCCCCCTCCGGGTGTTGGGCGGCGAGGGCGAGGGTGCGCCGCACCCAGTCCACCGACCGCCCCAGCACCTCGGCGACCTGGTCGTCGTCCAGGCCCCGCCGTGCCTTGACCCGGCGAATCGCCGAGGCCACCTGGCTGAGGTCGGGACTGTCGAAGTCGATCTCGGCGAGCACGGCGGCCGAGGAGGCCTGACGGGCCGGGATCCCGGCCCGCGCGAGCACGTGGTCGGTGATGGCGGAGTAGGCCTCCACCGCCGCGTGGAGCGGGCGATCGTGGCCGGTGCCGTACATGTCGGCGTGCTGGCGGACGGTGAGCCGTCCGTCGTTGGCCTCGGAGATCCGCGAGCTGTGGGGGATGATCACCGGACAGACCAGGTCGCCAAACCGTTGCTGCAGAGTGGCAATGACCTCGGCGTCGGCGACGCCGTTGTGCTGGCGCCGCCAGATCGCGATCAGGGAGCGCCGGACCACGCCGTCGGTGTCCAGACCCAGCTGGCGCCGGACCCGGATGGCGGTTTGGAGCATGTCCATGGCGTGGCGGGCGTCGGGGGCACTCGCCGTGGTCGGCAGCAGGAGCAGGTCGGCGGCCACCACCACCGCGGCGAGGAGCGGCTCGGAGTGGCCGGTGTCGATCACCGCCCAGTCGTAGCCGTCCGCCACGGTGTCGAAGGAGCGCTGCAGGAGAAACGGTCCGGCGTCCGTCGAGGCCAGCACCCGGTCCATGTCAGCGAGCCGGGGGGAGCTGCCCAGCAGGTCCAGGTTGTCGGTCACCGGACCGATGTAGGGGCGGGGGTCGAGCGAGGCGGGCGGGTGGGCCAGCACCGCGTCGAGGCCCAGGCCGGCCAGGCGCGGACCGCGCGCATAGCGGGTGAGGTCGGCCTGTTTGTCGGCGTCGACAGCGAGCACCCGCAGTCCGCGCCGGGCCATCTCGGCGGCGACCTGGAAGGCAAGGGTGGACTTCCCCACCCCACCCTTGTTCGCGGCGACAGCGAGGACCCGCATCACGGACGGGACTGCGACGGCGGAGGACCGGTCACCGAACTCCCTGTGCGCGCAAAAGATGACATCACGAAGAAAACGCGCCGCACCGGTGCGACGGTCCCGACCCTACCCTTCCGGCGCGCAGGGTGTCAACTTGCAGGCCCGACCGAAGCCGACCCCGCGGGTGCGTCCCCGGGCGAGCGCATCGAACGGGCCACGTAGACGGCGATGTCGTCCACCGCGAGCCGCTCGCCGGCCTGGCGCGCCGCGATCCCCTCGTCGAACATGGTCCGGCAGAACGGGCAGGCGGTGGCGACCCGGGTCGCCCCGGTCTCCATGGCCTGGTCGACGCGGCGGTGGTTGACCCGCGGCTGGCCCTCCTCCATCCACATCCGGCCGCCCCCGGCACCGCAGCACATCCCCTCGCGGCGGCTGCGCTTCATCTCCACGAGGCGGAGGCCGGGGATCCGTTCGAGGATGTCGCGGGGCGGCGCGAACACTCCGTTCCAACGTCCCAGGTAGCAGGAATCGTGATACGTGACCGTCTCCTCGAGCGGTCGATCGAGCACGATCCGGCCCTCCTGGATGAGCCGGTCGATCAGCACGGTGTGGTGGATGACCTCGTAGCTCCCGCCCAGGTCGGGGTACTCGTTGGCGATGCTGTTGAAGCAATGGGGGCAGCTGGTGACGATCCGGCGGACGCCATGCCCGGCCAGCACCTCGATGTTCTGCCGGGCCCGCTCCTGGAAGAGGTACTCGTTGCCGATGCGCCGCGCCGGGTCGCCGGTGCAGCGCTCCTCGGTGCCGAGGATGGCGAACTCGACCTCTGCGGCCCGGAGGATGGCGACCAGGGAGGTGGCGATGCTCCGCGCCCGCTCGTCGTAGGCGACCGCGCAGCCGACCCAGTACAGGTACTCGGCATCCGGCTTCTCGGAGAGGAGCGGCACGCCGAGCCCGGCCGCCCAGTCGGCCCGGCTCTGCTGGGAGATGCCGTAGGGGTTGGCCACGTTCTCGATGGCGCGCAGCGCGACCTCCGCCTGGCGGGGCAGCCGCGACTCGTCGAGGACCAGGTGGCGCCGCATGTCGACGATCTTGGGAACGTGCTCGATGAAGACCGGGCACTGGTCCATGCAGGCGCCGCAGGTGGTGCAGGCCCAGAGCGTCTCCTCGTCGATGACGCCGCCGATCAGGGAACGCTCGCCGCTCGCCGCCACCGCCGCGCTCACCCGCTCGGGGCTGAGCCAGGACGGCTGGAAGCTGCCCGGGAGGTCGTGGACCGCTCCTCGATGCCCGTCGCCGGTCGCCCACATCACCGCGCCGTCCGGGCTCGGCCTTCCCTCGGGATCGGCCCCCTGGACCACGTGGGCACTGTGCCGGGTGGCGGCGTAGCCGCCCTTGAGCCGCTCGTAGGCGACGTCGCGCAGGTCGGTGATGAGGGTCTTGGGGGAGAGCACCTTGCCGGTCAGGTAGGCGGGACAGTGAGACTGGCAGCGACCGCACTCGGTGCAGGTGTAGAGGTCGAGCACATCCTTCCAGGAGAAGTCCTCGAGGGCCGCGGCGCCGAAATGCTGGTCGCGCTCGTCGGTGGCCGACATCACCGCCTCGATGTCGAGGCTGCGAAGCCGGCCCTTGGGCTGACGGTTGCTGAGCACGACGTTCAGGGGGGCGGTGACGATGTGCAGGTGCTTGCTGTAGCCGAGGTAGACCAGGAAGCCGAAGACGAGCGTGAGGTGGGCCCAGAAGAACACACCGTGGAGCGCGATGAGCGCCGCGCTGCGGCTGCCCAGCGGGGTGAAGAGATGGCTGAGCGCCGCGGCCATCGGCCGGTCGGCGGCCAGCGCCTCGGGGGAATGCTCGGCAATCAGGGTCGCGTAGTTGAGCTGCAGGCAGAGCAGCAGCGCCGCGATCCAGGCCAGGATGAGCAGCGCGTCGCCGCGATGGCTGCCGCGGAAGCGGATGGGCTTCACGGCCAGACGTTGCACCAGGGCCAGCAGCAGCCCGGTCAGGACGAGGGCGCAGAAGATGTCCTGGAGGTAGGCGACCGCGGGGGCGAGGAAGGGGATGGTGTCGAGCCGCACGCCAACGACGAGGGCCTCGACGATGGCCTGGGCGATGGCGGTGAGCAGGACCAGGAAGCCCCAGAAGATGAGCGCGTGGAGCGTGCCCGCGTAGGGCCAGCGGAGCAGGCGGCCCTGACCCATGACATTGGCGAGGAAGGCACGCGCCCGTCCCCGGAGGTCCCCGCCACGCGGGTCGGGGCGGCGGGATTGGCGCATCAGGTCGACGAGGCGGCGCCACCTCAGCCCGGCGAGGGTGAACGCCGTGCCGGCCAGCGCCACCAGCGCGATGGGGCTGACGATGGCGACGGTCATGGGAGCGGTCGCCACCGCCGCGGACGCGGGACGCCTGGCCTCACCGGCCGTGCCACGTGGGCGGGCGCTTCTCCAGGAAGGCGATGAGCCCCTCGCGGGCGTCCTCGCTGCCGAGCAGCCGGACGAACTCCTCTTGCTCGCGGCGCAGCCCGGCCTCGAGGGTGCCGTCGAGGCCGTGATGCACCGCCCGCTTGATGGCGGCCACCGCCAGCGGAGGGCGCTGGGCGAGCAGGCGGGCCAGCTCCAGGGCCTCCTCGCCGAGGCGGCCGGCGGGGACCACGCGGGTCACCAGGCCGCAGGCGAGCCCACGAGCGGCGTCGATCGGGTCACCGGTCAGGAGCATCTCCAGGGCCGGCCCCCGGCCGGCCAGCCGGGGCAGCCGCTGGGTGCCGCCCCAGCCGGGCATGATCCCGAGCTTGATCTCGGGCTGGCCGAAGCGGGCCCCCTCGGCGCAGATGCGGAGATCGCAGGCCAGCGCGATCTCGCAGCCCCCGCCGTAGGCGATGCCGTTGACGGCGGCGACCACGGGCAGGCGCGATCCCTCCAGCCTCCGGGTCACCTCGACCGAGCCGGCCACCTGGTCGCCGCCCGCGGGGAACTCGGTGAGGTCGGCACCGGCCGAGAAGTAGCGCTCGCCGGCTCCGGTGAGCACCAGCGCCCGGCACTCGGGGTCGGCCTCCGCCGCGCCGAGCGCCTCCAGGATGCCCGCGGCCACGGCCCGGCTGATGGCGTTGACCGGGGAGTGGGAGATGGTGACGAGGGCGACCGCCCCCTGGCGCTCAGCGTGGACCGGATCGGTGTTCTCAGCCATGGCCTGGCACGCTACCCCACCCGGCAGGGGGTGTGGGGACCCTGTGGGGATCAGGAGGGGGAGGCGACGAACCGCCAGCGCTGGCCGACCGCCAGAAGCTCGCCCTGATGGGCGTCCGGGGCCAGGCTGCCGGGGCGCCCGAGCGCCATCCCCTGGCCGAGCTCCACCCCCATGGCGATCATCTGGCCGGCGGCGTAGTCGTTCTCGATGCCCTCCCCGATCACCAGCGCGCCGCTCACCTCGGCGAAGGCGACGGCGGCCCGGATGGCGGCGCGGGAGCTGGAGTGGGCGGCGGTCATGGTCAGGCTGCGCGCGATCTTGATGAACTCCGGGCGGGCGGCCGCGAGCAGCTCGAGGGTCGAGTGGCCCTCGCCCACGTCGTCGACCGCGAAGCGGAAGCCGTGCTCCCGGTACTGGGCCAGGACCGTGCGCACCCGCCCCAGGTCGGTGATCAGCTCCCGCTCGGTGATCTCCAGGACGACCTGGTCGGCACGGGCTCCGGATGCCTCCAGCACCAGCAGCATCTGGTCGGCGCCGTGCACGGGGTCGAGGAGCGGGACGGCGCTGACGTTGAGGAAGAGCGCCCACTCACCGGTGACGGGCCAGGGGACGGCGGCGATGGCCAGACGGCGGCACAGCCAGTCGAGGTCGCGGATGCGCCCCGAACGGTGGGCCTCGACGAAGAGGTCCTCCACGCTGTCGGTGGCGCCGAACCCCCGGGGCCGGGCCAGGGCCTCGTGGCCCGCGAGGGCGCCGTCGCGGAGCCGGACGATCGGCTGGAAGAGGATGGTGAGGTCTCGCTGGGCGAGCGCCTCATCGATCCGCGCCGACCACTCGGAGCGGTGGGCGCCCAGCCCGCCCCGGCGCCGCCGGGGGGCGCCGACCACCCGGTCGCGACCGGCGCGCTTGGCCTCGTAGAGATGGGCGTCGGCCAGCTCGACGATGTCACGAGGGTCGGAGCCTGCAGCTCCCGCCGCCCAGCCGACGCTGATGCTGACCTGGCCGTACGGCACCGAGATCGCCTTCACGACGGCACGCACCCGCTCGGCGGCCCGGGCCGCGTCGTGGGCGCTGACGTCGGACATCAGCACCGAGAACTCGTCGCCGCCCGTCCGCGCCACCACGTCCCAGCCGCGGAGGGCAGCCACCAGGGTGGAGGCGACCGCCCGCAGGGCCACGTCGCCGGCCTCGTGGCCGTACTCGTCGTTGATCCGCTTCAGGTTGTCGAGGTCAGCGGTGAGGACCGCGAAGCGCCGGCGAGGAATGGTGGCGACAAGTCGGTCGAACTCGCGCCGGTTGCGAATCCCGGTGAGCGGATCGGTGGCCGCGACCTCGGCCAGCCGGGCGACGCTCTCCTCCAGTGCCACCTCCGCCCGCCGGCGGTGGACGAACTGGCTGATCTGGTCGGCGACGTTGCTCACGCTCTCCTGAGCGTCGGCGGTCGCGCCGCGGCCGCCGCGATGGAAGAACTCGAAGAGGGCGATGACCTGCCCGTCGCGCAGCACCGGCAGGACGACGACCGGAGCGAGATCGAGGGGAGGCGGGCCGGCGCCCGCCGGGAGCGTCCCCCTTCCCGACCTCGCCGTGAACACCTCGCGCTCCGCGGTCCCCAGCGACGGTGCCAACCACGAGGAGCTGACCGTGAGGCCGCCGCCGGGCACCCTCAGGCGCAGCTCGGCGAACTCCATCTCCAGCGTCGCCGCCATGACCTCGAGCAGCCGGGGGCCGGCCTCGGAGAGGGAGCCGGCCTCGGAGAGAAGGCGGGTGACCGCGAACTGCATCGAGCGCAGGGCATCGGCCCGCCTGCGGGCGGTGAGGTCGCTGACCACGACCACCACCACGTCCCGATCCGCCCATCGGGTCGGGTTGAGCGCGATGTCGGCCGGGAAGACGGTGCCGTCCGCCCGCTGGACGCTGAACGCGGGTGCGGTGGTCCCGGTGGGACGGTGCATCGGCCGGGACTCGAAGCCGCGGCGGTGGCGCACGTGCGCCGCCTTGAGCGCGGCCGGCACCAGCACCTCGACCGGCGACCCGACCAGGCCGCCCTCAGTGTGCCCGGTCATGGCGAGCAGGCGGTCGTTGGCGAACAGGATGCGGCCCCGATCGTCGACCAGGAGCAGCCCGTCGGGCATGCCCTGGGCGAGCACCCGTGCCTCCTCCGTGAGGGTCAGCCGGGCGACCTTCCGCGGTCCGTCCCGAAGCGGCTCATCGGTGTGCGCGAGCAAATGGCGGCCCTCGATCTCCTCGTCCTCGCGACGGGACGCATCCCCTTCTGGCGGTGTGGGCCATTCGAGCCTAACCGGGGCCGCTCGACGCGACCCCCGCCGTTGCCCGCTCGTGACCCACGTTCGACACTCGTCCCGCGGCGGTGCTGACCGATCTCATCAGGGAGCGCCGGGCGCCATGATGGAGCCGATGTCCGACCCGCCTCCGCCGGCCCCGCCTCCCCCGCTGCCGCCGCGCGTCGATCCGGAACGCCTGCGCGACCTGGACTCGGCCGCCCTGGAGGCCGGGGCGGCCCGCCTCGGCGAGATCGAGCGGGCGACCCGGACCGCCATGGCCCCCTACGACCGGCAGCTCCGCGAGATCCACTCCCGGCAGGAGGAGATCGCCACCGAGCGGCGGCGCCGGGAGCGCGCCGAGCGGCACGCGGCGCGGGTCTCGGTTCGCGAGCTGGCGGGGAGCGCGGAGCTGCCGAGCCTCGCCGACGCCCTGCTCGCGGAGCCGTCACCCGTGGCCGGGGAGCGGCCGCTCGCGTCCGTGCGCGCCTACCTGGCGAGCGGCGGCGAGGTGGCGTTCGGCTACCCCAGCCGTCCGGGCACGCTCAGCTTCACCGACGGCCGCCAGATCCGCACCGCCGCGACCTGGGGTGAGGCGAGGGGCCTCTACGCGCAGGGTTGGGAGCCGGGCGCTCCCGGCGCAGCAGGGGTGCGCGGGGTCCGGGTCCACCTGAGCGGCACCCGGGTGGAGCGCGTGGTGGGGCCGCAGGACGTGCTCATCGAGGCACGCTGAGCGCGGCACCGTGGGCACGCTCGGGCCGCCCGCCTGATCGAGGGCGTACGCCGAGGGAGCGCCGGTCAGTGGGCCCGGCGCCGGCGCCTCGTGGCCGCGATGCCGGCTCCGCCGGCGAGGATGAAGAGCACCCCGACGGCCGGTCCGAGCCCACCCGGACCACCCGCGGGGCCTTCCGCCCCCGACGTCGGCACCGGCACGGCGCTGGCGGTGGCAGCCGCGCTGGCACTCGCGGTCGGGGTCGCGGTCGCGGTCGGGCTGGCGGTCGCTGCCGTCACATCGACCTCGAGAACCTCGTCGGTGCCGAAGTACGCGCCGTCTTCGGTCTCATCGGAGGCTATGACGTCGTCGGTCCCGGCTGGCAGGGCCGAGGTCGTGCAGGTGGCCGTTCCGTCGGAGGCCACCGTGACGTCACTGCAGAGGGTCGTCATCCCGGTCGTGAACGCCTCGGGGTCGCCGACCTCGACGGGGGGCAGGTGGGAGGTCAGGGTCACCGGCGCTCCCACGGTGGGGCTCAGCGTGGTCGCCGTCATCCACCAGATGGTCGCGCTGCCGTTGGTCGAGCCCACCGAGCCACCGCCGCGGAGGTAGTTGGTCCAGCCGGTCGAACCGCGGCCGCTGCCGCCGCCACCACCGGCGCCGTTGTACCCCGAGCTGGCGTCGATGTACCACCCACCGCCACCGCCACCGCCGTACCAGCCCCCGCCACCGCCACCGCCTCCGGCGCCGCCACCACCTCCCCCGTTGCCGGACGAGCCCATCCCGCCCCCCGCCTCGCTGCCTGCGCCGGCCGCACCCCCGACGGTCGAGAGGCCACCGCCTCCACCGTCCGCCCAGTCGTCCGTGTCCTCGGTGATCGTGGTTCCGGGATTGCCTGTGAGGCCACCCCCCGCGCCGCCCGCGCCCGCCTCGTCCTTTCCCCCGCCAGTCCCCCCGCCGCCGCCGGCGACGAGGACACGGTCGGTGAGGGCGGACCCGGTGCGGATGTCGGTGGCGCCCCCGCCCCCGCCACTCCAGAGGCCGGGCCCGTTCGAGGCGGAGCCGCCGCCGTTGGACCCGCCGGCCCCGCCGGTCCCATTTGCGTTCCCGTCACCACCCGCCCCACCGACCACCACGTCGAGGGTCGCTCCCGGGGTGGTGGAGAGCGTCGCGACGACCCGGCCGCCGGGCGCACCCGCGTACGGCACCAACTCCGCGCTGACGAGATGCAATCCAGCGCCACCGCCGGCCCCGGACAGATCGGCGGTGACCCCGACCACGCCCGCCGGGACGGGGAACGAATATGTCCCAACCGTGCTCTGGGTCCATGACCCAACGCCATCGGCGCCCACAGGGGCCGCGGTGGCGAGGAAGAGGGCGCCCGCGGCCGCGGGAACGAGAATGAGGATCGTGCGGCTCAGTCGCATGGGACACCTCCCCGTAGCCGGCTGTTCGGCGCGACCGATCACGACCGCGCGGACGGCGGCTGCGCGGCAGCATACATGCTTCCTGCGTCCGGTTTCAGGGACGGGGACGCGTTTCGAAGACGTGCTTGGAACGGGTGCCCGTCAGCGTCATGGGACAGGCCGAGTAGGTCAGTGGGCCCGGCGCCGGCGCCTCGTGGCCGCGATGCCGGCCCCGCCGGCGAGGATGAGGAGCAGGCCCACCAGCGGCACCCCGGCGGGGATCCCCGCCGAGGGTTCCGCGCCCGACACCGGCACCGGCGCGGCGGTCGGGGTGGCGGTGGGTGACGGGGTCGCGGTGGGCGCCGCTGCCACGGTGACGGCGAGGACCTCCGTCGTCCCATCCAAGAGGCTCTGATCGAGCGTGGCGCCCCCACCGGCCCGGCGGCTCACGAGATAGGAGTCCAGGGTCACCGAGCCGGTCCCCGTGAAGCTGCCGACCTCCGCCGGCCCCGTCAGGGTGGCGGTGACGTCGTCGGTCCCGACCGGCAGAGCCGAGGTCGTGCAGCTCGCCGCCCCGTCCACCACGGCCACCCCCTGGCAGAGGGTCGTGGATCCGACCGTGAAGGTCTCGGTGCCCTCCGACGGGTCACCGTCCAGCGTGACGGCGTGTCCCCCGGCGGCGGCCAGAGCGATGAAGGGCGTGTTGGCGGTCAGGGTGACGGAGTCTCCCGCGGTGACCGTCAGGGTCGGGGCGGTCATCCAGTAGATGGTCGCTGTGCCGTTGGTGGATGCGGCGACTGGGTCCAACTGCTCGGTGACGCCCGGCGTTCCGGCGGACAGGTAGCCACTGCCACCACCGCCCCCGCTGCCGTTGTACTCCCCGGGGGACGGGTTGGCGTCGGCGCCACCGCCACCGCCGTGGTAGCCACCGCCGCCGCCGCCGCCGCCGCCGCCGCTGCCGCCGCCGCCATCGCCGACGACACCGGTGCTGGGGTCGCCCGGGTCACCGGACTGGGCGGCACCGGTCCCGCCCGCACCGGGGCCGAACTGGGTGCCCGCATCTCCGCCGGTCGTGAATTCGTCAATACGGGTTCCGGCGGCACCGATCGTGCCTCCCCCAGGGCCGCCCGCCGTCCCAGAGGTCCCGCCGCCGGCTCCCCCGCCTCCGCCGGCGACGAGGACCCGATCGTCGGTGGTGCACGAGGGCGGCGATGTCGCCGCGCAGGATCCGGTTCGGATGTCGGTGGCGCCCCCGCCCCCGCCCCCTCCGAAGCCGGCTACGGCGGCGCCACCGCCGTTGTATCCGCCGCTCCCTTCCGCGGACGCGCTGCCGTTGGTGCCCACGCCTCCGACCACAACCTCGAGGGTCGAGCCCGGGGTGGTGGTGAGACTGCCGACGGTGAGGCCGCCCGGCGCACCGGCGCTCACCGACCCACTGCCGGCCGGATCCCACCCGCCCCCGCCGCCGGCACCGAACAGCTCAACGGT
>Ga0326727_10006370_pt1 | contig 32480 bp, 26 predicted proteins | sample MB2enrmetagenome_FD_207643 | JGI IMG/M metagenome (GOLD analysis project Ga0326727, IMG submission 207643) | Lab enriched peat soil microbial communities from McLean, Ithaca, NY, United States - MB29MY | ecosystem: Environmental > Terrestrial > Soil > Wetlands > Peat | place: USA: New York...
CACCTTCGACCTGGCGATCGCCGACGGCCGGGAGATTCCCATCGAGCAGCGCGACCCGCGCGAGGTCACACACGGCTTCGGCCGGCAGACCGCGCCGGAAGGGATTCGGGTCTACAACCCGGCCTTCGACGTCACGCCGGCTGCGCTGATCACGGCCCTGGTTTGCGACCGCGGCATCATTCGCCCCGTCACGCGGGAAGCGGTGGCGGAGAGGCTCGCATAAGGCCGCGCGCAGACAAGCTCCCGGATTGCATCCGGGGGCTTGTCGGCAGCCGAACGGCGCAGGAAACCCTCACCCCTGGGCACCCACTCGTGGGCACCTCTCCCGCAGGGAGAGGGGGGACTGGTTCAAAACGGGTCGTCGCCGGCGGGCTTGGCGGGCGGGCGAGCCTTGCCGCCCGGGCCGCTGCCCCCGAAAGGCGCCGGGCTGCCGGGCGTCGGGGCCATGGTTAAGATCGCCTTCAGAATCCCTTCCTCCACGCTCAGCCGCACGCTGACGCCGTTGGAAATCGGTTGGGCCACCAGTGTGATGTGGTCCCTGCCGCCCGAGGCGGCCAGCAATTGCGACACCTGGCCGGCGATCATCTTCGGCCCGTCCCCCGGCGCCACCTGGGCGATGAACTTGGCGATGGGGCCAGCGGTCAGCACGAGCTGCATGGGCGGGATGCTCTTCCCCGCGTCGCGTTTCGAGTTGTCGATGGCTTGCTTGAGCGTCGCAAGAACATTCTTGCCCGCCCCGAAGTACAGCGCGTCGGCGCCGATGCCCACGACGAGGTCCAGCTCCTTGCCCAACACGGCGGCGGCCTCTTCGTCCTCGATCGGCACGGTGGCGGCGTGGAAGTTGACCCCCTCGTGCTTGGCCACGTCGAGCTTGATCAGCTTGGCCACCGGCGACTCTTCTTTGCCGGCCTCCGCGACGAGTTGCTTGAGGACTTTTTCGAGCTTGGCGCCGTCGGCCACCGTCATGCCGAAGACGAAGGTCGGCGCGCCGGCCTCCAGCAGGAGCGCCATGCCGCGATCGATCGTCTTATTCTCGATCGTCTTATCGAGCACGTCCATGGCGTCGCCGAGCAATCCCTTCGCGACCTGCTTTTGCTCGTCGGTGAGATCCTCATTGGCAGTGAGGTCCTTCATCGCCTTCGAGCGGAGCTTGCCGAGGATGCCCTTGATCTGTGCCACGCCCGCCTCGTCGAGGGTGCCGGACGCCAGTACGGTGAGGGCTGCGCCGGGGACCTGGAAGCCGGCGAAATTGGTCTTGGCATCCTTCGCCATGGCGAACCGCTGTGCCGTCTGGGTGGCGGGCTGGGCGGTGAGTTCGAAGTCCAAGTACAGGGCGCCGGTGCTCGGGTCCATGCCCAGCCCCAACAGCGCGCTGTCGAGCTCCTTGGCCAGCGTCGCGACGTTCTCCAGACCCTGGTTGAATATGTTGTTGCGAATGGCCGCTTGTTCGGGGGTTTCACCGGGCTGGTGCCGCTGCACCATGCTCAGCCCCATCTTGACGCCGGCGAGGAACTGCTCGCGGACCGAGGCCGGAAGGTTCTTGACCGAGCCCCGCACTGCCAGCAGGTACTTCTTGCCCAAGTCGCCCAGCACCGTGGAAGGGTCCGCCGGCACCGAACCCAGGGCGTCCTTGCTGTTGACGATGAAGGCCCACTTACCCTTCTGCGCGACATAGAACGTCTGCCCCTTGGCGCCCGGCAGCTCGTAGACCCCAGCCGCATCCGGGGTCATCGGCCGGCCGGTCTTCGGGTTGGGCGCCAGGGACATGAGTTGCTTCAGGTCGGTCACAGGCACGAAGGCCTGGACGGGAAACTCGCCGCCCTCGGTACCGTAGACGACGACGCCCCACGGCCGGGCCTTGTCCAGCCCAGCCAGCCCACGGCCCATCGTGGCCAGGGCCAGCAGGCTTTCCGGCATCTTGGCCAGATCGGGCTTGCCGGCCAACGTGCAGGCCTTCTGCACGGTACCCATCAACTGGTCGTAGCCCGCAAACGACACGGTCACCAGGGGTTTTTGCGCCCCGGCCGCGGCGGACCCGGTTTCGCCGGCCACTTCGGCCGCGCTTGCTGTCATGGTGCTCACCAGCAGCACGATTGCCAACGCCCCGCAAAGCCGCTTCTTCACGATCGCTCCTCCTTTTGCAAGTGTCTCGGTCCCCCAGCACGTAATTCGCATAAGTCTATCCATTCTTGGTCCGGAAAGATAGAGTAGGCAGTTTATCGTTCTCCCGGCGGAGAGGGCGGACGAACGGCACGGGCGGGCATAGCCCACCGGCTTTGGGGGACAGGACACGTCGAACTGAGGTTGTCCCGATGGCCTCCAATTAGTACGCTCAGATGGTCCTTTCAACCCGCAGAGCAACAATTATGACCGTGATCGCGATCGCATTCGAGATGGTTCTTCTCCTGGCGGCGGCCGAAGACCCTCCCGCGCACCCTGCGGGTGCGGCCGTCTCGCAGAAAAATGTCGTCCCGGCTGCCCCGCAGGCCAATCCCGTCCTGGTGGACCTGACCGAAAAGGGGGTGGCCATGCCGGACGGGACGTTCGTCAAACTGCCCCCGCCGACCCTGCCGGACGGGTTGGATGCGGCGGCCCAATCCCAGGCCCTGACGAAAATCCTCCCCCCGGGCAGGTCGCTCGCGCAATTCACCCAGAAGTTGACCATCGCCCCTATCGCCCTGAAGATCCGCACGGTTCACGGCAAGGAGGACGCGACCTTCCGGGTCATCGACCTGGGGTTCGTCGTCCACGGCCGCTGGGAGACGCTCAATTCGGAGAAGTTCGCCGACAGCTTCTTGAAGGTGAAGAAAGACACGGCCCAGAAGCGCACCCTCTCCAAGTCCGGATTCCTCAGCAAAGAGGAGATGGCGAAGCGGGGGCTGGGCGGCGCCATCCCCGGCGGCATGGAGCAGCGGTTCTTCTACACGACGTTCACGCTTTTCGACGAGGTCGAGGTCAGCGCCACCCGCGAGGCGATCCTGACGAAGAGTTCCGGCAGCCTGTTGCTGGCGGCCCGGCTCGATCGGCGATTCCTGAACGATGCGGATTATCCCAACCAGTGGCGGTCGATCGACGCCGGCGCGGCGGGCGTGCCGGTCCTCGGCCCCAAGCAGCCCTACCGCGGCGCCGGGTTCTACGTGAAGATCACACGGCTGCAGCGGCCCGCCGGGGCCATCTTCGTCGAGTACCACGGCGCCTTCCACGAGCCGTTCGGCTGGTTCGAAGGCGAAAACCGGCTGCGGTCCAAACTGCCGCTGGTTGCCGATCACGAGGTCAAACAGTTCCGCATCAAACTGGGCAAGGCCAGCGAGGAGGAGCAGCAAGGGCCGGCGGAGAAGTGAAAACTTCCCTCATCTCCGGGAGAGGGACCGCAAGCAGTGCTCGGGGTGAGGGAAATTGCGGCGAACCCTGGTTTCCTGAACTGTCTCCGCCTTCGAGCGCCCCCTCACCCTAACCCTCTCCCGGAGGGAGAGGAGACAGTTTCCGCCCTATCCCCGGTCGGGCACCGCGAAGGGGGGCAGGATGCTCTTGGGCCCGTGCGAAGAGACGCCGGGCCTGATGCGAATCGCGGCGGGGGCCTCAACCGGCGACCCGCTAGGGGGCGCCCCGGCGGCGGGCCGCGGGCCCGGACTCGGCGTGTCGGAGCGGATCTGCCCGTCCTGCATGCGGACAATTCGCTCCGCCCGGCGCCCCAGCTCGTCGTCGTGGGTGATCAGCACGATGGTCATGCCCTGTTGGCGATGCAAGCTGGCGAACAGGTCGAAAACGCCCAGGGCGGACTTCGAGTCCAGGTTGCCGGTCGGCTCGTCGGCCAAGAGGATGACCGGGTCGTTGGCCAAGGCCCGGGCGATGGCCACTCGCTGCCGCTCACCGACGGAGAGTTTTTCCGGCGAGTGGTGGATGCGGTGGCCCAGCCCAACCTCTTCCAGGAGTTCGACGGCCCGGCGGGCCCGGGCGGAGGCCGGCAGGGGCGACTCGAACATCGGCACCTGGACGTTCTCCATGGCCGTCAGCACGGGCAGCAGGTAGAACGACTGGAAGACGAAGCCGATCTTTTGCGCCCGCAGCCGGTTCCAGTTGGGGATTTTCGACATCGGACGGCCCTCGAAGTAGGTCTCGCCCGAAGTGGGCCGGTCCAGGGCCCCGAGCATGTTCAGCAGCGTGGACTTGCCGCTGCCGCTGGGGCCCATGACCGAGACGTACTCGCCGCGGTGGATCTCCAGCGAGACGTCGATCAGGGCGTTCACCTGCCCGTCCGGGTAGAGCTTGGTCAAGTGCTCGGCCCGCAGCAGGACCCCGTTGCCGTTGCCGGAAGAATGTTCGTAGTTACTCATGGCGGATGGCCTCCGTAGGCAGCAGGCGGGCGGCGCGGAAGGCGGGATATGCGGCCCCGATCAGCCCCACCACGATCGCGATGATGAACGCCTCGATGATGAGGCCGGCGGAAATGCTGCTCTGAATGGCGCCATGCGCGATGGGCATGTGGCTAAGGACCATGGTCAGCCCGACAGCCGCCACGGTCCCGACCACCCCACCGCCCAGGCTCAGCAGCATCGACTCCAGCAGGACCATCCGCATCACCCGGGACGGTCGCCAGCCGATCGCCCGCAGGATGCCGATCTCGCGGGTCCGCTCGAACACGGACATGACCATGGTGTTGAGCATGCCGATGGCGCCGACGATCACGGCGATGAACGAAGTTATCCAACAAAAGGCCCGGATCACGCGGAGCTGGGTGTTGGTCCTACCGAACTCGTCGGGGGGCGTAGCGCGAATCTTTCCCGTCAACTTCAGCTTCGCAGCCACCGGACCTTCAATCTCGGCCTGGACGGCCTTGGCGGTCTGCTCGCTGGGGTCCTTCAGCCGCACCGTGCAGCCCGTGATCTTGCCCTTTTCACCGGTGAGCTCCTGGGCGTCCTCCAGCAGCAGGTAGGCCATGAAGTTCTCCAGGGAGGTGCCCTCGAAGATGCCCACCACGTGGTATTTCTCATCCGACATCTCGACCGTCGAGCCGAGGGTCAGATTGGCGTTATGGGCGAGGTCCTTGCCCAGCACGATGCCCCGTTTGCCGTGGAACTCGGCGGAGAGCCGCTGCCCTTCCAGCAGTTTCAACTCGTCCCACATGTATCCGTCCGCCGGCCAACCCTGCACCATAATCCCTTGCTGCCCCAGGTTGTCGAACGACATCGGGGCCACCAGGCCGGGGCAGATGTCCCGGACCCCGTCCAGCGCCATGATTTCCCGGCCCAACGCCTGATCCATCCTGCCGGTCATCGGATTCAGGGCATCGGCCCGCATCACGATCAGGCCCACATTGCGATTTTGGTAAATCTCCATCACCGAGCGCTTGAGGCTCTCCGAAAACCCTACCAGGGCCACGACCATCGCGACGGCAATTGCGATGCCGGTCAGGGTCAGCGTGGAGCGCGTGCGGCGCCGCAGGACATTCCTGAGAACAAACGTGTGGAACCGCATCCCCCCCCCTTTGACGCAAGAGCGGAAACAACGTGCCGGCAATCTTTTATGATATCGCCTTTCCCGTGGGGGTCTAGATGAGGAATGAATGGTCCGCCGGTAAATCTTAACGATCCGGGCGGCATAACCCAGCGGACCTTAGGGTGGGCGAGGTCCACCCCGTAGAATGGAAATCCTGCCTGTTACTACTTGCCGGCCGGCTCTTCCGGCAGCGGTCCCTTGATGTTCTCGGGGACCTCGGGGGCGTCAAGTCTAATGTTCATGTCCAGCTTGAAGTTGTCCGGCCATTTGCACTTGGGCAAACTTGCCGGAGCTCCCCCAGCCCCCGACTGCGCTAGCGGGGCCTCGTCGGCATCTGGGGCCAGCGGGCCCGGCGCAGGGCAGCGGTAATGACTCAACCAGTAGTAGGAGGCACCCACCCCCCCGCCGATCAACACCAGCACAAGGACGGCGGACACGCCGATCCAAAGCCGCTTCTTGGTCGTCATAGCCGATACTCCATTTTGCAGGGCCCCGGTATCATCATCGGACGGCGGGGGCCTGGAAACGAACAAACTTGCTAATCTATCCCTCGAATGGCCGGTTGGTATATACTGGGCGCGGCCAAGGGTATGCGGATGCTACTCCGGCGGCGTACAATTGAATAGCGGTAGCTCTCGACCCATTATAACAGGATGTCCTGGCGATGTTCGTCTTCGATCCGATGTACTTTCTTTTCGTGGGTCCGGCCCTGCTCCTGGGCCTTTGGGCCCAGTTCCGCGTGAAATCGACCTACGCGACGACGCGGCAGATGCCGGCCCCGCTGAGCGGTGCGGCGGCCGCCCGCTATGTCCTGGACTCTGCCGGTTTGCAGAACGTGGCCATCGAGCAGATCCCCGGCCAGCTCAGCGACCATTACGATCCGCGGGACAAGGTACTCCGCCTCAGCGCCGAGGTCTACCAGAGCCGTTCGCTGGCGGCCGTGGGGATCGCCGCACACGAGGCGGGCCACGCCCTCCAGGACGCCCTCGCCTACGCCCCCCTGGCCCTCCGCAACGCGGCCGTCCCCGTGGCCGGCTTCGGCAGCACCGCGGGCATCTGGCTGGTCATTCTCGGCGCCTTCCTGCACATGAACGCGGTGCTGATCTGGCTGGGCATTCTCTTGTTCAGCGGCGTGGTTGTCTTCCAGATCGTCAACCTGCCGGTGGAATTCAACGCCAGCTCCCGGGCGAAGCAGCAGCTCGTGGGCCTGGGTATCATCGACCAGGAGCAGCTTTATTACGTCGACAAGATGCTCCACGCCGCCGCCCTGACCTACGTGGCTTCCACGCTGCAGGCCGTCATGGTGCTCTTGTACCTGATCATGCGCTTCGGCGGGAGAAGGGACTAGCCGCTCGCGGCTTCGCAGCCCGCAAACAAACGGACGCCACGCGCAGAGTCCTTCTGCGCGTGGCGTCCTCGTTGCGCAACGCACTGCGGCAGGCCGCAGGGGGGACGCCTGCAGCCTGCGGTCAAGCCGCGCACCGCGCCGGGCGTGGTGGTGACTGCTACTGCACCTCCTCGAGTTTCACCATGCGCCGCTCGGAGGCGGAGAGCAGGGCCGCCTCCAGCACGCGCTGGGTCTGATAAGCGTCGTTGAAATCGGGGATCGGCAGGGTCGGCTCCTGGCCGCCCAGCACCTTCAGGATGTCGTAGGCCTGGTTGGTGAAGCCGTGCTCGTAGCCGATGATGTGCGCGTCCGGCCACCAGTTGGCCACGTAAGGGTGATCGCCCCCGTGGGTACACATCAGCGTGTTCCAGCCCTGCACGGCCCGCGGCAGCGTGGCATCGTAGTATTGCAGCTCGTTCATCCGCTCGAAGTCGAACTTCACCGAGCCCTTGGTGCCGTTGATCTCGAAGGTATTGCGGTTCTGGTTGCCGGTGGCCTGGCGGGCGGCCTCGAAGCTGGCCACGGCCCCGCCGGAGAAGCGGGCCAGGAAGAGCACGGTGTCGTCGACCGTCACGGGGCCCTTGGCGGCCGTGCCGGCCCGGCCTGCAGCGATCCCCCCCGCCGCCACGCCGCTGGGCAGCGTCCGCTCCTTGATGAACGTCTCGGCGATCGCCCCGGCAATCTCGACGATCTCCTGGCCGGTCACGAAGCGGGTGATGTCGATGATGTGCGCGTTCAGGTCGCCGTGGGCCCCGGAGCCCGCCAGCTTCTTGTCGAAGCGCCACAACAAGGGCACCCCCTCGCCCGCCCAGTCCTGCAGGTACGCCGCCCGCACGTGCCGGATCTCGCCGATGCGGCCCTGCTTGACCAGTTGGTGGGCCAGGCCGACTGCCGGGCAGCGGCGGTAGTTGAACCAGACGAAGGTCTTCACGCCGGCCTTCTTCGCGGCCTCGACCATGGCGCGGGCGTCGGCCAGCGATCCAGCCACGGGCTTCTCGCACGCGCAGGGCTTGCCGGCGGCAATCGCCGCTTTGGCCACCGGTGCGTGCATATAATTGGGCGTCACCACGTCGACCAGGCCGATCTCCGGCGAGCGGACCACCGCCTCCCAGTCGGTCGAGGCGTGCTGCCACCCCCAGTTCGCAGCAAAGGCCGCCGGATTCTCCTCCGCTTGCCCAAAGACCGTGTGCATCACCGCCTGCACCGGCGGCTTGAAGAACTTGTTGACCTGGCCCCACGCATTGGAATGCGATCGGCCCATGAAACCTTGCCCGATCAGGGCCACGTTCACCTTGGCCATGCTGGACTCCTTTTTGAGATGTGGGAGCACGGTTTATAGCCCCATTTTCCGTTTCGTGCAAGGGGCTGGCGGGGAGCGGTCTGGGGATTGAAGATTGGAGCTGCAAATTGGGGGATAAAGCCCCCGGACTGCGTCCGGGGGTTTTGGGGTTGGGATTTGGGTTTGCCATTTGCGATCCATGATTTTGCATCTCAGGTCTGAGCCTCGGATTGGGACCCGGCCAAAGGAGCTGTTTCCCAATGGTCGGTTACGCCCTCCCGCTCCCCCCAATCCCCAATCCCTTCCCCCCTGGGGCAAAACCGGGTACCATGCGCTTTGTAAACAGGAGGATCCTTGCCATGTTCTGGAGATTCGGAGAATCCCGCGGGCTGTTCTGGTGGGGGGGCGGCTTGCTGGTCGGGCTGGCCCTCGGCGGCCTCTGGCCCAACACCCCCTTGCACGCCGTGGCCACCGACCGCCACGAAAACTTCGCCATCGCCACCGGGTATTGCGACGAGGCCATCGAGGCGGTCTGGTCCCTCGATTTCCTTAGCGGGGACCTGCGAGCGGTGGCCCTCTCGAAGCAGAGCGGCACCTTCAACGCCTTCTTCGGCCGCAACATCCTGGCCGACCTTGGTGTCGACCCCACGAAAAACCCCAAGTTCCTGATGACCACCGGCACGGCCGACCTCCGCCGCAGCGGCGGTGCCCGCTTGTCCCCCAGCCGCTCGATCCTGTACGTGGCCGAGATCACCACCGGCACGCTGGCGGCATATTACATCCCCTGGTCCTCCGCCGGATGGGTCTCCGGCCAGCAGCAGACGAGCCAGATCATGCTGCTGGACAAGACGCTGCTACGCTCGGTCGCTCCCCACGGCCGCGGGTAAACGCGGGCGGCGCAGCCCGCAGCTTGGCGAGACTGGCCTATGCAAATCCTCCTGAACGACCAACCGCGTGAAGTCCCCGACGGTTGCACCGTCGCCGACCTGCTGGACGAGCTCGCCCTGGCGGGCAAACCGGTCGCCGTCGAGGTGAATCTCGAGCTGGTCCCACGCCAGGCCCACGCCGACCGCCGTCTGGCCGCCGGCGACCGCCTGGAAATCGTAACCCTCGTCGGCGGAGGGTAAAGCCCGCGATTGCATCGCGGGGGTCGCCGCGGAGGGTAGTATCCCAAAGCCCCGCGATTGCATCGCGGGGATGTGCGGGGCGTAAGATGAACATGAACATGCCCGATGCTCAGCAGCAAGACAGCCTGCGTATTGGTTCGCACAGGTTCACCAGCCGCTTGATCGTCGGCACGGGCAAGTACTCCAGTTACGACTTGATGCGCCAGGCCCTGGCGGAGTCGGGGACGGAGTGCATCACGGTGGCCGTCCGCCGCGAGCGGCTTGTGGACGCGGCCGGCAAGAACCTGCTGGACTTCGTGGACCGGGACCGCTACACCATCCTGCCCAACACGGCCGGCTGCTTCACGGCGGAGGATGCCCTGCGCGTCGCCCGGTTGGGCCGCGAGATCCTCGCCCAACTGGGCAACCCCGGCGCGGACTGGGTAAAACTCGAAGTGCTGGGCGATGCCAAGACGCTGCTGCCCGACCCGCTGGCCACCCTGCAGGCGACCGAGAAGCTCGTGGCCGAGGGGTTCCAGGTGCTCGTCTACACGAGCGACGATCCGGTGATGGCCCGGCGGCTGAAGGCGGCCGGCGCCGCCAGCGTCATGCCCGCCGGTAGCCCCATCGGCTCCGGCCAGGGGGTGCTCAATCCCAATGCCATCCGCATTTGCCTGGAGTACCTCAAGGACGGCGACCCGGACTACCCGGTGATTGTCGACGCCGGGGTAGGCACGGCCAGCGACGTGACGGCGGCCATGGAGTTGGGCGTCGACGGGGTGCTGTTGAACACGGGCATCGCCCACGCCCGAGACCCTCTGGCCATGGCCCGCGCCATGCGGCTGGCCGCCGAGTCGGGACGGCTGGCCTGGCAGGCCGGCCGCATTCCCAAGAAGCTCTATGCTGCGGCCAGTAGCCCGCTGGAAGGCGTGATCGCCAGCGGCCCGGACCGGAAATAAGTTCAGCGGGCGGGCTTGCCCACCGTTTGTGCCAGGCACGGCGGGGCAAGCCCCGCCGCTAAACACTACCGCATGTTGTCCATCCAGTCCGGCGGGGCCGCGGGGGGCAAGCCGGACGCCGCCGGTTTCGGTCGTGGCGGCGCGGCGAGATGATCCGCCGCCGTCGGCTGGCCGGTCATCGTCAGGTAAGTCACCGGCATCAAAAGCGCGAAGAACGGCACCGCCACGATCAAACCAAGCCCGCACGGGATCGCGGCAACAAACGCCAGCACGGCCCCCACCAGGCTCATCAGGAACAAGGTCAACTTGTTGCCGTTAGTCATGTCCCTTGACAGCTCCAAAGACTGGATCACCCCGACGTTGCGGTCCAGGATGAGCAGATAGAACTGCGAGAACATCATCGCGACGATGATGCCCGGAATCACCAGCAGGACGAGGCCCACCATGTACATCAAGCCGAACAGGATGCTCGCGCCGAGGATTCTCAGGAGGTACGGGCCGCCGGTGAACAGGTCGGCCAGCTCGGCCCGCTCTCCCCGGGCAGTTTTCAGGAAGAAAAGTCCCTGTCCGATTTGCAGCCAGAAGCCCAGGACCCCACAGCCCAGTTGCAGGGGAAACATGACGAGGATCCGCATCGCGGGGGGCAGACGCATCAAGAAAAACACGCCCTGGACGAGAAAGACGACAAGGTTCGCCACGAAGGCGATCCCGAACACCGCGAGCATGGCCACCAGGCACGTGCCGAACTGGCTCTTGAAAATGGCCCAGGTGCGGGAGTAGACGTCGCCCAAGTCGATCCGCGTGGGCCGGATTTCGCCGGGACCGGCCGGGGGCTGGCCGGCCGGGGCGCCCGGCTGGGCTGGCGGGGCGGCAGCGCGTGGAGGCCCTCCGGGCGCCGGGCGCGATTCCGGCGCGGGGGCCGGTGCGGCAGCCGGCGCCGCCGCCGGCAAGGGAACGATCAGGATCGTCCCGCATTCGGGGCACTTCGCCTGTCTGCCCCCCGCATTATCCCCCACCCGCAACAACCGATTGCAGCCCGGACAGCGGAATTCAATCGCCATGGGGTTCTCCTCCGGACGATGCCGTGCAACGGGTCAGTCTCGCCACCGCTTGCCGCACTCGATGGTTCCGGCAAGTTCCACTAGAATAGCAGGGAGGGGGCGGCGTTACAATCGTGCTCACACCATCGGAAATCCTGGGGCCGGGGGGCCGCATCGCGGCCCGGCTGGGCAACTACGAACCCCGCCCGGAGCAGGTGGCCATGGCCGAGGCGGTGGCCGCCGCCATCCAGGCCCGCCGGCACCTGGTGGTCGAGGCGGGCACGGGGGTCGGCAAGAGCTTCGCCTACCTGGTGCCGGCCATCCTGGCCACCGCCGGCCCGGAAGATGGGAAAAAGGGTTCGCCGTCGCGGCGGGTGGTCATTTCGACCCATACCATCAGCCTACAGGAGCAGTTGCTCACGAAGGACCTGCCGCTCTTGCGCTCGGCGATGCCGGTGGAGTTCTCGGCCGTGCTGGTCAAGGGGCGGCGGAACTACGTCAGCCTGCGGCGGCTGGGCAACGCCCTGGGCCGGGCCGGCGGCCTGTTCACCGAGCAGCAGGAATTCGACGACCTCCACCGGATCGACGCCTGGGCCCGGCAAACCGCCGACGGCACCCTTTCGGACCTGGACTTCCGCCCGCTCGGGGCCGTCTGGGACGAAGTGGCCAGCGACCACGGCAACTGCATGGGCCGCGCCTGCCCGACGTACAAGCAGTGCTTCTACTACGCGGCCCGCCGCCGCATGAGCCACGCACAAATCCTGCTGGTCAATCACGCCCTGTTCTTCACCGACCTGGCGCTGCGGCCGCAAGGGGTGAAGTTGCTGCCCAACTATGACATCGTGGTGCTGGACGAGGCGCACACGATCGAGGCGGTGGCCGGCGACCATTTGGGCCTGCGAATCACCGGCGGCCAGATCGACTACACCCTGCGAAGACTCTACAACGACCGCACGAACAAGGGCCTGCTGGTCGAGCACAAGACCAACCAGGCCCAGCGGCAGGTCCTCGAATGTCGCTATCGCCAGCGGGCCTTCTTCGACAGTTTGGGCGAATGGCTCGCCGGCCAACCCTCCGGCCACGGCCGCGGGTACCCCGGCCAGAGCGGCCGCGTGCGAACGCCGGGGATCGTCGCCAACCCGCTCAGCGAGGGCCTCGCGCGGCTGGGTACGCTGGTGCGGCGCGCGGGCGATGAGATCGACGAACCGGCCCAACAGCAGGACTTCACCGCCGCCGCCAACCGCCTGGACGCCGTGGCCGAAGGACTCCAGCAGTGGCTTGCGCAGGAGCTACCCGACTCCGTCTACTGGCTCGAGGCGGCGCGGGGGAAGCGGGGGCCGCGGATCACGCTGGCCGCCGCCCCCATCGACGTCGGCCCCATCCTCCGCGACGAGCTGTTCGCCAAGGTGTCCAGCGTGATCATGACCAGCGCCACGCTGGCCACGGCCGGGCAGTTCGATTTCTTCAAGTCGCGCGTCGGCCTGGGGGCGTCGGAGTCGCTGTGCCTGGGCAGCCCATTCGATTACCAGCGGCAGGCGGAGCTGGTGCTGCTGGAGGGCATGCCCGATCCCGCCGCCGATCCCCAGCGCTACGAGCATCGAGCGATCGAGATGCTGCGGCGTTATGTGGGCCGCAGCGGGGGCCGGGCCTTCGTGCTCTTCACCAGCTACGAGCTGATGCGGCGGGCGGCCGCCGCGCTGGCCCCCTGGCTGGCCGAGCAGAACCTGACCCTCTATTCCCAGGCCGACGGCCTGCCGCGGACCCAGATGATCGAGCGGTTCAAGGCCGCTCCGCGGGCCGTGCTGTTCGGCGTGGACAGTTTCTGGCAGGGGGTGGACGTGCCGGGCGACGCCCTCGTGAACGTGATCATCACGCGGCTGCCGTTCAGCGTGCCCGACCGCCCGTTGTTGGAGGCCCGCCTGGAGGCCATCCGCGCCGCCGGCGGAAACCCGTTTCGCGATTACCAGCTCCCCGAGGCCGTCCTGAAACTCAAGCAGGGCTTCGGCCGCCTGATCCGCTCGAAGCTGGATCGCGGGACGGTCGTCATCCTCGACCCGCGCATCCGCAGCAAACCGTACGGACGCCTTTTTCTCGCCTCGCTGCCCGACTGCCGCCGGGTGATCGAGCAGGCGGACGGCGAGGGGTTGGGGACCATTGATTAGGGCCGCTCGCGGCTTCGCACGAACATCAAAGAAAGGAGCAATCGCATGTTGTATCGCAAACTCGGCAGCTCGGGCATTGACGTTTCGGCGGTCGGCTTCGGCGGGTGGGCCATCGGCGGGTGGATGTGGGGCGGCACCGACGAGGCCAAGGCCCTGGCGGCCATCCACGCCGCCCTGGATCACGGCATCACCCTGATCGACACGGCCCCCGCCTATGGCTATGGCCTATCCGAAAAAATTGTCGGCCGGGCGATCCAAGGCCGCCGCCAGCAAGTCGTCCTGGCCACCAAGTGCGGCATTATCTGGGATCGCGAGGAGGGAACCTTCTTCTTCCACTCCGACCAGCAAGGGGTCACCCTGCGGCCCTCGGAAAAGAAGTTCTACAAGAACCTCCGCCCGGCCTCGATCCGCCACGAAGTCGAGCAGAGCCTGCAGAATCTCCAGACCGACTACCTCGACCTGCTCCAGACCCATTGGCAAGACCCCTCCACGCCCATCGCCGAAACCATGGCCGAGCTCGTTAAACTGAAGCAGGAGGGCAAGATTCGCGCGATCGGAGTGTCCAATTGCAGCCTGGAGGAGATCGCCGCCTACGGCCCGATCGATTCCGACCAGGAGAAATACAGCCTGCTGGACCGCAACATCGAGCAGAACGGCCTGCTGGCCTGGTGCCGCGAACACAACGTTGCGGTGTTGGCCTATTCGCCGCTGGCCAACGGCCTGTTGACCGGCAAGCTCCGCCCGGACCGCCGGTTCAACCCGGGCGACCTGCGGCGGGCCAATCCGCGCTTCCGCCCTGATTTCATCCGCCAGACCAACGCCCGGCTGGAGCAGCTTGCCCCCATCGCCCAGCGGCACGGGGCCACCACCGCCCAGTTGGTTATCGCCTGGACCTTCTCTCAGCCGGGCGTGACCGTGGCCCTCTGCGGCGCCCGCGATCCGCAGCAGGCCCTGGAGAACGCCGCCGCCGGGGACATCGCGCTGGCGGCCGAAGAAATTCGGACGATGAGCGAGCTGTTCGCGGCGTGATCGCACCGTTTAGCCGCCGGGCTTGCCCGGCGGGATTCGACGGCGGGCAAGCCCGCCCGCTAAACGCTACAACGGCCGCACCACCGAGAGGCTCCGCAGGTAGTCCAGCAACGTCTCGGCCGACAGCACGCCGCCGCCCATGCCGCTCTTGTGAATCCCGGCGTAAGGCACGCCGTGCGGGAAGAGGTTGTGGCCGTTGATCCAACTGTTGCCGGAGGCCATGGCCTCGGCCACACGGCCGGCGCGGGCCAGGTCGGCGGTCCAAACGCTATTGGCCAGGCCGTAGTCGGTGTCGTTGACCATGCGGACGGCCTGGGCCTCGTCGTCGAAAGGGGTGAGGAAGGCCACCGGCCCAAAGATCTCCTCCCGCGCGGCGACGTTCTGCAGGGAACCGGCCAGCAAGGCGGGTTTCACATAAAAGCCGTCGAAGCCGGGCACGGCGGCCGGGCCCCCTTCCAACACCACCTGGGCGCCCTCCTCGCGGCCGCGCTGGAGGTAGCCCAGCACCCGCCGCCGCTGCTTCTCGCTGACCACCGGGCCCATCTCGCTGGCCGGGTCCAAGGGATGGCCGATCCGCACCTGGCGGAGCTTGCCGGCCGCGGCCGCCACAAAGCGGTCGTACACCCGGCGGTTGACCAGCCATCGCGTGGCGTCGCAGCAGACCTGGCCGGTGTGCAGCGTGATTGCCTCGACCAGCCCCTGGACGGTGGCGTCCAAGGGGGCGTCGTCGAACACCACCGCCGCCCCCTTTCCGCCCAGCTCGAGTTTCACCGGGACGAGGTTGCGGCCGCAGGCCGCGGCCACGCTGCGGCCCACCTCGGGCGAGCCGGTGAACGACATCCGCCGCAGCCCCGGGTGCGCGGCCAGCGCCGCCCCGGCCACCGGCCCGAAGCCCGGCACCACGTTGATCACGCCGTCGGGGATGCCGACCTCCCGGGCGAGCCGCGCCAGCCAGATCGCCGAGAACGGCGTGTCCTCGGCGGGCTTGATCACCACCGTGTTGCCGGCGGCCAGGGCCGGCGAGATGTTCCAACCCACCAGCAGGATCGGAAAGTTCCACGGGAAGATGAATCCGCACGGCCCCCACGGATGCCGCACGGTCCAGGCCTCGTGATGGGCCACCGCCAGCGGGCTGCGGTGCTGGACGTGCAGCGACAACTCGACGTAGTAGCGCATGGTCTCGACGAAGTTCTGCACGTCGCCGGCGGCCTGGGCCAGCAGCTTGCCGGCGTCGAGAGCCTCGATTTGCGCCAGCACAGGGCTTTTCTTTTCCACCGCATCGGCCAGGCGGTGCAAGAGCACGCCCCGCTGGTTTGGGGGCATTTCCGCCCAGCCGGACGAGGAAAAGGCCGCAGCCGCAGCCCGCACGGCCCCGTCCACGTCCGCCGCCTGCATGGCGTAGACTGTGGTCAGCGGCCGGCCGCTGCCGGGGTCCACGGTGGTGAGGACCTCGCCGCCCGCGGAGGCCACGTCCCGGCCGCCGACCACGCCCGCCAGCGGGCCCCCGGCCAGGAATTCGGCCACTTCCGGCAATAACTCGGTCGGAAACGTAGTGCTCATGGCAAGGACTCCCTGGTGGCTAGTGGCTGGTGACGGGTGACTCTGGCAAGCCGCGGTGGTCGGGGAGGCCACTTGGCCATTGTATCCAGCCGCTTTTTGCCCGTTAAGGGCCATGGCGGCAAGGGCGGCAGCTTATTCCCCGCCGCGGAGCATTCGAGTACACTGGAGGTCGGCTGTCTTGGCCCAAAGCCCCCCGACTGCGTCGGGGCGGTCAGGGCAGCATTGACGACTCTCCCCTGATGCTTCAATGATTCTCCCATTTCACAGCGACGTGTTCCCCCGGATGGCGGCCATCCGCCAGGAGTTGTACTCGGCCCCGTTGGGCCCGCAAGGCGTTGTCGAGGCGGTGAACCGCGAGCTGGCCGTGCTGGGGCTGGGCGAGCGGATTCGGCCGGGGATGTCCGTGGCGCTGGGCTGCGGCAGCCGCGGCATCGATCAATACGCGCTGGTGGTCAAGACGGTGGTCGAGCACCTCTCGGGCCTGGGAGCTCGGCCCTTCGTGTTTCCCGCCATGGGCAGCCACGGCGGCGCCACGCCCGAGGGACAGCGCCGCGTGCTGCAGACGTTGGGCATCGGGGAGTCGACCGTCGGTTGCCCCGTCTCGGCGACGATGGAGGTGGTCACGCTCGGCAGCACGCCGCACGGTTTGCCGGTGTACCTGGACCGCTGTGCCGCCGCCGCGGAAGCGATCCTGATCGTCAACCGGGTGAAGCCGCACACGAATTTCCACGGGCCGGTGGAGAGCGGCCTGATGAAGATGTTGGCCGTTGGGGCGGGCAAGCAGCGGCAGGCCTCGGCCATCCACCGTTGGGGCGTGCCGGGGCTCCGCGACCACATGCCCGAAGTCGCCCGCGTGGTCCTGCAGAAGGCCCCCGTGGTTGCCGGCATCGCCCTTTTGGAGGATGCCCGGCACCAACTCAGCCGCGTGGTGGGCGTGCCGGCCGCGGACTTCGAGCGGACCGAGATGCGGCTGCTGGAGGAGGTCCGCGCCTACCAGCCGCGACTGCCCGTCAAGCAACTCCACCTCTTGGTGGTGGACCGCATCGGCAAGGAGCTGAGCGGGACGGGCATGGACCCCAACGTCATCGGCCGCTGCCGGCTGGTCGATTTTGTCGCCTTTCCCGAGCCCGAGATCAAGGTCATCAGCGTTCACGACCTGACGGACCAGACCAACGGCAACGCGATCGGCATCGGCATGGCCGACCTCACCACGCGGCGGGCGGCCGACAAGTTCAACCCGCAGAGCACCTACGCCAACGTGCTGACCGGGTTCAGCCCGGCGATGGGCGCGATGCCCGTGGTGGCCGAGACCGACCGCGAGGCCGTCCGCCTGGCCCTGGACTACCTGATCGGGCCGGTCGAGCCGGAGCAGGCCCGGGTGCTCCGCATCCGCGACACGCTCAACCTGGAGCACCTCGAGGCCAGCGAGGCCGTGCTCGAAGAGATTCAGGGCCTTTCCTCTATCCAGGTTTGCCGTCAGCCACAGCCGATGGCGTTTGACGCTGACGGCGCTTTGGCCCCGCTGGCGACGTAGGAGGAGTTTAGCGGGCGGGCTTGCCCGCCGTGTGCAACGTGCCACCGCCTCCGGCGGTGGAGCAGCGGGCAAGCCCGCCCATTAAACGACAGTCTAAACGGACCGTGCAACCCATCACCCATTGGATTCCAGCCATGAACAGAATCTCACGACGTACGATGTTGCGGCGCGGGGCCGAGGCGACGGCCGCGGCCGCCCTCAGTGCCACCTTCGCTCCCCTGCTGGCCGCGCCCCAGTCGCGGTGGTTCAAGATCGGGGCTTGCGATTGGTCGCTGGGCAAGCGGTCCGACCCGGCCGCCTTCGATCTGGCCCGAGAGATCGGCCTGGACGGCGTCCAGGTGGACATGGGCTCCGCCGCCAACGGTATGCGGGTGCGACAGCCCGAGGTGCAGAAGGCGTATCTGGCAACCGCCCGGCGGACGGGCCTGGCAATCGCCTCCCTGGCCTTGGGCGAGTTGAACAACGTGCCGCTGAAAAGCGATCCGCGGGCCGCCGAGTGGCTCGCCCAGAGCATCGGCGTCTGCCAGGACCTCGGACTGACCGTCGTGCTGGCCGCCTTCTTCGGCAAGGGCGACCTGGATATGAGCAACACCCGGGAGATCGACCACGTCGTCGGGGTGCTGCGGGACATCGCCCCCAAGGCAGAGCAAGCCGGCGTGCGGATCGGGCTGGAGAACTATCTCAGCGCCGACGATAACCGCAAGATCCTCGATCGGGTCGCTTCGCCGGCCGTCCGCGTCTACTACGACGTGGGCAACTCGACCGACAAGGGCCGCGACGTGGTCCGCGAGATCCGCGCGCTGGGCAAGCTGATCTGCGAGTTCCACGCCAAGGACGGCCCCCACATGCTGGGGCAGGGCCGCATCGATTTCAAGAAAGTCCGCGAGGCCATGGACGACACGGGCTATAGCGGGTGGATTCAGATCGAGGCGGCCGCCCCGCACGGCTTGTTGGTCGATTACACGGCCGACCGGAAGTACCTCAAGGACATCTTCCCGGCCAGGGGGTAAGGGGGAAAAAAAGAGGAAGGAGGAAGGATGAGGGATGAAGTTTGGCGGCGGAGGCACCGCACGCAGCGTGGTCGCCCGCCGTTCCATCCTTCCTTGGCCAGCAGTTGGATACGTAACATCTTACTACATAGATACTTAGGCGCTTCCCCAAAAGAGGAGCAGGCGCCCGTCGCTCGCCTGGGTAAAATCTAGTATCATTAGGACGCGATTCAAGGACGCTCGGGCGGTTGTCGCATGTCGGCTGAGGAAGTCATCTCGGAGCTGCACGGGGCCGCGCCGGTCGTGGCCCCTTCGCTGTTGGCATGCGATTTCACGAATCTCCAGCAGGAGATCCGCCGGCTCGAGGAGGCTGGGGCACGGCTCTTGCACCTGGACATCATGGACGGCCACTTCGTGCCCAACTTGAGCTTCGGGCTGCCGGTGGTGGAGGCGATTCGCCGCGTGACCTCGCTGCCGCTGGACGTGCACCTGATGATCACGGAGCCGGGCCGCTACGCCCAGCGGTTCCGCGCGGCGGGTGCCGACCTGCTGACCTTCCACATCGAGGCCGTGCCCGATCCGTGGCCGCTGCTGGCTGAGATCCGGCGGTTGGGGGCGGTTGCCGGGCTGACGCTCAACCCCCCGACGCCCTTGGAGGCCGTCGAGCCCTACCTGGACGATTGCGACCTGTTGCTGGTGATGAGCGTCCATGCGGGTTTTGGCGGGCAGGAGTTCGAGCCCATCGCGCTGGACCGCCTGCGGCAGCTTCGCCACCGGGGCCGGCCCGAACTGCTGCTCTCGGTCGACGGCGGCATCAACTGCGATACGGTCGGCCCCTGCGCCGAAGCCGGCGCCGATGTGTTGGTGGCCGGCTCCGCCCTGTTTGCTTATGACGATTATCGCCGGGCGATGGCTGAGTTTGCCGCCCGGGCGAGGGCTTCTGAGAAACCAACAACGACTCCCCAATCCCGCGTGCGGGAGCGGAGCGTTCACTGACAACTGAAAACCGACAACTGAAAACTCCCCGATCCCGCGTGTGGGAGCAGACCGCCGCTGCGGTGTCGGGGGGGTGAGGATGGACAGGTTAAACTATGCTCCGGATTGTGCTCATCCGTCCCGGGGCGACGGATTATGACGCCGAGGAACGGATCCAGGGGGCGCTGGACATCCCGCTCAATGAGCAGGGGGTATCCGAGGCCGCCGCTTTGCTGGATCGGCTCAAGGACCAAGGTATCGAGACACTCTACGCACCGCCCTCCCAGCCGGCGCGGCAGACAGCCGAAATCCTCGCCAAAGGGCTGGGCCTGCGGGTCAAGCGGCTGGTGCGGATGCAGAACCTGGACCATGGACTGTGGCAGGGGCTGCCTATCGGCGAGGTCCACCACAAGCAGCCGAAGGTTTATCGCCAGTGGCAGGAGCAGCCCGAGAACGTCTGCCCGCCGGAGGGCGAAATGCTCAGTCAGGCCCAGGAGCGGGTGCGTGCTTGCCTGGGCAAGCTGTTTCGCCGCCACAAAGAGGGCGTGCTGGCCATAGTCGTGCCCGAGCCGCTGGCCAGCCTCGTGCGGCAGTTCGTCAAGCACGACGAATTGGGCGACCTCTGGCAAGCGCTGGGCAGCCATGGCCGCTGGGAGGTGCTCGAGGTCGAGCCGGCCCAGGCGCCCGCGCTTGCGCCCTAGGGAAAAGCGATGCCCCAGAGTGTCCCCGATCCCAGTAGTTGGAAGAACCCGATGCGGCATCCCAAGCGGGGCGTGCCGGAAGGGCTGTGGATGCGCTGCCCGGGGTGCGAGGCGACCATCTTCCGCAAGGAGGCCGAGAAGCGGTTGGGGGTCTGCCCCGAGTGCGATTACCACTGGTACGTCTCCGCCCGGGAGCGGATTCGCCAGCTCTTCGACGAGGGGACGTTCGAGGAGTGGGATGCGGACCTCGAGCCGGCCGATCCGCTGGAGTTCGTCGACAAGACCCCCTACCGCCAGAAGCTCCTCGAGGAGCAGAAGCGGACCGGGCTGCGGGATGCCGCGGTCACGGGGTCGGGCACGATCCGCGGTCGCCGCGTGGCCTTCGGCGTGACCGATTCGGCCTTCATCATGGGCAGCATGGGCTCGGTGGTCGGCGAGAAGCTGACGCGGGCGATCGAGCGCGCCACTGCCGGGTTGCCGCTGGTGATCGTCTCGGGCTCTGGCGGGGGCGCGCGGATGCACGAGGGCATGTTCTCGTTGATGCAGATGGCCAAGGTCTCCGCTGCCTTGGCCCGCTTGGACGAGGCCGGCGGATTGTTCATCTCCGTGCTGACCAACCCGACGATGGGGGGCGTCGCCGCCAGCTTCGCCTCGCTGGGGGACGTGGTCTTCGCCGAGCCCAGAGCCCTGATCGGCTTCGCCGGGCCGCGGACCATCAAGGCCACCATCCGCATCGAGCTGCCCAAGGGCTTCCAGACCAGCGAGTTCCTCCTGGAGCACGGCTTCATCGACCGCATCGTCGGCCGCAAGGATCTGCAAAGCGAGATCGCCCGCACCATCGACTACTGCGGAAAAGGTTAGGCGAAAAGGGCGCGGGACATGGGCCTGTTGGCAAGTCTCAAGTCGTTGATCAGCGGCGGCCGCGTTGACGTGTCGAAGCGGTTTGCCTTGCTGCGCGAGGCTGTCTCCGGCACGATGTCGAAGTTCTACATGGCCCGGGACCTCCGTACGGGGAAGATCATCGGGCTGAAGATCCTGGACATCGAGAAGACGGCGGCCCTGGAGGCCCGCTTCCGCAGCCTCGACAAGCCCTGCGAGGGCGAGATCGCCAGCCGCCTGCGACATCCGCGGATCGTCGAGACGTACGAATACGGCCTGACCAGCGACGGCGCGCAGTACATCGTGATGGAATTCCTTGACGGGCCGGACCTCAATTCACTGCTGGTGGCCCGCGATCCGTGCCTGCAAGCCCACGGTCTGGGGTACCTCCGCCAGTCAGCCGAGGCGGTGGGGGCCGTCCACGCCGCCGGGTTCATCCACCGCGACGTCTGCCCGCGAAATTTCCTCCTGCTGCGCAAAGGCGCGGCGGATCTGAAGCTGATCGACTTCGGCGTGACCGTGCCGGCCACGCCGCCGTTCATGCAGCCGGGCATCCGCACCGGCAACCCCAACTACATGGCCCCCGAAATCGTCCGCCGCAAACCCACCGACCGGCGGGTAGACGTCTTCGCTTTCGGGACCATGGCCTACGAGTTGGTGACCGGCCAGTTGCCGTGGCTCCGCGGCGCTACCGGGATGGCCGCCATGACGCACGACCAAGCTCCCCCCGACATCCACCAACTCCGGCCGAAAATCCATCCTGCGCTGGCCAAGGCGATCCATTGGTGCCTGGAGGCAGAGCCGTCCGAGCGATGCCCTTCGCTGGACCGGTTCCTACAGGCGATCAAGGAGGTGCGGGCGCTGGACGCCCCGTAAACCAGCCCGAAAAACCCAGCGGTGTGGTTGCAAGCCGTTTAGCGGGCGGGCTTGCCCGCCGCTCGTACGTTTCGGCGCGAAGCGACCGCGGCGGGCAAGCCCGCCCGTTAGACGCTTATCCGCCGCCGAGGTGTAAGCCGCATTCCGTCTTGGCAGTGCCGCTCCAGCGGCCTGCCCGCTCGTCCTCGCCCGGTTGGACCGCCCGGGTGCAGGGCCAGCAGCCGATACTCGGGTACCCCACGTCGTGCAGTGGATTGTAGGGGATACCCTGGTCCATGATCCGCTTCCAGACGTCCTTCTGGGTCCAGGCCGCCAAGGGGCTGATCTTCACCAGGCCGAACTTCTTGTCCCAGCGGACCACGGGCGTGTCGGCGCGAGTGGGGCTCTGGTCGCGGCGGATCCCGGTCGCCCAGGCGTTGTAGCCGGCAGCGACCCGCTGCAAGACGGCCACCTTGCGGTCGAAGCAGCAGCGCTCCGGGTCGCGCTTGTAGAGCGGCCCCCCGTGCCGTGCCTCGTACTGCGGCACCGTCAGCTCCGGCCGCTGCAGATCGATCAACATGCCGTAGCGCTCGGCGATCCGCTGGCGCAACTGCAGCGTCTCCTGGAACTGGTAACCGGTATCCAGGTTGAAGACGTACACCCGGGGCTCGATCCGGGCGAGCATTGAGATGATCACACACCCCTCGGGCCCCAGGCCGGTGGCCATCGTGAAGCGGGGAAAATACCTCTCGACCGCCCAGGCGAGGATGTCTTCCGGCCGCGCGCCTTCCAGGGCTTGGCTCTGCCGGGCGAGCCACTCGATTTGTTCCGGGCTGGCCGAACGAACCGCGGCCGTTTGCGAGGCGCCCGCCTGGGGTTCCTCATGGTGTGTCCTCAATGGGACGATGGCCCTCGGCTCGGATGCTTCTACCATCGTGGTACTCACGGCGATGCTCCCGCTAGGGGTTGTCGCTCACTACTCTATCCCCAGGCTGAGTCAAAGTCAATAGTATGCTGATAAACAAAGTAAGGTATGTCGTTATTGCATCGTATCGGCCGGGCGGCGGCACAGTCTTGACGGCGAATCTTCTGGCTCGCCTATTGAGGGGGTGCGGCAAACCTGGCTTCTCTTGCGGAACATGGCCAACGGCCCGGCAGGATTGGGATATCCGCATCGGCGCTCTTCACTCAGTCTGGAGTCTGTCTACCATTGCATTAGAGTCCGCCTGCGTCCTTCTCGATTCCTGTCTTGTCCGCGTCGGTCCACGCGGGCTGCGGTTTTTTGCCCGGTGAAACTATGACGATTACAACAGAAGCTGTGAAATCCGCGGCGACCAGCCAACGCATCTTGATTGTCGATGACGATCCGAACGTTTGTGAGGTCCTCTCGAAAATCCTCTCGCTGCGCGGTTACGAGGTGGATTCGGTATACGACGGCCCGACGGCGCTGGAGCTCATCCAGCACCGGGATTATGGTCTGGCACTGATCGATTACCGTATGCCCGGGATGGACGGCGTGGAACTCTATCGCCGCATCCGCGAGTTGCGGCCGAGCCTGGCGGGCGTGTTCGTCACGGGATTCCCGACGATCGACACGGTCTACCCGGCGATTGCCGTTGGGGTCGAGCGGGTGATTGCCAAGCCGGCGGGCTCCAACGAGTTGTTGGAGATCATCCAGGAATTCGTGGGGAAGCCGGCATGAAGCTCGCCATGAGCCCCACGTCCCGCACGTTGCTCTTGCGGTATGGCAGTGCTCCGCTGTTGGTTCTGGCCGCCCTGGCGGTGCGGGTGGCGCTGGATCCCGTGCTGGGGCAGCACGCTCCGCGGGCGACGTTCTACGCGGCGGTGGTGGTGGCGGCCTGGTACGGCGGGCTGGGGCCAGCCCTGACCACCCTGGCCCTCGGCTTCCTGGCGGTTCTCTACTTCTACTTCTGGCCGCCGCACGCCGCAGCCGCGACCGGGGCAGGGGAAATCGAGGGGGTGTCGCTGGCGATTTACCTGGCGGTGGGCGCGATCATTGCGGTGCTGATGGCGGCGGTGCAGTCCGCCCGGCGGCAGGCCGCCCAGCGGGCCGCCGAGCTCGAGCAGGTCCATTGCCAGCTCCGCGACCGGCTGCAAGACCTGGCCAAGGCGGAACACCGGGTCCGCGCGGTGGTGGACCACGTAGTCGACGGCATCATCACGATCAACGCCCGGGGGATGATCGAGTCGTTCAACCCCGCCGCCGAGAAGATCTTCGGCTACCGGGCGGAAGAGGTGGTCGGGCGGAACGTCAACCTGCTGATGCCCGAGCCGGACCGCAGTCGCCATGACGGCTACCTCGGCACCTACCTGCGCACCGGGGCAGCGAAGATCATCGGCATCGGCAGGGAGGTGACGGGGTGCCGCAAGGACGGGGCGCACTTTCCGCTGGACCTGGCCGTCAGCGAGTTCCGGCTGGGCCAGCAGCGGGCATTCGTGGGGATTGTGCGGGACATCAGCGCGCGGAAACGGGCCCAGCAGGGCTCCAAGTTCCTGGCCGACGCCAGCGCGAGCCTGGCGCAACTGGTGGACTACGAGAGTACGTTGAAAAAGGTGACCCGGCTGGCGGTTCCCTTCTTTGCCGACTGGTGCATGGTAGACGTGCTGGAGGCGGACGGGACGCTCCGCCGGGTGGCCGCAGCCCACAGCGACGGCCGGGCGATCGAGCGCGAGCGAGGCTGGTCCGACAATCAGCTCCCCGCTTCCCAGCGGCAACACGGGCCGGCCGCCGTGCTGCGCACCGGCTGCTCGGAGGTCATCCCCGTCGTCACTGACGAGATCCTTGACGATCTGGCGACGGACGAGGAAGGGCTCAGCCTATTGCGGTCGCTCGGGTTGCGGTCGGCCATGAGCGTACCGTTGGGGACACGCGGCAAACTGCTGGGCGTGATGACGTTCGCCTCCGCGGAGCCGGGCCGCCCCTACGGACCGGAGGACCTGGCGCTGGCCGAGGACCTGGCCTACCACGTGGCCGTGGCCCTCGAGAGCGCCCGGCTGTACGCCGAGGTCAAGGATGCCGACCGCCGCAAGGACGAGTTCCTCGCCATGCTGGCCCACGAGCTCCGCAATCCACTGGCGCCCATCCGCGGCGGCCTGGACCTGTTGGGAATGGAGGGGGTCGATGCCGCCACCGTCGGCTGGGCCCGCACGATGATGCAGCAGCAGGTCCAGCACCTGGTGCGGCTGGTGGACGACCTGCTGGACGTGTCGCGGATCATGCGCGGGAAGGTGCAGATTCGCAAGGAGCGTGTCACGCTGGCCGAGGTGCTCGAGCGGGGGATCGAGACGGCCCGGCCCGTGATCGACGCCCAGAAGCACCAACTGAGCGTGGCGCTGCCGAAGGAGCCCGTGTGGATCGAGGCCGATCCGGTCCGCATGGCCCAGGTCGTCGCCAACCTGTTGAACAACGCGGCGAAGTACAACGAGAAACCGGGCCACATCTGGGTTTCGGCCGAAAACCGCGGCGGCACGGTCACCCTGCGGGTCCGCGACGACGGCATCGGCATCGACAAGGAGTTGCTGCCGCGGGTGTTCGACCTGTTCACGCAGGCGGACCGCTCGGTGGCTCGGTCGCAGGGCGGCCTGGGCATCGGGCTGACGCTCGTGCGGAGCCTGGTCGAGTTGCACGGCGGCTCGGTCGAGGCCCGCAGCGGTGGCCTGGGCCAGGGCAGCGAGTTCCTGGTTCGCCTGCCGGTGCTGGCCGCCCCGCCGGTTCCGCAGCCGGCGATTCCGTCGCGGTCGGCAACCGGCGCCCCAGTGGAGCCGCGGCATCGCATCCTCGTGGTCGACGACAACGTCGCCGCCGCCAAGATCCTCTCCGAGATCGCCGGCCGCTGGCAGCACGAGGTCCAGGTGGCCTATACCGGCGAGTCGGCCCTGGAAATGGCCCGAACATACCGGCCGGACGTCTTCTTGCTGGACATCGGCCTGCCGGGCCTCAGCGGCTATGAAGTGGCCCAGCGGCTGCGGCTGCAGCCGGAGTTCGCCCGCGCGCTGTTGGTGGCGGTCACCGGCTACGGGCAGGAAGAAGACCGCCGCCGCAGCCGCGAGGCCGGCTTCAATCATCACCTGGTCAAGCCGGTCTCGCCCGAGGCCCTGCACAACGTCCTCTCGGCGCCCGCTATCGCCGGCTAGGCTTCGCCTCACGTCCCCTGGTCGGTCTCCTCGGGGATCCGCGGCGCGGTGAACTGGAGCACCTGGTCCGTGCCATCGACACCACATGATCAGTCGGCCTGCGGGATCGGGCGATTCTGCTCTGCCTGGTAGACCTGGGCCTGCGAGCGTCGGACGTGGCCAATCTGGGACTCGACGCTTTGGATCTGGCGGTTCGCGTGCTTCGGCTGAGGCGGCAGAAACAGCGGGAGTCCACGGCCGTGCCGATAAGCCGACGACTGGCCACCGCCAGCGTCTCCTTGGCACAAAACCCAACAATGCTCTCCCCACTCGCTTGTTGACGCCCGACCACCCTCCGCCAATACGCGCGCAAGCCCCCCATATATTGTATTTCGCTTGGCTTTGGCGACCACGGTGCGGATGCCACTGCCCGCCCGACGCGTTCGCGCGAAGTTGAGAAGCTTTGACGGTTGTAGCGGCTGTGCGTAGGTCGGCAGGACAGCTCGTGCCTGCAAAGGCTCCCGAAGACGGTTATTCGATCAAATTCATACAACCGGAAATGCCGACACTTCCCCTATAAGCGGGCCACTGCTCCGACGGGGGGCGCATGGTGCCCCCGGCCGTCCGTCGGGCGAAGGCCCGATCCCGCAGTCGCGGGGCCGGCATTCCAAAGGACCAAAAGGTCAGTGAACATGCGCGCGCAATCTCCGCTTTGGTTTTTCGTCCTTCTTTCCGTGTCGTTGGCCGCGCCTGGGTGTACCCATCTGGCGCTGCGCAACAACACGGTAAATCAAATGCGCACGGTCCACGACATTCAACAACAGCAGGTTCTCGACAACCTGGCGATGTTCGCATGCAATCCCGACGCCTTTCCATTCTTCTCGATCGCTACCCAAGGCACGTCCACCGTGTCAGACAACGGCAGTCTGGCGGTCACGACCGGTTGGGGCCTAGCGCCGTCGGCGAGCCGGCTCATCTTCAACGCGGCGGGAGTGAATCCAACCGTCAGCCGAGCAGCGACGGAGGTTTGGACGCTCACGCCGATCAATGATTCCGTGAAACTTGCCCTGATGCGATGCGCCTTCCAGCGGGCCATCGCCGGCTGCGTGGGCCGCGGCGCGAGTTGCGACTGCCCCAATTGCAATGCAATCCTGGGCAACTTTTATCCCCTCCCGCCGCAGGCGCCATTACCGCTTGCCCCGGCCGGCGCGCCGATCAGCGAGGTCGCATATCCGCCCGCGATACAGTCAGCGGTCGGCACCGACCCGGTTGTAATCAACGTATCGTCGCCAGAGTCGGAGAGAACGCACGGGGCCGAAGACGGACCGCTCGCGATCACCGTCAGATTCAGCGAGCCCGTGTACGTCACGGCAAGTGAAAACGGCAGCGTACCGACGCTGGCCCTCAACGTTCCAGCGCCGGACCCCAAGGTTCCGGTGGCCGCGAAGTACACCAGCGGCAGCGCCACCGACACGCTGACGTTTACGTACACTCCAGGGGCCAAGGACTCCGTTGCGGTCCTGGACGTCGCTTCCACCTCAGCCCTTCAGTTGAACAAGGCCACGATCAAGGACGCCGCCGGAAACGACGCCAAACTGGCTCTGCCGGACACGCTGTCATTGCATAAGATCAAAATTGAAGCGAAAAAAGGCGCAATGACGCGGATGTTCGAAACGATGGAAGCGTTGGTAAGCGGCGCGGGCGCTGCAACGGCAGCAAAGCCGCAGGCCGGGGGCCCGCCAGCCGCCGCACCCGGCGGAGGCGGCAGCGGTGCCGGCAGTGCGAGCGGCGCAGGGAGCAGCCAGCCGCAGGGTTTGCCGCATGTGCCGGGCATCATAACTCCGTATTGCCTGTCGCCAGACAACTGCTGGTTCTGCTGCGGTTGCAAAAAAGATGTTCCGAAGCATTGCGATCCATTGTTCGTGGGCCACTACGGCGATACCTATGTTTGGGTTCCCCCATCGGGACGAAATGAATTGTCGAAGCTCACTTTGCTGATCCAGGACATTGCCTTCTATCAGCCACCGACTCCTCCGACCCCTCCGACCATCGGCATTACCTTCGGCCCTCCGGGTGGCGGCGGAGCCGGCTCCGCCGGGCCCGGCCAGCAGAATGCGCCAGCGGGGCCCACGCCTGGCACAACTACGATGATGACCGAGACGTCTACGACGAAGCCCAATCCGATCGGCGGGGGGACGTTTACGACCACAAATGGGACTTCCACGACCGCGATTGCGACGACTGCGGCCGGGACGACCGTGGCCGGAACGGCGCCCGCGACAAGCCCGCCATTCAGCGATCAAATGAGACAGGCCGCGCTGAATGCGACCGTTCAGATCGGCACCAACCCGGACGCGATCTTGTTCGCCCACAAGATATTCGCGCTCGACACGATCCTGTCGCGCCACAACATGAGCGAGCAGCAATTGGTCGATTACTGGTCGCGCGGCGTCGCCGGTCCGGGAATGAACCCGGAGGACGCGGCAAATATCAGCCAATTGCTCGGGCTGCTGTGCCGCTCCCGCGACTGGACCGCCCGTCCGACGCCGCCGTCGCGGCAAGACGTGGAAATGCTGCTCTTTGGCACGATCCTGCCCGATTCGGAAAACAAGCCACAATTGGTCTGCAAGCGACTGGCCGATCTGGCGGCGCTATGGTCGCGCGGACAGTTCGACCGGGATGGCGTCACAGACCCCAATCCCGCGCTGCGGCTGGCCATCCTCGACTTCTACCGAATGGACACGAATTGCAATCCAGTCGCCCGGCTCGGGGCCGACGTGCTCGACCGGATCGCGTACAGCCTGCTGCGACGAATGCCGGAGATTCCGCTCAACGCCCATACGGTGGCCGATCCGCTAACAGCATACTCGCAGGCCGCCGGCGCGCCGCCCGCGCCAGCGATCGCACTGAATTGGGCCGCGGTCCGCCAGCGACTGAGTGAGCTGCAGGTGCCGGTCACGTCGCCGCCGCCGACCCCCAGCCCGATTCCCTATGGCGGCGGGCTGTTGGGCGCGGCGGTCCTGCTACAAGCCGCCAACCCGCAACCGGCACCGACGCATTGAACTCAATTGGCCGGGCGTTCCTCGCGTTCTTCGACCACTCGAAATCCAATCGCCGATGCGCCCAATTCCTTCATGAAAAAAGGAGGCGGGCAGCCGCACGGGGACTTTGCTTCGGTCGACGGCGCGCTTTCCGCCAAGACGCGCAGATTCCACTCAAGGGGAAGGTGCGACCGCCGGACGCTGGGGTCTGACAAAGACGGCTCAAAGCAATCCGGTACATAAACATCCTCGCACCACTGGAAAACGACGCATGGCGATCCCTTCGACGCCGGCGACGGACAGCGGCCGGTTGTCGCTCCGACGAGCCTACTCGAACGATCCAAGTCAGATTTCCTTGGCAGCCGGAACGTCGCGCCCGCTGGAGGACTCAGTCGCTTGCAGAACTCCTGAGCCTGTTCCCACGACACGCATTGCACGGGAAGTGGGGCCGTACCCACGCAAATGCCCGTCGGCCTCGTGCTCGGATTATATCCCATTACGAATTGAAACTGCGTCTGCGTGATCAGGTCGGAACTGATGTATAGGGCAACCCGCTTGCCTGGGCTTTGATCTCTTATTGCACCGAGACGCATGAATTGCAACTGCAGCGCGGCGGTGTTTTTGTTCTTGGGGTCCAGCGGCAAACAATCGCAATCTTCGCATTTCGTCGCTGTCCCCCGGGGGATTGGTTCAGCGCCCCCCGCGGGCGACGCAACCGCGCCGCGCCCGATCGGGGCTATCGCGATCGCCCCCACCACCGCCAAAACGCCGGTTCTTCGCAAGAGCATGTCTTCGACCTCCAATTCGCCGCACGCTGGTGAGCGGCCGCGCCATCGACCTTTGCCGCGTATACGATACAAGAAGTCTACCACAGTTTCCGGGGAATACGAAATCAACCAGGCATCGGCTATTCGTTGATGCTGATCTCAATAGTCGGCCCGAAAACCGCGCGGCGCCCGCCGTTGACCGCGGGCGGGCGCGAGAACTGGCCGAATGGCCAGGCCGGAAGTACGCGCCGACCCAGTGACGATCGGATTTCAACTCCTTAACTCATTGTTTAGATATGCGTTTTACCCGATCATGGCACCATCCAGCCGATCCAGGCCGGCTGAATGGACCAAATTGACGGTGCCAAGAACCAAGCGCAAAGTCTTGGTGTTGAACGAGAAACAGCCCAGCGCAACGAATGCGACGGGCTGTTCTCCTATCAGGTCGGATTGGCTAGTGCAGCGTCACAGCTTGATTTTGGGATGGCCGAGTTGGATTTGGGGCTGTTTTTCCGTGCAGAACATAACTATCCATCCCATGTTTTAGCCTTGACGCTGCACTAGACTTGAACCGCGCCAGAATCGCTCGTTTCCGGGGACCGCCAGAAACTTCTCACTCCCCGCAATCTAGTGCTTTGTCACACGTAAAAAGTGGGATCGAGGATGCGTATTGACTCGGCGTTTACCGCAGGATTTCAAGCCCTTCATCCCAACATTAAGGTGTGACAAAGCACTAGCGGGTTCCTGCGTCGTGTCAACAGTCGTTCCATTCTCGACACCCCGACCGACTGCTCGCCGTTTTGCCTAATTTTCCAGCCGAGAGACTCCGAGACTGCCATCTCTGTATTCAAAGCGCTGGAAAGCCGTCAGAGATTTGGTTTTCGACGCGGCCGAATCGCATTCGGGGGGATGGCCAGGCAAGAGCCGCCCCAGAGCCCAACGGGCACAAGCTCGGGAGCCCCATCGCCTACTGGGCCGGGTGCGGCACGGCGAGCAACCCGCCTTTGGCGGCGACGGGCCTGAGCCTCACGGGGTTCTTCTTCCCGCTGCTTCAGCCGATGCTCGGGATGGTCGGCCAGCCAACGATCCGGCAGCAGGGCCTCCAGGCCCGTTGTGTCGCCGGGGCCATGTCCCCGCCTTTGCAAATTGGCGGCTGGCATCGCTGCCAGACACTGTGAGCGGCGAAGATCCAGCACACGCGGCAGGAGGCCTTCTCGAGCATGACCCGGGTGTCGAGGACCGCCTGCGGGCCCGCGGAAGGTTCGGGGCTGCTGGGCAGGATCAACATAAGGCCCTTCAGCGTGCGCCGTGATCGACCACGATTACGTCGACCCCGGGAATGGCCTGCAGCAGGCGGTCCAGCACCGAGCGGCCGAACCAGCGGCGATACCAGGGCTGGCGGCTGCGCCCCAGCAGGATGTGCGTGATCCCGTATTCCTTAACGAAGGTGGCGATCGTGCTCACCAGGTCGGTGCCCTTGAACTGGAAATGGATGCCGCCCAACTGCCGGGCCAGCTCGAGGCTCTTTTCCACCTGCCGCTGCGTGGCCGCGTCGATGTTTTCCGGCGACTCGCGCGGCGTCTGCACGTAGACGGCATACCAGGGCGCGCCGAGGCGGTCGGCGATGCGAGCGGCCTTGCGCAACAGCGCGGGGGCATACGGGCTCCGCGAACTCAGGCAGACCATGACCCGCTCGGAGCCCGAAGCGGTCTCGCCGCTCCGCTGCTCGTCCTCGTGGCGCGAGCGGTCGAGCCGGAACGCAATCTCCTCCATGGCCAGCTCGCGCAACTGCGTAAGCTTCTCCGGCAGGAAGAAGTTCTCCATGGCGGTCTCGATCCGCTCGGGAGGGTAGATCTTCCCCGCCGCCAGCCGCTCGCGGAGATCCTCGGCGGAAAGATCCACGTTGACGATCTGGTCGGCCATGGTGACAACGTAATCGGGCAGCCGCTCCTTGACGCGGACCCCGGTGGCACGCTGCACGATGTCCACCAGGCTCTCCAGGTGCTGAATGTTGAGCGTGGTGATGACGCTGATGCCGGCGCGGAGGATCTCCTCCACGTCCTGGTAGCGCTTGGGGTTGCGGCTGCCCGGGGCGTTAGTGTGGGCCAGCTCGTCCACCAGCGCGATCGTGGGGCGGCGGGCCAGCACCCCGTCGAGGTCCATCTCCTCCACCACGATGCCGTGGTACTCGATGCGGCGGCAGGGCACCCGCTCGAGCTGGCCGAGCTGGGCGGCGGTTTCCGCCCGGCCGTGCGTCTCGACGAAACCGATCACCACGTCGATGCCCTGGCGGTGGAGCCGATTGCCTTCCTGGAGCATGTCGTAGGTCTTGCCCACGCCGGCGGCGAAACCGAGGTAGATTTTCAGCCGCCCGCGCTGCTGCCGCCGGATCAGCTCCAGGAAGTGCTCGGGCCTGCTTTGGGAGGAGTCGGAAGACAAAGGATGCACCTTCAAACAAATGGGTGAAGTCAAGTTTCAATTGCAACAAAGGCGTTTTTTGAGAACTTCGCTAGGTGTTCGGTAGCCGAGGCGTTTTCGAGGACGTTCGTTGAGTAGTTGCTCCACGCGAGTCACCTCCTGGTGACTG
>Ga0326727_10006371_pt1 | contig 32479 bp, 21 predicted proteins | sample MB2enrmetagenome_FD_207643 | JGI IMG/M metagenome (GOLD analysis project Ga0326727, IMG submission 207643) | Lab enriched peat soil microbial communities from McLean, Ithaca, NY, United States - MB29MY | ecosystem: Environmental > Terrestrial > Soil > Wetlands > Peat | place: USA: New York...
ACGAACATCTTGCGATTGTGCGCCTTCTGGATGAAATAGTTCAGCATCTTCTCAGTAACTTTGAAGTCCGCGATGACGCCGTCTTTCAGAGGGCGGATGGCAACGATGTTTCCGGGCGTGCGTCCCAGCATGTCCTTGGCTTCGCGACCCACTGCCTCGATATCGCCGCTGATCTTGTTAAGAGCGACGATCGAGGGTTCGTTAACCACGATGCCCTTGCCACGCGCGAAGACCAGAGTGTTGGCGGTGCCAAGGTCAATCGCAAGATCGGAGGAGAACACGCTGAACAAGGAACGTACATTCATGGATCAGTCTCAGACCACTTCCTTAGTATCGGCATTAACCTATCGAAGCTAAGGAGTTATCAAATGAAGAACAAGACACAAAAGTACTACACTGCGGGCGGGGAGCGCCGCCCTCCGTTTCCGAACTCCGCGACTCTCGACTCTAGATCGCGTTCACCTCGCTGGCCGGACGATACTTATGGCAGAGTCCCGCAGAAGCCTTCCCCAACAGAGAGAGTGCGATTCCGCAGACGCGGTGTGGCCACAAGTCATTTTTGACCAACTTGCCAGGTCACCACGGCGCGACAGAATTGCCCGTCCCGCCCTTTCCGACCACCGCTGCCGCCACCACGTTGGAGGGCGAAGTGCCTTACCCTGCGTGGTTTCGCGGTTGCAGGAATACAGCCTGCTTATTCTTGTCCAAACCTGACATCGGGTCAAGGGAATTCAAGGGAAATCTCGTGCGCGCGGCGCTGCAGCGCCAAGTCGAGCGGGGAGGCACAGCGTGCCTGGGGGCGGGACAAGGCCAAAATGTCCTAGCAGGACGCCAGGGGCGCGTCCATCCCGCCGACCCGCGTTGTGGGCATACGGGCGTCTGACGGGAAATGGCGCCGATGATGAGGCACCTGCTCAATTTCCCGTGGCCGGGCATTCCTTCGCTGTGCTCAGGACAAGCTCTGCCCGTGTACCCTCGCGGCCGAGATGGCCGTGGCACATCAAAGTGCGTCACTACTGATTATAACCACAGGTTGCCGGGATCGAGTGCTCTCCACTATAATAGGGAAGTTTAAGCTGCGCACGAGGAGCTTTCATGTTTAGATTCTTGAAGAAGAACAAAGAAGCAGTGAAGAAATACCTGCTGATATTCTTTTTGAGCATTGTGTCCATTGGTATGGTGATCACGTTGGCGCCGATTCCCACGGGCGATACCAGCCGCACGGAGACAAACGTCTTGGCGTCCATGAACGGATTCAACATCACCACGACGGACTTGCAGAAGACGATTCAAAACCGGTTTCGGAATTCTCCGCAGGTCGACCAAGCGAAGATCATCCCTGCTATCGCCGGTAGACTTCTGGACACATTGATCCTGCAGCGGGCGGTGATTGTTCAGGCCAGGAAAATGGGCATTGAAGTGTCTGACAAAGAGCTTGGAGAAGCCCTCCAATCCTTCCCCTGGCTAACGCAGGACGGGGCGTTCATTGGCATAAGCCGTTACCAGGACGCGGTTCTGCAGCAGACGGGCATGTCGGTGGTGGATTTTGAAGCAGAACTGCGCAGCAGGCTCCTGGAAGACAAAATCCGCAGCGTGGTGACGGATGGAGCCCAGGTCTCTGCCCCGGAAGTGCGTGAGGAATTCCAGCGCCGCAACACGAGGGCAAAGGTTGAATATGTACTGTTCGATCCAAGCCAATATGTCAAGGCCGTTGAGGTCACGCCGCAAGCCTTGGACGCCTACTTCAAGAAGGACCCGCAAGGATATAAGATTCCGGAGGAGCGGAAAGTCCGCTACGTCGTGATCAGTCCCGACGACGTGCGCGGGCGTGTTAAGGTGACGGATGACGAAGCTCGCCAGTACTACACCCAACACCTTTCCGACTACAGAATCCCCGACCGGGTAAAAGTGGCTCACATTCTCTTCAAGACGACAGGCAAAAACCCCACGGAAATTGCGGATATTCAAAAGAAAGCCGAGGACGTCCTCAAGCAGATCAAAGGTGGAGCTGATTTTGGAGAGTTGGCGAAGCAGAACTCCGACGACGGCTCAGCCCCGAAGGGCGGCGAGTTGGGCTGGGTGGTGCGGGGACAAACCGTGAAGGAATTTGAGGACAATGCCTTCGCGATGAAGCCCGGAGAGGTGAGCGGCCTCGTCAAGACGGTTTACGGAATCCACATCATCAAGCTTGAGGATAAACAGACCGCGCACCTCCAGACTTTTGACGAGGTGAAGGGCACCATCATCGCCGACCTCGAAAAACAGCGAATCGCCGATGCCCAGGAAAAGTTGGCGAATGATTTGGTCACTGAACTCAAGTCCAAGCCTGCCGAATTTGAAGGGCTGGCGCGAAAAGCAGGGCTGCAGCCCCAGACTTCCCCGCTCTTCCACTTTGGCCAAGCCGTTGCCGACCTGGGCAGCGGCGACTCGTTTGAAAACCTGGCCTTCCAACTTCACAAGGGCGAAGTCGGGACACCGATCAGTGTTCCTAAGGGACAGGCGGTTATCGAAATGGCCGACATCGTTCCGGAGCATGTACCGACTTTGGACGAAGTGCGCGCCCGCGTCGAAGAAGACTACCGCGCACAGCAATCCAGGGTGCTTGCCGCGGAAAAGGCCAAGCAGTTCGCCGCCCAGGTGAAGACCGGCGATTTTGCTAAGGTCGCGAAGGCGGACGGCCTGACGGTGAAGGAGAGCAACGACTTCACGCAGCAGGATAATATCGAGGGCGTAGGTCCGGGCTCGCAGCTTCCCACAGCCTTTACGCTGAATGCAGGCGAGACCAGCGGCGTCGTAACCGTGGGCGGGAGAAGCCTGGTGTTCAAGCTTGTTGCCCATACCGCGCCCGATGAAGCTGGCTTCGCTAAGCAGCGCGATCAAATTACGGAAGAACTCCTCGACCGCAAGCGGAACCTGAGCTTTGAATTGTACGAACAGAACCTTAAGGCCCAGCTCATCCGAACCGGGGATTTGAAGCTGAATAATGCTGCCCTCCAGCAGTTCATTGCGCTGTACAAGAACCAGTAAAGCAGTGGCCAGTGCTTAGTGGCTAGTTGCTAGTCGCTCCGGCTCACACGAGTGCTTGGCTCTGCATTTTCTACGGCTGAAGAACACCAAGACGCAAGCCCCAGCAACCAGCCGTCAATACTCACCAGTCGCCAGCCAGCGCTAGCCACTAAGCACTAGCCACTAGGCACTGCTTTTTCCCCTTGCGCTTCGACAGGAGTCGAGATACAATCTTCCTGTAGAAGCAACAGGGGGAATTCCATGGCGAACAATCGGATCGCTCTGCCGCAAGGCACGCTCGATCTGTTGATCCTCAAGACCGTGGCGCTCGAACCCCAGCACGGCTGGGCCATCTCCGAGCGCATTCAGCAGATATCCAGTGACGTACTTCAGGTCCAGCAAGGCTCGCTTTATCCGGCCCTGCACCGGCTGGAGCGGCGCGGATGGATCAGGGCAAAGTGGGGTGCGTCCGAGAATAACCGGCGCGCCAAATACTACGAACTAACGAAGCATGGCCGAGAGCAGCTCGAAGCCGAAGAAAGCGCTTGGCGGAAGCTCACCGCTGCCGTGGGACAAGTGCTGGAGACAGTGTAGTGGTAGCGCGGACCGCCTCTCTTGCGGTCCGCGGCTTTTTCGTAGGCGTGTGGACAAGCCGCGGACCCCAGAACCGGGGGTCCGCGCTACCCTCTGCTTTTCTGGAGGCGCCTGTGCTGAACGATCTTCTATATCGGTTACGAGCTTTGTTCCGCCGCAAGTCCATGGAAGCGGAGTTGGACGAGGAACTGCGCGCCCACATGGAACACCAGGTGCATAGGTACGTCCAATCGGGCTTGGCCGTCGAAGAAGCGAGGCGGCGAGCCAGACTGGAATTCGGCGGGCTCGATCAAGTTAAGGAGGAGTGTCGTGACGCCCGCGGCGTGAACCTGATCGAGACAACGCTTCAGGATACTCGCTATGGCTTGCGCAAGTTGGCCAGAAGCCCCGGGTTCACTGCTGTGGCGGTGGCGACGCTCGCCCTCGGCATCGGCGCCAACACGCTGATTTTCAGCGTGGTCAACGCGGCTATTCTCCATCCCTTGCCTTTCCGAGACGCCGGCCGGCTGGTGACACAGTGGGCCACCAGCCCGACCGTTGGTTACTCAGGGCCCGGCAGGCTCACCGATAAGGACTACATGGAGTGGCGGGACCAGAATCGCGTTTTTGGTGATACTGCCGCCTTTCGGGGACAGCCTACGAATCTTACGGGCGTGGGTGAGCCCCTTCGGCTTAACGGCGCGACTATCACCGCAAGCCTTCTGCACGTGCTCGACGTCAACCCCGCCCTGGGACGCGCGTTTGCCCTTGAAGAGGAAGCTGCCGGGCACAACCGTGTGGTGTTACTCGGGGACCGGTTGTGGCGCAGCCGGTTCGGGGCGAACCCCGCGGTGCTGGGAAAAGCAATCAAGCTGGACGGAGAGTTCTACACCGTAATCGGGGTGACGCCGGCGGGCTTCGATTTTCCCAACCAAACCGAAGTCTGGACTCCTCTCACGCTCAAGAGCGAAGAGCATGACGCCACCTTGCAGATTGTTGCACGGCTCAAGCCCGGCGTGTCGCTCGAGCGGGCGCGCAATGACGAAGCTGTCCTCGGGAAGCGCCGCCCAGCCCAGCCGGGCGACTGGGAGTGGCACACCACGCTGGTCCCGCTGACCCAGGCGGCAGCCGCTGAGGTTCGCACCCCGCTCTTGGTTTTGTTCGCTGCCGTGGGCCTGGTGCTGCTCATCGCCTGCGCCAACGTCGCCAACCTGTTTCTGGCCCGCGCCACGACTCGCCAGGGTGAACTCTCCGTGCGCAAAGCGCTGGGCGCAAGCCGAAGCCGTTTGGTTCGCCAGATGCTGACTGAAAGCGTAATAATAGCAGTCCTGGGCGGAAGCCTGGGGTTGCTCATGGCCGCTCTGGGCCAGAGTTTCGTGGCCAAGGCTGCGTCCCTGTTTCCCAGCAACCTGGCGGAGCCCAGCGCTGCCGCTCACATTGCCTCGGCCGGGATCGACTTGTGGGTGTTGGCCTTCACACTCGCTGTCTCACTGCTTACTTCAATTCTGTTCGGGCTCGCGCCCACCGTCTGGGCCACGCGGGGTGAGATGAACTCCAGCTTGAAGGGAGAGGGCCGGCGTTCAACCACAGGCAGGACGCAGGGTTACATGCGAGATGGCATCGTGGTCGCCGAGGTCGCCTTGGCGGTGATTCTGCTGGTGAGCGCGGGATTATTGATCCGCAGTTTTCTGCATTTGATGACCGTCGATCGGGGGTTCGACCCTCAAAACGTGCTGACCCTGAATATCAGCCTGCCTGACAGCCGTTACCAAAGCGCCCGCCCCATGCTCGAATTTGAAAAACAAGCGCTCGACCGTCTGAGGGTCGTGCCTGGAGTGAAATCAGCAGGCGGCGTGTTTGGGCTTCCCCTCGGCAGCGCCGCCATCGGGGGCGATTTCACAGTCGAGGGGCAGGCGGCGGATCCGGGGTCGCGGCCATTCATCGCTACGAAGGCAGTGGTGGGCGGCAGCTATTTCCGAGCCATTGGCATTCCGCTGCTTCGCGGCCGCTACTTCGACGCTCACGATTCGGAGGCCGCCCCGCACGTCGTCATTGTCAGCCAGAGCCTGGCGCGCCACTATTGGCCGCTCGATGAGGCACTCGGCAAGCGCTTAAAACCCGGATTCTCCAATGATGCCTGGTGTACGGTCGTGGGGGTCGTTGGCGACACAAAGCAATACAGCCTCGGCGAACCGCCCTCGCCTGCGATGTACCTCCCATACGCGCAGGCGCCGGCCACGTTTTTGATGCAGGACATCACGGTAGTGCTTCGCGCCGGCGCCGATCCGCTCGCCCTGGCTTCGGCGGCACGGCGCGCGGTCCAAGCCGTAGATCCCGACCTGCCCGTATTCGCTGTCGCCACCATGGACCAGCTTGTCTATCGTTCGGCTTCCGCGCCGCGCTTCAATACGGCTCTGCTCGGCATTTTTGCGGCGTTGGCTCTGGTTCTGGCCGCGGTGGGAATTTACGGCGTGATGTCCTATGCGGTGGCGCAGCGCACTCACGAAATTGGCGTTCGAGTGGCTCTGGGGGCGGAAGCGAGCGACATCCTACGCCAGGTGGTGAGGCAAGGAATGCTGCCCGCAGTGATCGGGATTGCAACTGGAATCGCGGGCGCGTGGGGCACGACAAGATTCTTGTCCAGCCTGCTGTTTGGGGTGAGGCCTACTGACCCCACGACCTTTACGCTGGTTCCGGTGCTATTGGCGGCGGTGGGTGTGCTGGCCTGCCTTCTGCCCGCCCGGCGGGCAACGAAGGTTGACCCGGTGGTGTCGCTGCGATACGAGTGATTGTCGATTGACGATGTCCGATTGAATCCCTCGATAACGACACGCGATGTAGGGGGACGGCTTGCCGTCCCCGGACCGTAACTAGGCCGACGAGGGTAGGGCAAGCCCTACCCCTACGCCCCCAATGGCCAGGGTCTCACCACACGCGCAACTTTCGCTCCTCATTTCGCGTAAGGATTAATGGAGGCATTCCGATGCAGAAGGTTGTGCCGCGCCCGTACTTCCTTAGCGACCTGGCGATTCTTCTTTATCTCTCACTGCTCACGGTTCTCATCCACTTTCTTGCCAACGGCGGCTACGGCTATTTCCGCGACGAGCTTTATTACATGGCGTGCGGCCGGCACCTGGCGTGGGGCTACGTTGACCAACCCCCGCTCGTAGCTCTCATGGCCTTCGTGACGCGCCGCCTGCTAGGCACTTCGCTTTTTGCGTTACGCTTCTTCCCTGCGCTCTGCGGCGGACTGCTTGTTCTGCTCACCGGCCTGATGGCGCGCGAGATGGGAGGCGGGCGATACGCACAAGTTCTCACGGCTGTTGCCGTGATGGTGGCGCCGGTTTATCTTGCCATCGACAATTATTTCTCCATGAACTGTTTCGACCAGGTCTTCTGGGCGCTGGCGGGCTACATCGTCATCCGTATCCTCAAGCAAGATAATCCCAAGCTTTGGCTGTTGTTTGGCCTGGTAGCAGGCGTGGGCCTCATGACTAAGTATTCGATGGGGTTCTTAGGACTGGGAATAGTCATTGGCCTGGTGTTGACGCCTGCGCGCCGGCAACTCCTCAGCAAGTGGCTGTGGCTTGGAGGAGCGATCTCCTTCCTCATCTTTCTTCCGCACATTCTCTGGGAAATTCACTACGGTTTTCCCTCGCTTGAGTTCATTCACAATGCGACCACGTTCAAGAATCTCCCGCAAACTCCTCTACAGTTCATGACCGCCAGCGCCTTGGGTGTAGGTTTTCTCTCCCTGCCGATTTGGCTAGCAGGACTGGGTTTCTTCTTCCTGGGCGGTGAGGGAAAGCACTTTCGTTTGTTCGGCTGGGTGTTCGTTTCCATCCTCGCTCTCTTCCTGGTCACCAAGGCCAAACCCTACTACCTCGCTCCCGCCTACCTCTTTCCGCTTGCCGGCGGCGCGGTGGCCATTGCGGACTTCGTGCGGCGGCATAACTGGAACTGGCTCAGGCCTGCGAGTATCGTTCTGCTCCTTGCCGGGGGCGTGATAACAGCTCCGTTTGTTCTTCCTGTTTTGCCTGTCGAGTCGTTCATTAAGTACCAGGCGTGGATGGGGGTCAAGGCGCCGAGAGAAGAAAGGGGGAAAGCGGCGAAACTGCCGCAACAATATGCCGACATGTTTGGCTGGCAGAACATGGCAGCCACCGTCGCCAAGGTTTATAACGGCTTGTCCCCGGAAGAGAGACCGCAGTGCGTGATTGGGGCCAGCAACTACGGCGAAGCCGGGGCCATCGACTTCTTCGGCAAAAAGTACGGCCTCCCTAACGCCATCAGCACCCACAACAGTTATTGGGTCTGGGGGCCGGGAGAGAAGCCTGGCGAAGTGTTAATAGTCGTGGGCGGAAACGCGAAGGACTATCAAGCCATGTACGAGGATGTCGAGCAAGCGGCGACGATCACTTGCGAGTACGCCATGCCTTTCGAAACCGACTTGCCCGTTTATCTGTGCCGGCATCCGAAAATGACCTTGCAGCAAGTCTGGCCGCATCTCAAGAGATTCATTTAGCGCGAGACAACCGAAAAGAAATCACCACAGCACGGCGAGGCCGCAACCCAATGCAGATTCTTCGCTTCGCTCAGAATGACATGTCATCCTGAGCGAAGCGAAGGATCTGCTTTTCTTCGCGCGTCGCGAAGTCACTCACCTGTAGGATCACTGCTACCAGCCCACGGGCTTGCCTTTGTTCTGCTCGTTCAGCCATTGCTCGAGCGGCGCAAAGTAGTCGCGAATGGCGGTGGCGTCCATTTGCCGCTGGCCGGTGATGGCCTCAAGGGCATCGGGCCAGGGGCGGCTTAGTCCCATCTCGAGCATCTCGTTCAGGCGCTTGCCGGCTTCCTTGCTTCCGTAAATGGAGCAGCGATGTAACGGCTCTGTGCACCCGGCCGCGCGCGCCAAGGCGCGATGAAACTGGAATTGCAGAATGTCAGCGAGAAAATAGCGCATGTAAGGAACGTTGGCGGCGACGTGATACTTGGCGCCAGGATCAAAGTCTTCCTCGCTCCGATCGATCCCGGGAGCCACACCCTGGTACTTCAGTTTCAGGTCCCACCAGGTCTGGTTGTACTTCTCGGGAGGGATCTGGCCGGAAAAGACTTTCCACCGCCACTGGTCGATCAGCAGGCCAAAGGGCAGGAAGGCGATCTTTTCCAGCGCTTTATTCAGCAGGAAGCCGATGTCTTTGGAGGGGTCGGGAGCCTTGGCGAGAAGGCCGATTTGAACCAAGTAGGCAGGGGTAACGGAGAGGGCAATGGTATCTCCCACGGCTTCATGGAACCCGTCGTTGGCACTATCGCGGAAAAGAAATGGCTGGCGGTTGTAAGCGCGTTGATAAAAATTGTGGCCGAGCTCGTGATGGATGGTCGCGAAGTATTCGCCGGTTATGTCAATGCACATCTTGACGCGCAGGTCGTCTACAAAATCCACGTCCCACGCGCTGGCGTGGCACACCACGTCACGGTCTTGGGGCTTCACGAAAAGCGACCGTTGCCAGAAAGTCTCAGGCAGGGGCGCAAATCCCAAAGAAGTGAAGAAGTGTTCGCCGTAGCGCACCATTTGCCGGGCGTCGGTGTTACGGCTTTTCAGAATCTCGGTAAGGTCGTAGCCCGGATCGGCATTCTGCGGCGCGACCAGGGGATAGACATTCTCCCACTCCTGGGCCCACAGATTGCCTGACAGATAAGCGGGAATAGGACCGTTGGCCGGAACAATTTGCTCGCCATATTTCTCGCGCAGCTTGCTCCGGACGTAGGCATGCAGGGCCACATAGAGCGGGCGAACCTGCTCCCAAAGGCGATCGAGTTCTTGTGCGAACTCGTCCGGGGGCATGTCGTATTTCGATCGCCACATCGCGCCGTTGTCCTGAAAGCCGAGCTCCCGCGCTCCTTTGTTGGCGAGTTCCACGTACCGCGCGAAATCGTTGCGCATGGGACGGGAAATGGCGTGCCAGCCGATCCAGGCGTCACGCAACTCTTTTGGGTCGCGGCTGTTGGCCATGATGCGGGTAATGTCCTCGATATCCAGGCACTTCTCTTTGCCGCCTGGGCACCACTTGCCCTTGCCGTACGTGCCTTCCAGCGACGAAACGATCTGTGTCAACTCCGCACTTTCTTTTGCGTCCGATGGCGTCGCCAAAGTCAGCGAAAGCTTCAGCAGTTTCAGCTTGCGTGCCACGTCGTCAAGCAGATTCAGATGGTCGAAACGCGTCGCCTGCTTGGCTAAGTCCACCGTGGCGTTGATGGCGCGCTCGTCAGCCTGAGCGGCCAGAACCTCCGTGTCCTCGGTGATGTAAGTGTCTTTCACCCAGTCTGCGCGGCTGGCGTCCACGTTGACCTTCAGAAGTGTCGCCTCGGCGTCCTCGATGAATTTCTTCGCTGCCTCCACCTGCGTCTGCGACATCGCCTTCTTCTCTGCTCCTGAGGAAAATAGATTCAAGACAAGAATTGCGCCTGTAACTAATAGAATACCGCAAAGTTTGCGTGAATGAGTTGTCATAAGGAACTCCCGTGCGAATTCTATCGGGTTGTTTCACGGCTGTCGCTGACGCCGCGTGCGGCGCCCGCACTCACTGCGCCTCGGCTTCCTCTTTGAAAATTGCGGTGAGGACCATCGAGACGATGCTGACTACCAAAGCACCCCAAAACGCGGCCCAGAAACCGTGCACGTAGAAACCCACCTGGAACCAGTGGACCGCGATGTAAGAAGCCAGCCACAGTGTAATTCCATTGATCACCAGAACGAAAAGACCGAGCGTGAGAATGACCAGCGGGCAGGACAGCAGCTTCAGGAGCGGCCTCACAATCGCGTTGACCAAACCCAAAATAACCGCCATCACCGCGAATAACGTCCAGCTATTCTTCTCGGCATGGATTCCGGGGACCAGCCAGGCAGCCACGAATAACGACAGACTGCTCACGATCCATCGAATCAGCAGCTTCATTGTAGCCTCGTCGCAATCTTCCGGGCGATGACCGTGGCGGCCTGGAAGCTGTTTCCTTCCGTGTGCACGTTCAGGGTCACCACGGTATTTCCTTTCCGAAACATCAGCGTTGAGCCCTTGCGGCCTGCGTACGCTTCGTCACCGATTCCCAGAATCTGCCGGACGGCGCTCTGGCCTTTCGTAGCCGCTTTCATGGCCATGGCCGACAACTGCAGGGCGAATGACCCACCTTGCGGCGTCACGTCAACGGTCAGACTCCTACCCACCGAGGACGTATACTGACAGGTCAAAGCCCCTTTGTTGGTCGACGAAACAGTCGTTCCCAGCGCTTCGCCCACCTCGACATTCGACACTAGAGAACACACCCCGCGGGCGTCCACAGTCGCCCCCGCAGTTTCACCGCCCATTCTTTCGGAGTGGCTCATTTTCGCCCGCGCCAAGGTTTCCTTTCGCGTCCGGTAATCGAAATAGGCGCAACTCGCAATTGACAGGAGCGTGACCACAGTCGATATCCCCAATACCCAGGCGATGATCCTCAGCACCTTGCTTCGCGAACTGACTCTTAATTCCTCGCCTAACACCAAAGCTCCTCCTCGCAGAACCTATGGCGCGGATTGTATTCGAGAAACAGTTCCGAGTCCAGCCGGAGTGCAGGTGTCCTAATCCGCCGATCGCTCGCGGGCGCTGCACAGGAGTAGGGGCGAGGCGCCGCCTCGCCCCTACGGGTAACACCCTCCGCGTGACGATGATTCTGCTATACTCGGCCTGGCCACAAAACTCATGGAATTAGCAGTTCCGGCGTCTGACAATTCGAGCGCGCCCCCGCAACTCGTCCCCGCCCGAAAGCGGCTGTTCATGGCTTCGCTGCTGTTTGCATTTCTGTTCTCCTCCCTCAGTTGGGAGCAGGCCGCCGGCTGCGCGTTGCTGCTCATCCTTTTTAACACTTTAATCCTGCCTTGGCTCGAAATTGATGCCAGCAAACAACCGGCGTCTGGCCCCGTCGTTGACAAAGCAGGAGGATTGATCTTGTACCCAACCATGGTTCTGGCGCTCATCCTCCTTTACCGGCATTACCTGAATGTCGCGGCGGCGGCGTGGGCCATGATGGCGCTGGGCGACGGGATGGCGACTGTGGCCGGGGAGGCGGTGTGCCGTCCGCGCACGACGGGAGGGCACGCCGAGATGTGGCGACGAGGACTGGCTGTTGCACTTCCCTGGAACCGGCGCAAAACTCGGGCGGGATTCCTCAGCTTCGTGGTTGCGGGAACCATGGGCGCATACGTCCTCAGCCGCTGGATCGCTTCGGGAATCCCCTCCGGCAAGACCCTGATGGTGTGTGCTGCGTGCGCTCTGCTGTGCGGAGTGATCGAGAGCCTCCCTCTGGCTCTGGACGATAACATCACCGTGCCGCTGATGGCGGGGGCTTTCCTGTTCTGCGCCTTTCTGGTGGAGCGCTCCGCGCTGGACAGCAACTTGCCCTATCTCCGGCGTCGCATCGAATTGGCGATTGCCGTGAATCTGGCGCTGGCACTCCTGGCTTATGCGTTGAAGGCCGCATCGACCTCCGGTGCCATCTGCGGCTTCTGGCTTGGAACCGCCATCTACCTCGGCTACGGGTACAAGAGTTTCATTCTGCTTTTTGCCTTTGTTCTGTTGGGCTCGGTTGCGACGCGTCTGGGCCTGGCGAAGAAGGCGGCACGTGGAGTGGCCGAGCGCAGGTCCGGTGCGCGAAGCTGGCGCGAGGCATTGGCCAACTTACTGGTAGCTGCGTGTTTTGCGATTTTGGTGATAACCACTCACCACGAGCCTGCCTTTTTGATCGCACTGGTCGCCGCGCTGGCAGAGGCGGCTGGCGACACCATCTCAAGCGAAATCGGCCAGTGGGTTTCGGACCGGGCTTACCTGATTACGACCTTTAAGCCGGTTCGCGCCGGCGAAGACGGCGGAGTTTCCCTTGCAGGGACAGTTGCCGGATTTGCGGCTTCAGCCGCTATCGTGGGATCGGGGCTGGGATTGGGTTTGTGCGGCCCTTACCGGTTTGCCGGTCCGGCTATCGCCTTGGGGGCTGCTGTTGCGGGCAATCTGCTTGACAGTTTTTTGGGCGCCACGCTCGAGCGGCGTGGCCTGGTGACCAATGGGATGGTGAACTTCGCGGGCACGGGCGTTGCGGGGGGCCTGGCACTAGGCTTGGCGCTTCACTTGGGGCTTTGAGCCCCTCGCTCGCGCCTGGTCGTCAGTGATGATGCGCTTGCGGCCTTTCACTCTGAGCAAACGAGAACCATCTTCGTCACCCCCGTTCAAGCGGGGGTCCATCGTTAGTCCCTCGCGCCAATGGATTCCCGCCTTCGCGGGAATGACGTGCGTTGCTGTGATCATCAAGGGAGCGCAACGAAGGACCACCGCAATCTGTAAGGGCACACACCAAGCTAGCGACCTTTCGGTCAGGCACGCTAAACCTGGCAGAGGGAGAGCTTTCCGCGGTGGTCCTTCGTTGCGCTCAAGATGAGAGAGTCGCAGATTGTCTGGGGCGGCCGCTACCAACGGCCGCCCCAGCAGCGGATGTCGGCCTAGCGGCGATAGAAGCCGCGGCCGTAGTAGCCACGGCCGTAGTAGCCACGGCCGTAGAACCCCGGCCCGTACCAGAATGAGAAGCTAGGCCAATACGCGTAAGGGTAAGGGTAGTAGTACGGCGCGGGCGCATTGGCAACCGGAGGAGCCGGAAAGCCGTATCCAAGGCAATTCCATCCGGACCCACCGGACCCCGGAAGCGGCGCGCCCTGCGCAGAGGGGCCGCCGCCATAGCCTCCCCTATAGCCGCCGTTGTAGCCGCCTGTGTAGCCGCCGGGGCCTACGGACTGGAAGGCCTGGGGCGCGTGTTCCGTGGAGATCATGAGCTGCGCGGAAAGCCGGAACGTTAACAACGTTTCCGGATAGATAATCGTTGGGCGACCACGCGTCAAGAGCACGCCCACGGTTGAGGCGATTAATCCCGCCCCGGCTCCAATGGCGGCGCCAGGACCAAAATCGGCAGCCCCGCCGATCGCCGCGCCCATGAGAGTAGTTCCGGCAATAGCGGCAGCGTCGCGACCGTTCGAAGTCGGTCCCCTTATGCCGGTCAAATCGGTTTTGATCGGCAACTGTTGTCCATCCACCAGGGTCAAGTCCGTCAATTGCACGCCCAACCGCGAAACGCCCTTAACCCGGCCTGCCTTTTGCGTTTCAATGACCTTGCCACCGATCAGTTGGCCTCTCTGGGCGACGATCACGCCGTCCGCAACCAGGGGCCGCACCAGTGTGGCGGAAAAGCCGTCGCCGGGCTGGTTCTTGTCCGAAGACAGCATCTGATCGATCCGCACCGTCACAAACACACCTGCCGGAAGCTTTACGGTCGGCGGGACGGGTTGGCCCGGTGGCGGGTAATTGCCCTGAGAGTAGTTCGGCGGTGGGTAGTTGCCCTGAGGGTAGTTCGGAGGTGGGTAGTTGCCCTGAGGGTAGTTCGATGGGGGGTAACTGCCCTGCTGGTCGTTAGCCTGCGGATCGCTCGGCTGTTGCTGGGGTGGATTCGAGAAATTGTGCCATCCAGGACTAGGCTCTGAATTCGGCGGACTGGGCGGCGCGGTGCTGGGCGCCGGATTCGATTGTGGGCTCGTGGCCGGATCCTGCGCCCACGCGACGACCGATGCGGCCAGCAAACTCACCGCCACGCAGTAAGCCACAGCCCTGATAACCTTGCTAAGCATGCTCCTCATAAGCAACCTCCTCCTGTCCCACGGCAAGAGTAAGGCATCTTGGCTTCCAAACTCCGCCTCTCCTGTAAGTCATTGATTATAAGTAGCTTATTGCTTTTTTCAGACCGGATGGGCCGCTCCTCCCCTGGCCGTAATCCACCACTTTGCTGGTCGATTTTGGCCACTGCCGTTCTTCCCGGACGCTGGCCCTCTCCCCGGGGAGAGGGTGGCGAGAGTAGCGAGCCAGGTGAGGGGTTGCTTCGTCAGTTGTCGGGCACGTCTCGCCGTTGTCAACCTTGCAACCAACCCCTCACCCGTCCCGCTCCGGCTGATGAAAACGCCAGAGCGGGACACCCTCTCCCCAAGGGAGAGGGCAGTCTTTCCGAGGTTGGACCGAGGACGCCCATGAGAATATACTGGCGATCTTCTAGCCATTCTCCTCACTCAGTGTGATCACCCGCCCACTCTCCGCCGACTGGCGCGACGCGGTCATCACCTGCATGACCCGGCAGGTTTCTTCCGGTAAGCAGAGGAGCGGCGGCCGGCGCTCGGCGACGCAGCGCACGAAGTAGCGAAGCTGGGCGGCGAACATATCCTCCTCTGAAACCGCAGGTTCGCACACTTGCCCGTCGCTCTTGTACAAGCGGAAGAAGTGCGAGGCCTGTTCGCGCTCCTGAATGTTGGCGCCTACCCGAAACGTGTACTCGATCGCCCCTTTGGTCCCCAGAACTCGAATGCTGGTGGAAAAGGGCCAGGACTCCGGCATCAACAGACTCGCCTCGACCGCGGCCTGCGCCTCCGGGTAAGTGAGTGTTGTGTGAACGTGATCCCAGCTTGCTTGCGGCGATTGGATGCCTACCGTGCGCACCGTAAGAGGATGCCCCAAGATCCAATGGATGAAGTCGACGTCGTGGACTTGCAGGTCCAGCAGTCCGCCGCCGCTACGCGCCGGATTGCGGAACCAGTCGCTCCAGTCCGGGAACTTCGAAAGCCGGTGGGCCGCCACGGAACGAACGGGGCCGATCTCGCCGGAAGTAATCAGGTCCTTGATGCGCGCGTACTGCGGCCAGAAACGCAGGATGTGCGCGACCATGAGGACGCAGCCGTGAGCCTGCGCTGCCCCGAGCATGCGCTGCGCAGCGGCGGCATCAAGCCCCATCGGTTTCTCGCAAAGGACGTGCCGGCCCCGCTCGGCAGCCTCAAGGGTGACCTGCTCGTGAAGGTCAGTCGGAAGGCAAATGACGACCGCATCAAGCCTGTCGTCCTCGAGCAGATCTTTGTAGCTGGAGTAAACGCGTACGCCGGGATACGAATCGAGGATCGGGTTGGGCTGAAGCGTGGCTACGGCCACCACCTGAGCCTCCGGAACTTTCCGCGACGCTTCCAGATGGACCCGTCCGATGTACCCCATGCCGGCGATTCCCAAATTGACCATAGCCTATCCCATCTTGTTCACTACAGCAGGTTTCAAGTCCAACCGCTGCGCGTGAATCTTCTCGACGGCGCGCACAATGTCATCCGTATCTTCACGTCCGGCCAGAAGCAGCCGGTGCTCGAGCCAGACCGCCTCTCGACAGGCGCGCTCCGCATGGGGACAGAGGGCTTCGAAGGAAGCATAATCGATGGCGCGGCCGTAGTGGCCGCAGGTGACCGGGCATCCGCGAGGGTAGAAGTCCTGCTGAAGGAACATGGGATTCTTGTACAAGGGATGCGCGTAACCGGCGAGGCACGGAATCCCTTCCGCCTGAAGCGCCGCCAGGAAATCCGCCCGCGAGACTCCGAACTCGGCCTCGTCGAAGCGAAAGATGTAAAGGTGATGCGAGTGGCCGGTGGCAAAAGGTTGAACCCGAAGCGGACGAATTCCCGGTAGCTTGGAGAGTTGCGCGTCGAGATAGGAGGCGTTTTCCTCCCGCTGGGCGTTCTGGCTCGCGAGTCTTTTCAGTTGCTGGCTGAGGATGGCGCCTTGAAACTCCGTCATGCGATAATTCCAGCCCAGCCGGTGATGCTCATACCACGGCCTGCCGATCTTCCGGCCGCCCCAGATGTAAGACTCGCAGAGTTCAGCCAAGTCGCGATTGTCGGTGATGATCAATCCACCTTCTCCGGCGGTCAGGTTCTTCGACGCTTGAAAACTGAAGGTGCCGGCGTGCCCGATGGAGCCCAATCCCCTGCCCTTCCAGGTTGCACCATGCGCGTGGGCCGCATCCTCGAGAACCACCAGGTTGTGCCGCTGCGCGATATCCAGGAACGCCTCCATATCGGCAGCCTGCCCGGCAAAGTGCACAGGAATGATGGCTTTGGTGCGCGGCGTGACGGCCTCTTCCACCCTCTCAGGAGCGAGGTTGAAGGTGTCGTAATCGATGTCTGCGAAGATGGGGACGGCGTTCACGGCCAGCGGGGCAGTCGCCGTGGCGATGAATGTGTACGGCGGCACAATAACTTCGTCTCCGGGCCCCACGCCAAGCGCTTTCAGCGCCACCTCGAGCGCCGCCGTGCCGTTGGCACATGCGATGCCGTACTTGGCCCCCTGGAAGTGGGCGAAGGCAGCCTGAAACTCCGCTACTTTTGAGGCGGGCTGCCCTGCTTCCGGCGCCGTCGCTTCTACAGCCTGGCCGTGCGAATACCGCCACCAGTTGCCGCTGCGGAGCACTTCGAGCAGGGCTTTTTCTTCGCTGTCGTCAAACACCGGCCAGGAAGGAAAGGGCTTGCTCCGCTCCGGTGTGCCGCCAAAGATCGCCAAACGACTCATGAGGTCCCCCTCTATTGCGGCAGCCGGGAATCAAGGAACTCCGAGATTCGTTGTGCTGCCGGCGGATCCAGGTTAGCCAGCACGGCAACAACATAGCCGGACTTGGGATAGATCCTCAAGTCGCCGTTCATGCCCAGCGCCCCGCCGCCATGGCCCACATAGCCGTTTCCATTCTTGTCCCGCTCATCCTCGAACCCATAGGCGTATTTGCCAGGTCCGCGGCCGGTGGCCACTTTCCCGGTGAAGAGCAGCTCGGTAGAGCTGGAGTTCAGCAGTTTGTGATTGAGCAGGGCTGTGGCAAATCGCACCAGGTCCCCCACGGTCGAATAGCCGCCGCCGGCCGATGTCCCGCGATAAGGGAGCGTTTCGGTGTTCGGCGTCCACCCGCCGGAATCCGCCCGCATGTAGCCGACAGAACGGTCGGCAACCGCCTGATCTTCCGGCAGTGATCCGCTCAAAGTCATGCCGGCAGGCTTGTAGACATGTTCTTGTACGTTATCGTAGTAGCTCTGATGGGTCACCCGCTCGATTACCACTCCCGCCAGCACCATGCCGTAATTGCTGTACTCCCAGCGGCTGCCGGGCTCGAATTGAGGGCCGCGCTTGCCATAGAGCGCGACGTAGTCATTGAGGGTGCGAAGCTGCAGGCGATGCGAGTCAAACTCCGGCCCAAAGATATCGCCCGTGCCTCCCGTGTGGGTCAAGAGTTGGTGAATCGTGACCTTGGTGGCAATCTCTCGATTGGGATAATCGGTGAGGTATTTCCCGACCGGGTCGGAAAGCTTGATCTTCCCGGCCTCCGCCAATTGCAAGACCGAAACTGCGGTAAACATCTTATTCATCGAACCGATGCGAAAACGCGTGTCGAGCCGGTTGGGGATCTTCTTCTCGCGGTCCGCCAATCCATAAGCGCCACTGAAGAGCGTTTTGCCGTTCTTGGCAACCATCACAGCGCCAGAAAACCGATTGGCCGCTGTGTCCTTGTCAAGCAGCGCCTTGACGGCCGCAATGGCTCCGCTCTCCGTGAGCCTCGAGACCGGAAACGCCGCCGGGCGAGGGATCGCCGCGAGGCCGAGGGAAACAATGCGGTGGGGCGGGGCGGCTTCTGCCTCCAGCGTGAACCGCGCGAACTGGTCCGAATCGCGCTCCTGAAGCAGGCCGCCGACCCTGGTGGGCGATGCCTGCTCGAGCTTCTTGAACTCGAATCCACCCGTGCTGGCGCGGAAATCCATGTCCTCATTCAGGCCCGACACCCGGTTGGGGAAATTGCTCTGGAGGAAACGCAGGTATTGGGCTCGATCACCGCTGTTGAAGACGGCGAGCCAGGCGAAGAACTGGTGAGTGGACGGCTGCGTGCGGGCGAACGCGGCTTGCGCCGGCGTCATTTCCGGCGGAGGAGCCTCGTTGGCGGGCGGCGAAGCCGGGTCAAGGGAAATCTGAGCGATGCGGTGCGGCTCAGCAGCGTCCACCTCCACGGTGATCCGCAGACGCTCCCGACTGATGCGCGTTTGCGCGATGGCAACGATTCGGTCATCGGTCGATTCCTCGACTCTCTGGAAATCAAGACCGCCCATCTGGCTGCGCATTTCGATTGTCTGCTCGACAAAGTTCGACGGCGTGCCCGGTGTCATGACCTTCTGCACAAAAGCCTGAATGGTGGCTCGATCGCCGCTCGAGAACGCTGCCAGCCAGGCCTGGAGTTGTTTCGCCGCAGGCGTATTGGGAAATGCGAAATGGGTTTGCGCTGCGGGCGCCTGGGCCGCGAGCCGCAGCACGTTCAACACCCCCAGGCCCGCGGCTGTCCCTAAAGCAGCTATCAGAGCCAACACCCCAAGGAACTGCCTCAGTGTGTTAACGCTTATCTTCGAGTCTCTTCCCACGTCTCACTCCGTTTCCCTTGCAGCTCCCGGTCCCTACTCTATCATGATTGGAGTCGTGCTAAGCGCAGCGAAGCATCTCCGCGCGGCTCACGGCAGGCCGGTGGCAAAGAGGCTGCCCTCGGAATTGGGCTCGCGCTTTTGAAGGCTGGTGAACCGGGCCAGCGCTTCGCGGGCGCCGGCCTGGTCGCCCTGCCGCTGGCGGATTTGAGCCAGAGCGTAATAGGGCTCGGCCAGAGTCGGATCGTCGTGAGTCGCCTGCTCTAGTGCACTCACAGCCTGCTGCAGCTTCCCATCTTGGGAGAACGCCTCTCCCAAGCGATACTCGGCCAGCGCGAAGCGGGGATGGCATTGGATGGCCGACTGGAGCTTTGCCTGCGCTCCCGCCGGCCGGTGCATGCGCAGCAGCGTCGTTCCGTAGAAATAGGAAGCGAGAGCATTGCAGCCGGATTGCATATGCTCCACACGCTCAAAATAATCCGACGCCTGTTGGTAATCTCCATTTTCTGATTTCAGAACCGCCATCAACAGAATCGGGCGAGCATCCTCCCTCCCGGCCTTGTCAACCAACGGCGTCAGGGTCTTGATTGCTTCCGCGCTGCGGCGCAGCATGTAGTCAGCGACGGCCTGCTGATATAGGAACTCCGTCACGCCGTGAAACCGCCGAGCGGCTTGTGCAGCCGCCTGCTCCGCGTCGTTTAAACGACCCGCGAGCAGATCGCATCTCACCAACTTTTCCCAAGGGCCCTGGTCATCCGGCGACTGGTGGGTGAGGTCGAGGAACACGGGGATTGCCTTCTGGTAATCTCGCAAGGCCATTTGCGTATCGCCGTAGGCATAGAGGTAGACAGGTCCCCGGGCCGCGGCGGGCGCGCCGTCCAGAAGGGCCAGGGCCTGGCCGGATTGTCCCTGGCCAATCCATAGCTCGGCCAACGCGGCGTAAGGCAAAGGCTGATGGGGGTCATGGTGAATGGCTGCCTGCCACAATTCGGCGACGGCTGAGGTTGCGCCGGCAGCGGCGAGGATGGTGGCCAAGGACCCCACCAGGGACATATTGTCGTAGCCCTCCGCCGGCACTTCGCGCACGATACCGGAAAGCTTCTGAGTGTCCCTTGTTTCGGCGTAGGCGCGCGCCAGGTTCACCAGGATGTCGTCACTCCGGGGAGACTTCTGGTGCAGTGCTTCAAGTATGGGAACGGCCGCACGGGACTGTCCGTCCTGGAGAAGGAGGACTGCGTAGTTGTAGGCGCAGTCGGAATTATGCGGGTCAAGTTCATAGGCTTGGCGCAAGTTTAAAAGCGCCCCCTGTGCGTCGTTCTGCCGCGCCAGGACGAGTCCCAAAAGAGCATGGGCGCGGGCGGAGCGCGGGTCGTTCCGGATAGCCTGCTCGAGCCATCGGCGAGCCTCGTCTAAACCTCCCGCGTGGTAAGCGGCCTCTGCTTTTGCCACGAGCGAATCACTGGCACTGGCAGGTTGTTGGAGAGGCCGGCTTGCTCCCCCCTGCGCGGATCTCTCGACGACAGGGGTTCCCAGCAAGCAGGCGATCAGAATGGTGCCACGCAAGTTTGATTTCACTGGCATGCATTACCGAAGCAGGTCATTGATCTGCTACTCGTCCTTTGTTTTCTTCAACATTCCCGGATCGGTCGTTCATTTTTATACTTCCGTCGTAGGGGCGGTTCGCGAAGCGCCCCTTCCCCCCAGCCTAGTGGACTTACTGACCTTGTCCTTTGTTTTCACCAACATTCCCGGATCGCTCGTTCATTTTTGTAATTCCGTCGCAGGGGCGGTTCGCGAACCGCCCAGAGCACAAGTTTGGTGGACTTATTGACCTTATCCTTTGTTTTTATCAACATTCCCGGATCGCTCGTTAATTTTTGTAATTCCGTTGTAGGGGCGGTTCGCGAACCGCCCCTACGAATTACGGCGACATTTTGTAGCCTATATGTTTGGGCACACTTTGTCAAGGCGTTTGCGGGGACTGGATCAACTTTGTGTTTTAGCGGCGAGTTTAGCCGCCGAATGGAATTGGAACTGCGGCGAGCACACAGTGCGGCCGCGAGAGCCGTCCTGACAATTTGCCCGGGTGGCGCCTACCTCATGCAGCGTATACGCCACCCGTCAAATCTCGTTCAGAATATGAACTTCAGCGCCATCTGCACGATTCGGGGATCGCGCGCGCTGGTGACCAAGCCAAACGTACCAGTGGGCGGGGGGAGCGAATTGAACAGCCCGTTGGGATTATTGAACTGGGCGTGGTTGAAGGCGTTGAAGAATTCGCACCGGTACTCGAGCGTCTTGGATTCGGTGATTACGAAGTTCTTCGCAAGCGACAAGTCAAAGTTGTTGATGCCGGGCCCGTGGAAGAAATTCCGGCCAGAGTCCCCGATCGTTCCCAGAGGCTCGGGGCTGAACAACGAGGTGTTGAAGTAGGTCTGGGCGTTGCGTGGATTGGTGTTGTTGAGAATCTTGCCGGGAGCACGCTCCGGTAGGTCCACCCCCGTGTTTGATCCCAGCAAGGAGCGGTCGTCATTCTCACTCAGGCCTACCGGCAATCCCGTGGCGAAGGTCGTGATGCCCGAAAGTTCCCAACCCTTGATAGCCCACTTCCCCACAGAGTTGTTGGCAAAAGAGAACTTATCGAACGGCCGGACGCTGTAGCTAGCCACAAAATCCTGCGTCAGGTCAAACGAGCAGAGCGCCTTGCTGTCCTTGTAATTCAAGGGATTGATTCCTTGTTCCAGGGCCGAGGCGTTATCCAGGCACTTGCCGTAAGTGTAACCGATAAGAAACGACGAACTCTTGCTGGTGTGGCGCAGGCTCACCTGCAGCGAGTTGTAATTGGAGTTCGCCATTTCATCCATGTAGGCATTGCTGATAAAGAGGTTACCCAGGACAGGACGAGTTCCATAGACCTGTTGCCCTGAGTTCAGCGTGTAGGTATTGCTTTCCAGGAAGGGGCCGCAGGGCGTCTGTCCGGGCGCCAGCGTGGACGCATTAAGCGATTGGCAAAGAGCGGCGTCGCCGGGATTGGACTCGAGGAAGGAGATCAAGTCGTGTCCTTGCGTTCCGACGAAACTGACACTCAGAGTAGTATTGGACCCAAATTGGCGCTGCAACGATGCCTCATAGTCTTCGGCGTAGGGCATCCGGTTCTGGTGGAAGAACACGGGCGCGCCGGAGATCGGTTCAACCGCAGGCCAATTGAAAGTGGTATCGGGGTGACTGGCAGACGAATTGGTGGGAGGAAAGATGAAGGGGAAGCGCTGTCCTTCATTGTTTCCGGTCGCCCGGTCGATGTAAGGCGTCGCGAAAAGGGGTGGTGAGGGACTGACGTAGAAAAGACCGTACGGGGAATCGCCCACTTCCACAAACTGGGTCAGATCCTCAACCGAAGTATAGAAGAGCCCCCAGGCTGCGCGGAAACTGGTTTTGCCTGGCCCGCCCACTAACTTGCCGAGCAGACCACTATCCCATTTCGGGGAGTAGGCGAGTCCTAGGCGGGGAGCAAACCCGTTCCATTTTGTTGGTGCCAGAGTGGGGGGGACGCCCGGATCACCTGGAACCAGCCAACCCTTGGGTGCGCCGGGGAAGACCACAGATTGCACGCCGGGGATAATGGTCTCAGTTTTGTTTTGAGTATCATACCAGGGCTGGCTGACTTCCCAACGCAAGCCGTAGTTCAGCGTCAATTCAGGCTTGGCGCGCCAGCTATCCTGAACGAAGGCGCTGTAGTACCTGGAGCGCGAGTCGAGAAACTGCCGGCTGGATTGGGTCAGTATATCCGGGGCACCGATCAGAAAGTCGGCGAAGTCGATCCCCGTTTCACTTCCGTTGAATCCAAAGACCCCGTTCTCGGCATAGGTGTTGCGCTCATTGATTTGGGCGTCATGGAACTCGGCGCCGAATTTCAGGCTGTGCGTGCCGATAATCCGGGCGAAGTTATCCAGGAACTGATAAGTGTTGTTATATTGACCCGTCGAGCCGTCAGGCAGCCCGAAATTGTAGCTATTGAATTGCATCAGGGGCACGCCTTGGTCGGCAGGAACCACCGAGCCAATTCCACCCTGGGCGTTGAAGGTTCCGTTAAAGCCCAGCGAACTCATCGACGGCCCCAAGCCGCCGCCGGGATTGTTAAAGACATTGGCGTCGCGCATGTAACTGAAGTGAAACTGATTCACGGAAGCGGAGCCAAAACTTTTCGTGTCTGCGAGGTTGAGCAACTGGGCCCGGCCAGGGGTAATCGCGAAGAAACCGGGGAACTCCGGGGCGTTGTGATAGGGGTTATTGAGGAGGTAGTCGTCCATGAAGTAGTAAGCGGAAAGCATGCCGATGCGGGAATTCCCATCGACGCGCACGCCTCCTTTGTCGTCCCGCAACCGCTCGTCGTAGGCGGAAGTTGAGTAATAATCACCAGTCGGCGTGATGATGTCAGGCGGTTGGATATAGGGCAGCAAATGCGATGTAGGAGACGCCCAGGCGCTCTGCGGAAATTGGGCGTTGGGGAACACGCACTGCGCGGAACTGGTGCATCCTGCGGTGTAGTACGGCTCCCCGGCGGTCACGGGATAGCCGAACGCCGTCGTTAGTTGTTGCGCCCAATTGGAGCCCACCACCGAACCGGTCAAAGCGCTGGCTTCATCGGAGAGGTCTCCCGTGCGGTCTTGTGGCGAGGGCACGGGAATCAATCCCGTGGATTCACCTTGCACCATGCGGGTGCCCTGGTAATCAACAAAAAAGAAGGCCTTGTTGCGCTTGATAGGCCCGCCGAAGGTGCCGCCAAACTGGTTCTGCTGGAATGTTCCGATCCCCGGGGAATAGAAATTACGCGCGTCGAACTTGGTGTTGCGAACAAAGTCAAAGGCGTCGCCGTGAAGCGAATTGTCGCCGGATTTGGTCACTACATTGACCTGGCCGCCGCTGTAGTTCCCGTACTCGGCGTCGAAATTGTTGGTGAGGATGCGGAACTCGGCGATGGAATCGAGGTTGGGAATAATCGCCGCGCCGTTGTTCCTCCCCTCTTCAACGTTCGCTCCGTTCACCATGAAACCGTTCGAGGTTTCGCGTTGTCCGTTCATGGCGTCGTTGCCGGAATTGGAGATATCGCCGGAGGTCGGGCGATCGCCTCCCACGGCCACGTTCGCGTAGGGCGAGACCCCGGGCTGGAGCGCCAGCAGGTCCGTGTAACTACGGCCATTCAGTGGCACCGCAGTGATCTTGTTGCTCTCGATTACTTCGCCCATCTGCGTACTGGCGGTCTCCACGTGGACCGCGGCGCTTGAGATGGTGACTTCCTGCTGCGCAGCTCCCAGAGTCAGCTTAACGTCGACCACCAGAGCCGAATTGGCATCGATCACCAGTCCCGTTTGGTGATAAGCCTTGAACCCTGTCTGGTGTACATCCAATTCGTACGTGCCGACGGCCAAAGCCGGAAATTCATAGAACCCTTTTGAATCCGTCACCACAGATAGCCGAAGCCCCGTACCCGTGTTTACCGCGTTCACTTGCACACTGGGAATCACGGCGCCACTGGGGTCGGTAACCACTCCCGAAATGCTGCCGGTAATGCTGGCCCATGCGGTCAGCGTTCCGGCCAGAAGGATAAAGGCTACACCTGCGCCAAGCTTGTCTCTCAAACGCATTCAAGGCCTCCCTGATGCTATCGATTTGTATGGAACTGGTTTTGACCCAACATGCGGTATTGGTAGAATTCGATGTCGAGACGGTCCTGCACCGCCACTTGGCGATAACCCAGACGCTGGATCGCCACTACGACATCAAAATCTTCTACTCACCGACTGACCGGACGCTTGAGTTCGTGCAGTTTGCAACCTGCCCATGTGCCGCCTAGCACAATTCCATCCCGTGGCTGTGTGAAGAATAGCACTTTTCCGGGTCCTCATCAATGTTGGAGTGGAGACCCGGCTAGCGACCACGGCGAAGCCGCAGGGTAAGCGCAACATTTCGGAACAGGACGCCACCCGGATTGTGGACACTCCCCCGAGCGAGTGTTAAGATAGCTAGCCGTGAGCCAGGCTGCGCATGGCGCCCCATCGAAAACAAGCGAAGTTTGTTCAGGACTGTTAATCTTGAGTGAGCAGGGGAGTTGTTCCCACCAGGTATGACGGTAACGTCCAAACTGATTGTGGCGGCGTTGCTGTCGCCGCTCTGTATGGCCTTGGCTTATCGAAGCCTGGCGCAGGAGAATGCTGAACGCTCCGCCTCGAAGAGTGGTGGCCAGGGTTCTGCGGTGGCGGCCGCGGGGCGGAAAAGCTATGAAACCCATTGCTCAATGTGCCACGGCTTGGACGCGCGCGGAGGTGAGCACGCCCCGGGCATCGCCAATTCCCGCGAGGTGCAGGGAAAATCGGACAAGGCGCTCTTCCAGATTGTTCGCGGTGGCCTTCCAGCGGCCGGGATGCCCTCCTTTCCCACTCTTTCCGAGAACGAGGTCGAGTCTGTGGTGAAATATCTGCGCACCTTGGGTGGAGCGGCCTCGGCCGAGAACGTCAACGGCGACCCCCTGCGAGGGGAAAAACTCTTCTTCGGGAAAGCCCATTGCAGCGATTGTCACATGCTGGCGGGAAACGGTGGATTTATCGGGCCCGACCTTTCGGATTTCGCCATCGCGCATTCACCGCAGAAGATTCGCGAGGCGATTGTCCGTCCAAACCAGACGCTGCTGCCTGGCGAGCAAGTGATCAACGCCGAGACTGTCGAAGGGCAGAAGTTGTCGGGCCTGGTCCGCAACGAAGATAACTTCTCGATGCAATTGCAGGGAATCGACGGAAAGTTTCATCTGCTCATGAAATCTGAAATCACCAAGGTGGAAAACACAGGCCATTCCCTCATGCCTGCGGACTACGGGACGCGGCTGAGTTCAGCGGAGTTGGATGATCTGGTCAGCTTCATCGCGCGTTATGGGCGCCGCGTGGAAGCGCCGGACGCATCGTCCGGCGATCACCACCGGAGCCGCGCGCGTTAATGGGGCTTTCAATGTGAGCGAAGAATCCGTGATCCTCCGGTGCGCCGCTAGTCGTGAAAATGCCCTCTCCCCTTGGGGGAGAGGGTGGCCTGCGACGGCGCTTTCATCAGCCGACGCGGGCCGGGTGAGGGGGTCCGGGTCGGCTATTTTCTCGGCAGTGAAGGATTCCTGCAGTTAGACTGGAGTTCAAGGATTTGCGAGCAACTGCGGAGATCCTTCGCTTCGCTCAGGATGACAGACTTGTGCGATTGGAGATCCAAGACGATAATCATCAAACGACTTTTAATACTTCTTCTCATTTGCCCGGCGGTGTGTGCGGCGCAGGGTCAGAAGCTGCGCAAATTCGAACTGCGCGCCGAATCGCCACCGTTCTGGAAATTGGTTGACCGCGAGGCGAAGTTGAGCCGTGTGGGAACGGGCTTCGGCTTTACGGAGGGTCCGGTGTGGGACCCGCACGGATTCCTTTACGTGAGCGATGAAACGCTGAACAAGATTTTCCGCCTTTATCCGGACGGGCATCGGGAGGAACTGATCTCTCTCGGCGACCCGGACGGCAACACCTTTGACCAGCGGCTTCGCCTGCTCGATTGTGCCAGCGTGCTGCGCGCCGTGATTCGCATCGAGCCGGATGGACGTTACACAATTCTGGCCAGCCGGTATCAGAACAAGCGGTTTAATAGCCCGAACGATCTGGTGATGGGTCCGGACGGCGCGATTTATTTCACTGATCCCACCTTGGATTTGCCGAAAGGACAGCCGCAGGAGATCCCCTTTCAGGGAGTCTATCGCCTGGACAGCAGCGGCGAGGTACGCTTGCTCACCCGCGACCTTGCCCAGCCGAACGGCTTGGCGTTCTCGCCCGACGGCAAGCATCTTTACGTGGACGACAGCGAACGGCTGGATATCCGGGTTTATGATTTCCTGCCGGGCGGGACGCTCGCGAACGGCCGCCCATTCGGTGAAGAGAAGGGCGGCCCAGACGAGGGAGTGCCGGACGGCATGCGCGTGGACATGGAAGGCAATCTCTTCGTTGTAGGGCCGCTGGGGATCTGGGTTTGGGACGCGGCGGGACATCATCTGGGCACGATCGTGCTGCCGGAGCAGCCGGCGAATCTGACTTGGGGGGAATCCGACTACGCAACGCTGTTTATTACCGCCACTACTTCGGTGTATCGAATACGCACCCTTGTACGGGGCTTTGTCCCCTATCTATCCGAAGGCAATCGGCGCCCGGTTCGCCAAGTCAAGCCAACACGGCCAGTCAGGGCGCCTGCCGGCCGCTGATGATGTAGGGGCGGCCCTTGTGGCCGCCCCCGGGCAACCACGAGGGTTGCCCCCAACAAAGGGGAATGGGCAACATGCCACGACAGGCCCGAACGGCGTTCACTGCCGTCATTTGCTTGATGATCGCTATCGTCCCCTCCAAAACTGCGGGGCAAACCGCTCAGGCTTCCTCCCCTTGCATTGTGGACCGTACTCAGTTCCACGGCTGGGATGCCGAGCGCATGTCCAATCGCTGGATCACCTTGATAATTGTTCCGAAGCTCGGCGGGAGGCTGATGCAAGTAACATTCGGCGCTCATGACTACTTATTCGTGAATCCTCTTTATCTAGGGAAGTACTTCCCTCCCTCGCAGGCCGTGGCGGAAAAGAAGTGGTTCAATTATGGCGGCGACAAAATCTGGCCCCTTCCCGAGGGCCCTGGTGAAGACCAGTGGCCCGTAGCTTCGGATATTTTAGACGATGGGATTTATCGGCTCACGCCGGTTCGGACCGGAACCGCAGCTTGCACGGTACACTTGCAAGGTCCGCCGGATGACCGAACCGGCCTGCAATATTCCCGGGACATCAGCATTGACGCCGAGTCGCCCAAAATCAGCTTTCAAGCGCAAATGCGGAACATTACCGGGCATGAAATCAAGTGGTCGATGCAGTCCGTGACGCAGTACAACACCGCCGATCCGCGCGATCCCGCGAAGTACAATCACGATTTCTGGGCCTTCACGCCGGTCAACCCCGCCAGCGTCTTTAACCGTAAATTCGATGCCCACGCAGGGCCCATTGATCACCCTTCGTACAGCGTCCGAAACAATTTGTTCACCCTGCATTGGAAGTACCTCGAGGGTGAAGTCGGCGTCGACTCAACCGCCGGCTGGGTTGCGGTGGTCGATGGGGTCTCCAGTTTCGCCATGCTGGAACGTTTTCGTTTCTTTCCCGCCGCTGATTATCCGGAGCGGGCCTCCGTCATCTTCTACATTGATGGACCCAGCTTGCAGCTCAACAACCAAGGGATGCCGGAGATCTCGCGGACAAAGCTCGAAGACGCACCGTACTACATGGAAGCGGAACTGAACAGCCCGCTGGTGGTCTTGCCCCCGGGCCAAACCTCGGTCCTGGACAGCGAGTGGTTTCCAACCCGAATGACGCCGCAGTTCGTTAACGCAGCCGAGGCAGGGATGATTGGGCGCGAACTGGCTGTGGTCCCCGCTCCCGGTGGAGTGCGGCTTACCGGTTACTTCGGGGTATTTTATGCCGGCCGTCTTGTGGCCCGCGTGTACGACGCTCGGGGCGTTGCGCTCAAGCCCGTGGACCTCGCAAAAGCCGACCCGTTGGAGGCGGTTTCTTTGGATAGCGTCGTTCCGCTGCCTCCCGAGGCTGCCACGGTGTCTCTCCATCTCGTCGATGAGCACGGGTTGGACCGGGGATCGCTGGGGGAAGTGGAGGTTTTTGCTCCCCGAAGGGGAGCACCCTGAGTAGCCGTGGGTGGAACCCACGGTTGCGAAGCCAACCAACGATATCCGGCCCTGAAGGGGCCGAACTGCGTCGGTCAACCCCTTGCGGGGTTGAGGCGTTCGGGGACTCAGGGACCGTGGGCTTGCGCCCACGGCTACTCACAGTCCACCGCTTCGCGGTGAAAAGATGCCCGTACCCGATCTATCCAACAATTCTATGCTGCGCCACAAGAGGCTTCGACGGACGAGTTCTGCGCTGCTGATCGTCGGATTCTGCCTCCTGACAACCGATGCGGCGGGGCAATCGGGCCGAGCCCCCGTCTCGATGGACGCCGATATCGCGCCGGAACGACTGCTGGTTTCACCTCCGCAGCAGGACTGGCCTTCCTACAACGGAGACTACACGGGACGGCGCTACAGCGGGCTGGACCAAATCAACACTGAGAATGTCAAACACCTGCGCGCCCAATGGGTGTTCCACTCCACCAACTCGGATTCCATGGAGGTCACGCCGGTCGTCGTGGGCGGGGTCATGTACATCACCTCCGGCAACGATGCCTTGGCACTCGACGCGCGCACCGGCCGCGTGCTGTGGCACCACTCGCGCCCGCTGACCGAAGGGCTGATCGACGACGCCTCGGCCCATCATAATCGCGGTGTCGCGGTTTGGCATTCGCGCGTTTATATGGAGACCGATAACGCCCACCTGCTCTGTCTCGACGCACGTTCCGGCAACTTGATTTGGGACGTTACTTACGCGGACACTCGGCTGAATTACGGAGCTACCAGTGCGCCTCTGCTGGTTAAGGACAAGGTTCTCGTGGGGACTTCGGGCGGCGACGATGGGGTACGCGGGTTCCTGGCCGCTTACGACGCAATCACCGGCAAGCTGGTATGGCGTTTTTGGACTATTCCAGCTCCGGGCGAACCCGGCTCCGAGAGTTGGATCGGTGATGCTTACTTGCACGGCGGCGGCACAACCTGGATGCCCGGAACGTACGATCCGGAGTTGAATACGGTTTACTGGGGCACCAGCAATCCCGCACCGGATTTCGTGGGCGATACGCGCCCAGGCGACGACCTCTACACGGATTGCGTGCTGGCCCTGGACGCAGATACGGGAAAGCTGAAGTGGTATTTCCAGTTCACCCCGCATGACCTCTACGATTACGACGCCACGGAGACTCCCGTGTTGCTGGATGTGCCGGTTGACGGAACGGTCAGGCGCCTGCTGGTGGAGGCTAACCGCAACGGGTTTTTCTATATCCTCGACCGCGCCAACGGGAAGTTTCTGAGCGCAACGCCTTTCGTTGAGAAACTGAACTGGGCAACCGGGATCGACGCCCATGGCCGCCCCCTGCTCACGGGGCTGAAGCCTACCCCGCAAGGCACGCGAATCTGCCCCTCGATGACCGGCGCCACGAATTGGTTCTCTCCCTCATACAATCCCTCCACTCGCCTCTTCTATTTTCTCGCCCTCGAAGACTGCGAAATGTACTTCGCGGGCGCCGAGAAACAAGTCTACAAGCCCGGCCAGACCTATTACAGCACCGGGGCAAAGCGCATTCCGAGAGAAGCGGCAAAGAAGATCATGCTGGCTTTTGACGTGCCAACGGGCAAACCCGTCTGGCGCTACCCGCAAATCGGCGAAGGGGATTCCTGGGGCGGAACAATCACCACCGCGGGAGGGTTGGTTTTTTTCGGAGATGATGCAGGAGAGTTGGAGGCTGTTGACGCCCGGTCCGGCAAGCCCTTGTGGCACTTCAATACCGGCCAGAGGATGCACGCCTCGCCTATGAGCTACGCTGTCGATGGCGTGCAGTACGTCGGCATCGCCGTGGGAAGTGATTTGTTCAGTTTTGCGCTCGACTTTTAGGTAGCGATCAAATTTTAAAGAAGATCTTCCGCCGGTACAGCCAGTAGCACATGTACCACATTACGGCCAGGACCAGGATACTCTGCGGAATGGCACCAAGATCCCCCAGAAACCTGAAGTCCTTGGTAAAGTTCTTTAGCCCGCTATTCAGCCAACCTTTTATTCCGATCTGGCCGAGAGAGTAAATAAAGATCGAATTCATTCCCAGCACGAAGAACGGGAAAGCCCACCGTTGCGCTCCTTTCACCTCGATGAGCCAGTAAAAGGCCATCAGCATCAGGATCACCCAGCCGGCGCTGAAGAACGTGAAAGAGGCTGTCCACAACCGCTTGATCATGGGATTGTACGGCACCAGCGCCAGACCCAGCACCAGGCCCGAAGCCGCGCACGCCCCCAGCACCTTTAATTTGTTGGCGTGCGATCTGCCAGTGCGCAGCAGCATCCCGATCCAGCACCCAAACAAGATGGTGACGGCGTTCCCCACGAAGTTGATCGTCGTGTAATAGCCGGAGTAGTTGTATCCGAGCACCTTCAGGTCGATCGCCGCGCCGATGTTCCCGGTTTGCGACCAGGGGCCGTCCGGACCGGGGAAGATCACAAACAGCGCCCACAAACCGGCCAGCATTGCCAACCCGGCTGCCGCCTGATAACTGAACCGCAGGCGCATGATCAGGTAACAGATCATGTAGCCAAACGCGATCTGGCTCAGCACGTTGATCAACTGCAACGACAGGCGGGATTCTCCCCAATTCGAGTAGAGATTGCTGAGCAGAATCAGCATGAACGACCGATACGCCACGTGCCGGAACAAGTCGCTCTCCGAGGCGCCTTGCGACCTCCGCCGGGCGAGCGCGAACGGCATCGCCACGCCGACCATGAAAGTGAATGCCGGCTGAATGAGATCCCAGAACTTGCAGCCTTCCCAGGGGGCATGGTCAACCTGGGCCGCGAGCCAGGCCCAGCGCGGATAGTGCTGGAGCGCCCCAATACCGAAACCCTCGGATACCAAGAGCAACATAATAAAGCCCCGGTAGGCATCCAGGCTGAGCAAACGCCCGCCCACGATCTTGTCTGGCGCCCGCTCGGGCGGCTTTGAGATGGATTGTGGCGTGGCCGCCGCGTCGCTCACTTCCGGATGTTTGACGGTCGTCGCCATGGTGCTTGGCACCTCCAAGGGTCAATGTAATGTGCGCCATAATATCATTTCTAACCAGGGTCCTGAGCCACAAGTTTGTTGAAAAAGTCAGCCCGCGGAAGCGGGTGCAAAGGCAGGCCCTAATGCTGCGCAGAGACCAGGGACAGCGACTTGATAGCCTCAAAGAGTTCCCTGGGCTGAATGGGTTTGGAAATGTAGGCGTCCATGCCAGCCTCCAGGCAGCGCTCGCGATCGCCTTTCATGGCGTGCGCAGTCATGGCGATGATGGGCATATGGAATCCCGTGGCTCCCTCGCGGGCGCGGATCGCCGCGACGGTCTCAAGTCCGTCCATCTCCGGCATGGACACATCCATGAGGACCAAATCGAACGTCTCTTTGTCCAGCGCCTCCAGGGCGCTGCGTCCGTTATTGACCACAACGACGCTGTGCCCGCGTTTTTCGAGGAGGCGGGACGCCAGTACCTGATTGACGACATTGTCTTCGGCCAGCAGGATGCGCTGGTGTTGCCGGGCTTCGCGCAAAGAATGACGAGTAATTAAAGGCGTCTCGTAACCCTCAGAGCCGCGGCCCGGAGGACCGCCCTGCGGCCCAACTCCTTCGGGCTGCTCGCTGGGGGTCTTCGCTTCCCGAGCCTTTGCGGCCAAAACATTCAGCATGGCGTCGAGGAGTTGCGACTGCACGATCGGTTTGACCAGATAGGCGGCGATGCCTAACTCCCGGCAGCGCGCCGCGTCACCCCTTTGCCCGGCCGAAGTCAGCATCATGATGGTCATCTTGCCCAAGTCGGTTTGCTGACGGAGGCGTTGCACCAGCGTGAAGCCGTCCATGCCCGGCATCTGCG
>Ga0326727_10006372_pt1 | contig 32467 bp, 28 predicted proteins | sample MB2enrmetagenome_FD_207643 | JGI IMG/M metagenome (GOLD analysis project Ga0326727, IMG submission 207643) | Lab enriched peat soil microbial communities from McLean, Ithaca, NY, United States - MB29MY | ecosystem: Environmental > Terrestrial > Soil > Wetlands > Peat | place: USA: New York...
GCCCAGGAAGAAAATCCTTGATCTTCTCCCATTGCAAATCACTCAATTCATAACGGCTAGGTGACATACTCCCACTTCAACAGCTTGAAACCTCGCTGCAAAGTGTATATGTCGATACGGCCTAGAGAAATATCTTCCAAAGGAAACGCGGGTTGGTTCGCATGTAACGAGATGCCAGACGCTATGGGTCTTGGGCAAAGCGAAGGAGCCAGTGCCTGCGAATCTCCTGCCACCTATGCGCTTACGGAGGCAGTTTTCACTACCTCTGATGCAATCCAGTCGTAGGTTCTTTTCATCCCTTCACGAAGTGACATGGAGGGCGCCCATCCCAACTTATCACGGATCAGATGATTGTCCGAATTGCGGCCGCGAACTCCTAGCGGTCCGGAGACGTGCTGAACTGAGATTTGCTTGCCAGCTATGTCAGCCACGAGCTTGACCAACTGATTGATACTGACCATCTCTTCGGAACCAATGTTGACAGGGCCAGAAAAATCGGACTCCATTAGCCGTCGCACGCCTTCGACGCACTCATCGACGTAAAGGAAGGAGCGCGTTTGCTCGCCGTCTCCCCACACTTCGATAGTGCCTCCGGAAGGCGCTTCAGCGACCTTCCGGCAGATGGCCGCGGGCGCTTTTTCGCGACCGCCGCACCACGTTCCCTCAAGGCCAAAGATGTTATGAAAACGCGCGACCCGCACCTGCACACCCAAGTTGCGCATATAGGAGAAATACAGCCGTTCACTGAATAGCTTCTCCCAACCATACTCGCTGTCGGGCGCAGCAGGATAAGCCGATTCTTCCGAACACTTGGGGTTTGCGGGATCCCGTTGGTTGTATTCCGGGTAGATGCAAGCCGATGAAGAGTAGAAGAATCGTCTTACACCGGCTTGGCAACCGTACTCCAAACAATTCAAATTGATGGTTGCGGAGTTGTGCATTACGCTGGCGTCGTGTTCTCCGGTGAAAATATAACCCGCCCCGCCCATGTCAGCGGCGAGTTGATATACCTCGTCGATTCCCTGGACGACGCGCCTGGAAAATTCCTGGTCGCGCAAATCGCCTAGGATGAATTCATCCGCCGCAGAATCGGCGAATTCATGCATTTTGATGTCGGCCCCACGGACCCAGAAGCCTTCTGTTTTCAGCCGTTTGACAAGGTGCCCGCCAATAAAGCCGCCTGCGCCGTTCACCAAAACACGTTTCATTGCTCTTCTCCGTCAATTGGACTTGTTGTGATTATTCGAGAATGCATCATGCAGAGCGCATTCGAAAAGGGATGCATCGGGTTTCGCGGCCTGACAAAACAACTCCGAGAACTGCCGAAAGACACGCTCGAAGGTGCCATGCTCCTCAAAATAGCGGTGCCCATTCCGCCCATTTCTTGCGCCAATTCGGGTGCCCGCTCTCATCGCAGCGGGTAGCGCCGCAGACCTAAAAGCTGTAATCCCACTCCCCACAGAAACCTGGGAATCGCGAAGAAGTATCGCCTCCATAGGCGCTTAGGCTCCTGCGTGAGCCGGAACAGCCAGGAGAGTCCGGCCAACTGCATCCAGTGCGGCGAAAAGCGCACGCGCCCAGTGTGAAAGTTGAAGGCCGCACCCACCGCGAACATGAGCTTGGTGTCCAGAAGAGGCAAGTACTCCGCCATAAATCTCTCCTGTTTGGGACTGCTGATGCCCACCCAGAACAGATCGGGTTTCAGCGTGGCTACCAAGCCGATCAAGTCATCGCATTCTGCATCTGTGAGAGGCCGGAACGGAGGTGTGTAAGTGCCCACGACGTTCAGCCCTGGAAACCTCAATTCCAGAAGCTTCCGCAATTCCTCGGCGACGCCAGGCTCGCCCCCATAGAAGAAATGTCTGTAGCCCCTGGTCTGCGACACGCGGCACATCTCCAGCATCAGTTCCGGACCGCCCACTTGCCGCAACTGACGAATGCCATAGGCCCAGGCCGTCCACACGACCGCCCGGCTGTCGGCAATGGTGAGCAGCGAGTTGTTTAGAATACGGCGCTGCTCCGGGTCGTCCTGGGCGCACATGATGTTGTACGCATCCGGTGCGCAGACATAGCCCTTGCGATTTTCGGCCAGAGCAGATTCAATTCTCCGCAGGGCGGAAGCCATGTCCACGGCATCGATCTTGACGCCGAGGATGTTGGCGCGCGGCGGGCGCGTCGCGCTTGAATCGGATTCCGTTTGCAGGTCTGTCAGATGCAATCCACTTTCCATGGCGCGATCAGGATTCCGCTTCCAGGTAAATCGATTCGGGTCTGTATTCAGATCCGTCCTCGCCGGCATCCAGATGGAATGACTCCCACCCCGGTATCCGGCTCGCGATGGCAGACGTCTGCCCAACCTGACGAAAGCCCACGGACTCCAAAAGATCGCTCAAAGAGAACCGATCGTACATCCAGCGATGGAGCTCGCCGGCATCGGCCGCATCTCCCCTGATCTTCCGTTCCAGCCACCGCCTCCATCCCCGCTGCTCTTCTGCGGTGCCGGTAATCTCAGTGCGTACTATGTAATCGAATAGTTCATGCACGGCTTGCTGGTGCTGAATCCCCGCGTTCGGATCTCCATTCTCAACGGCCTTCAGGGACCTCACGTAAGAAGTTGCCTGCAACTCTAGATCTGGCACGACCACCCGGAGCATGGCCCCGGGCTTAAGGACGCGACGGCACTCAGACAGGAAAACTGGCGCAGCTTCCCGGGGAAGATGCTCGAGAAAATGGGCGTGATAGACAACGTCGAACGTCTGGTCTGGAAAGGGAATCCCACGCGAAAGATCCCAGGCAATAATCTCCGGATCAACATCCCCAAGACGGCGCCATCGGAGATCGGAGACGAATCCAAGGGCGCGCAGAATCCGGGTCAGCAAGCGATGCTTGCGCAGCCGTGCAGAGGCCGAGAAGTCCAGGTTGGTCCATGCCCAGTTCATACGCGATCCGCAGGCCAGATTCAGGAGCGCACGGCCATCGGGCAGCCGTTTCACGGGGAAGCGGTAAGAATGCCCGCCGCTGGAGCCCAATCGTCCTCTTTCTGTTGCTGCGATTTTTCCCTCAGCGATCAAGGTTACGCTCGCATTCGCCGGCAGCCGCGCGGGAGACAAAGCGTACTGCGGACAGGAAATGATCGGCTATCTTATCGGGGGCAAATGACGCGGCTCGCTCTCGCGCCGCCCTGCGCATCAAATCGAGCTGCTCGTCGGAAACACGCATAGCTTGATCGATCGCCTCGTCCATCTCCTCTGCATGGTCCGTGCGGAATTTCCATCCCGTCACGCCGGTCTCGACCATCTCCTCCACTGCTTCGCCATAACTGCTGCCAAGAACCGGCAGGCCTGCCGCCATGGCTTCATTCACCGGAAGGCCCCATTCGTCGGCAAGTGTCGGAAAGGCGAGAATCCCAGCCTGCCCGTAGATCTTGGGAACCTCCGTATTGGGCTTGCTGCCGAGAAACTTTACGGAAAGGCTTTTCGCCAAAGGCACTGCTTCGAGCTGTTGGCGCAGCGGTCCATCGCCCATGAGCCAGAGTTCGATCTCCCGGTCAGGATTTTGCCGCGCCCATCGGTCTAGAGCCAGCAAGAAGGGATGGAGCCCCTTCCGCTCGATGAGCTGGCCGACATACAACAGCCGGCGAGTGCACTCCGGTCTCCGCTCCAGCGGGATCTGGGTAAACGGATCGAGATCGACCGCGCGCGGAACCAAAAAAATGGTCTCCGGAGCCACCCCTAGCCATTCCATATAACGGCGTCCGCTCGCCGCGTTCACCAACACGGCATCGGCAAAGCGCAGAAGGATTCGTCTAATCCAAGTCCGAAGGCGCCCGCGCGCCCGCTCAGTATGTTCGGAACACGGCGCCCATAGGATGAGCCGCGCGGCAGGATGAAAGACACGGTAAAGCGCGGCAAAAAGCGTCCTGAATCCGAGCTGCGCCGAGATCACGATATCCGGCCGGCAACGCGCAAGCTGAATCGGAGTGTCCCACGGAATGTCCCAGGCGAGTTCGGTCGAGAAGCCGACGGGGTGCCTGGATTGCCTTCGCAGCGTCAACGATTTTTGCACCGTACCGTGCAAGCCATCCCAGTGGCCGGAGGAGAGGTTCTTTGCCTCCTGCGGAGAAGAGAGAAACAGGTGAAAATCGCTGAAGCGCTCCTGCATCGCAAGGAAGAAGCATTTCTCGGCAGGCGGAACGGAATTGGTCAGAAGAGCGACCCGGCACTGCACCTTAGCAGCGCTGTTTTGCGGCGCAGCGCCGTCGATTGTGGCCGCTGAAGCGCCGTTTTCCTCAATTAGACTCCGCATCATTGATGGTTATCCCCGCGGCCCACGGGCTCTTCCGGGCCGGATTTCCCCGGATTGCAAGCGACCACTCTAACCTGTCTGCTGAAAGTGAGAAGTCCCCGCAGGCGCGAGCCTATGTCGAACCAGGACTGGGGCATGAGCCGCGAGGTAATGCGGGCTTTGGGAAGCCAGCAATGACAGAGCGGTTCCGCCTCAAGTACCCGGAATCCGGCGCGTTCGAAGAGGTTGCCCAGCAGCAACGGATTCCACGTATAGAGGTGATGGTTGATGTCGTCCCGCCGGAAGCGCCGGCCTCTCCACCAACACTCTGAAGGGACCACGACAACGCACCGGCCGCCCGGCCTTAGGAGTCTTCGCAGAGCGCGCATCGTGCCAAGCGGGTCGTCGACGTGTTCGAGGGCATGGTGGGAGATGACCGCGTCCACCTGCAAGTCCTCGGGAATCTGCTCGAAGCCCGCGAAGGCGGTCAGGCGCTGCTCGGCCTCAGTTCGGGCCACGGGATTGACCTCGATCCCATACCGGACTTCGCAATCGAGTGAAGCGAGAAGATAACCTCCCCCGCATCCGAAGTCTAGGACCTTATCGTCTTTGCTGATGAAGGGCACGAACTTCCACCGGTCCAGCGACGCGCCCAGGATTCCGGCCGACCGCTGCCATCCGAAGTACGCTTCGTCGTAATGAGGATTGACAACTTCCATCAGCTAATCTCCTGGACCAGGGTGAGCAGGTCATGCACACATAGAACGCAATGCTGCCACTCATTACGCTCAGCGAAGCAACCGGGATCTCTTCGGGGACGATCGACGATTTGCACTGGATTCCCCATCCCGAAGTTCCTCCAATTTCGCAGGTAATCTGAATCGCCCGATGGACAATCATTCATTCCACCAATGAACCGTCCCACCGTAGGTGACGTCCTCATTCCTGGCCTTGAAAGTGTCCGAATTTCGCTTCGGGGACATAACCAATCGCCTGAGCCCGGTCCGCAACGAAATCCCGTCCGTGTGCGCTTAACGCCGTAGCCACAGCAATAAACAGGACCCACGGGACTTGGTTCGGCCGCAGGATGGCGTCTTCAGTGATATCCACTACGGGCAGCCACGCCAGGAAGAAGAGCGGCCATATAGCTTCCGGTATCCGCCACTCCCTGAGAGCTATGAATGATCGTCTAACAAACACGACATATACGATCAAGAAAGCGACTAAGCCAAGCAGCCCCAATTCTGACAAGAGATCCAATAATCCGTTGCCTGAACCGTCAGCAATTGATATTAAGTAGCCAAGCGGGCCGTCGACTCCCCGCCAAAAGGCGAAGTATCCATAGCCAAGAAGCGGACGCTGAGTGATGTTGTCCCAAACGAGGCCCCACACGACTAATCGGCCTGTAAGTTCGACGTCGCGCCCAAGCGCGGCAACGATCTTCTCGTAGAACAAGAAGGGAGAGGCACAGAGTAGCAGCCCGGAACCCGCAACGAACCAAGCGCGTAAGCGCGTAACCTTAGTCCAAGGCTGCAGAGTTTTAACAAGGAGGAACACCCACGACATGACAATGCACTCAACAAGGGATGTTGCCGAATCAGCGAACAGAATGACGATCACCGATGCAAGTGCCAAAGCTCTGAAACGCCACCTCCTTGCCGGATAGCAATGGCTAAGGACCAGGAATACGGTGAATCCTATGGCCATATTCATGCCCAGCGCGTTCTTATGTTCGTAGATTCCAAGCCACATCCCTTCAAATGGACCCGTGCCAATCGAATAATCTGGAAAGAGGAGCGAAAAGATCACGCTTAGAACCGCGGCCATCCCGAAGGTCCACCCGAGGAGCACTAACTGCATTTTCAGCGGATAGCGGGTTCCGAAGTAGAGACCAAATAAGGTCGATCCGACAAGAGCGCCAAGGCGCAAAAAGCTGACCTTTGGCGCGTCCGACCAGATTACCGACAAGAGGACAACACTGTACAGCAGGAAGAGAGGCCAGAGACGGTGCAAGAAAGCCCGACTAAGACTGCAACGAGTCGTCACCAGCCAAGCAGAGGACAGGTAGATGCAAGCCCAGATCAAGTTCGCCGCAAAGTTACCTGTGCTTGCTCCGGCAGTTGGATCGCGCACTTCATGGAATGTTCGGAAGAAGGCGCCCGTGAAGTATAGAAGAACGGCTACAGTGTAAGCCTTTTCCAACCCGGAAATCTCTCTATCCATCGGCCCGCCCAACGCCGGCGCATGCGGATACTAACGGTGCGGAGACGCGCCTTCCGTCCCTCAAGAATGCCCAGCAAAACACTAGTCCATAGCACGCAGATGCGGAGACAAGGCTCACGGCTGCCCCGGTGAGTCCCCAGAAGTGGATGAACACCAAAGCGGTGACAAGTCCAACCGGAGCCGAGACGGCATTTGCGATCAAATCGTAATGCGGCTTTTGGCTCGCGCGAACCGCCATTCCGAATCCCAATGCAAAGCCATTACACACGGGAACCAGGGCGAGGATGGAAATCAGCGCCGCATAGGCCGCGAATTTGTTGCCGAACAGGAGCCGCTCGAGCGGTTGCGAGAAAGCTGCCAATATCCCCGCATAAACTGCCGCGATCGCGGTCAGGGAGATCGTACACAGAACCGCCTTTTTTCGCAGCTGGCTGATTCTCCCATTTCCGTAATCCGCTGCCATCGACGGCAAAACCAAAAGCGCAGTCGCAGTTACGATTTGTGTCATGACCAGCGACGGGATCATCGTGGCGCGGAGAATGCCGGCTGCGCTCAATCCGACCATTGCTGCTGCAACATAGGTCTGCGCCTGACTGGCAACTGAAAACAGAGCGGTGCTGGCAACCAGCCATTTCCCGTAACTCCAGTTCTGGCGCCACACCGAAGACCAGCTGAAATCTTTGTTCGGGGTGCGTAAAAGTCCCAAGGGCTGAAGCATCCATAGGACCGACAGCAGGCCTGCAACCCCCATCAGCAAAAACGCCGAGCACGGGCTAAGCCAACCACCTGCCCGCATCGCTGCCAGCCCGATCACGATCATGAGCAGGTAGATCGCGCTGCCTCGAACCGCGACCGAGGGCCGATGGATCACATAGCACATCCTCCGCACCAGCCACGCGAAAAACAAAAATGGAATTGCTAAAGCCGCGCCCCATACCGCCGCAGCGAGTTCGCGGTGAATGCCGAATCGAATCATGGCCACACCGGTAACCAGCATTGCTCCGGACAACACAGCCGCAGCAATCGCATGCACCCTCGCCTGTGCGAACATGTAATCGGTGATTTGGTCAGCGTGAGAAGCCGGGCCAAACACACTCATCGGTTCCAGAATCAGAACACTATGGAATCCAAATAGAAACAGAACCGTTGCGTAGATAACGGCAAACGCTCCGTAGGACTCAGCGCTGAGCCAGCGAGCCAAAAGAAGGCTAATCAGGAGCCCCGCCAATGACGTGAGGCCTTGATCGATGATCGAAGTGCCGGACCGGACACCCCAAACGTACAGACGCTACCGCTTGATCTCTCCTATCAATGAAGCGATGGCCCAGGACAACGGCGGATCTCCTGTTCTTGCTTTAATGAGGCGACTGGAACTCTGCCTTGTTATGGGGCCGCAGAGCTGATCGATCGGAATCCAGCCTGTTGCAATGGGTTGATGCGGATTGGTTCAACCCGCCAATAGATCATGCATCCATGACTTCCTGTGCCGCCAAATACGGTTGACAAAATCCTTGAGCGGATGATCCGCCGCGAGTCTCGTCCACGCATCGGCAGCCAGGATCTGCACAGCAGCCAGGAGAAACGCGGCAAAAGTACCGGCGATCACGATGAGGGTTCGCGGAGGGAATGATTTCCTTTCCGGCACATCCGGAATATCGAGAACTTTGACTGCGGGGACCTCCTTGGCTTCCTGCACTCTTGCCAGCTCATATTGATTGGTGAGAACCTCATAGACGGTTTCTTGAATCTTGGTTTGTCTGTAGAGGTCGTAGTAGGTGGCGCCTAAACGGGGAAGCTGGCGCAGGGAAGGGTACAACTGGTCAGAACTCAGATCCGAATCGGCCGTACCTTTGCCTCCGCTCATCTTCTCCAACTGGCTGCGCAATTCCGCGATGCGCCCCTCAACGGCGCGAACGCGCACGTTGTCTACACCATAAATCGACTGCAGACCGCGCAGTTCGCTTTCCGCCGCGATCAGTTCCCCTTGAACATCCGCAGCGGCGGTCAGCATGACCTTACCCTGGTCCTCAACATTCATTGTGGCGTTGCTGCTCGAAAACTGGCTTAGTTGGCTTTCGGCGTCGCCCAGGTTCTTCTTGACTTCCTTCAATCGTCCTTCGAGGAATTCGCGCTCGCGTCGCGCCGAGGACGTACTTAGCTGATTGACAAGATTGTTTAACTCCTCGACGTATGCCGCGGCAAGGTCGCGCGCGCGTTTGGGATCGGTGTCGGTTACGGAAATGGAAATGATACCCGACGTGCGATCGTTATCCAAAACCGTCCTCTTGGCTAGGTTCTTGCGAGCGTCGATATAGGTCTGGCAATGGTAGACCTTCCGCAGATCGAAGCGATCGACCAGCCTGTCTTGGATGGTGCGGCTTTCGAGGACTCCGACAAAGGTAGCGCCCAAAACGCGCGCTCCCAACATACTGCTGCCGATTGCGGCAGCGCCCGGTGTCAACGAGCTACCGGACAGAGAAGCCAGAATCGAAGCGCCGGCACCCGCTTGGTTCTCGGGGGGCATCAACCTTGCAGTGGATTGGAATTCCTTGGGCAGGGATAGAGCAATAGCAACACTGACCACCGCTCCGACGAATCCGCACAGGCCCAGCCGACGGCGTTTCTGCCACAGAAGGGAAATCCACAACAAACAGCGCTGGTATTGCTGTGACGGCAAAGCGGTCGTCGTAACTTCAGGTTGGTCCAAGACGTTGCCCATGAGACTCTCTAATCTCTACCCGACAGTTTGTGCCAGGAAAATTGCAAAAGGCGATGAATTCCGATTTACCGACTCTACGAGTAACTTCGTGAGTCGTTTCTCTTTTGCTTAACCGAGCAGCGACGAATCTCGCGCCACAGGATTCAGGCGCGCCCGGTGAAGGCTAGAAGGCGCCGGCCACAGCGCCCGTCAACGCCACTGACGACATAATCTGGGCGGTGCCGATGATATTGCGCCACGCTTGCGACCCGCCGATCACCTTTTCAGGAACGATAATGGAATCGCCAGGGCGCATGCGGACATCCAGGATGCTCCGGCCAAATACTGTGGCCTTTTCATTGCCAATGACCGATCCGTCGGCGTGGAGGATGAAAATCCGCCTTTTATCGCCATCGCGCGTCACGCCGCCGGCCTGGCGCAGGTACCAGTCTGCCGTTTTGCCGGGACGGAACGAGATACCGGTTGCGTTGTACACCTGTCCGCTGACGAGAACGAAATCGGGACGTTTGGGAAGACTTAGCGTATCGCCTGTGCGCACAACGATATCCGCAGGCGTGTTTTCCCACTTACTTATGTCCGAAGAAATCTTGATCACCATGCGGCCGGTGGACGGATGGTTGCGCAATGCCGCCAAAACTTCCTGCTGCTGCTGCCGCATTGACTGCAGCATGGATTGCTGATCCTGCGCTGTCGTTGACACTCCGGGAGCCGCATTGGGGATGCTGGTCTCGACGCGGCGAATCATCTCCTGGCGGTTGTTCTCTTCCAGTTGGCGCACCTGCACCCGGTCCAGGAGCGCGCCCTCGGGATAGGCACCCTCGCGAAATCCGCCTGCCCGCTTCATGACCGAACTTAACCGCTCGCCCTCCGAGATGCCATAGGTCCCGGCGAACGCAACTTCGCCGCTTATCGTGATGGAGGAGCCTATATCATTCCATCCGGTCAGTTGACGAATTCCAACCATATCGCCCGGCTTGAGGAGCACGTCGGCGGCCTTGTCCCCATCGAGAGCTCTTTGTAATTCGATCACGCTGTGTCCGATCAACACCTTCTGGCCGTTCTGAATTACATAACTCGCAAGGTCCGCCTCATCGCGATAAGCGCTGCGGCGCAACCCGCCGGCCATGCTCACTAAATCGGCGACAGTCATTCCCTTTGCCATGGGATAGTCGCCGGGCCGAAGCACCTCGCCATGGATCGAAACTCTTGGCGGATCGATGTCGTACCGGCCGAACACCCGCACCGTGTCGAAGGGCTGCAGTGCAATTGGGTTATTGCCGATCAATTCATCCTGAAGATCAAAACTGATGGTCCCCGGGTGAAAGTCGGGTGGCAGCAGCCGGATGACCTCGGCGTGGTTTGCCGGTTCCGGCATGATGTCCTGAAAGGAATGCAGGAGGTCATTGACGGTCATTCCCTCCTGCCACGGGTACGGTCCCGGCTTAAAGACATGTCCGTCGAGATAAACGACTTTCTCGTTGTACGGAAGTATGGGCGACACTGTTACTTTGTCCCCGTCCTGCATGGGAAACGCCGGGAGTTTGGCGACCTCTTGGTTCGCACCATCGGCAACTGCCACGTCCAGCATGGTACGGCTTTGATGAGCCACCACTCGTTCGACGCTGATCTGCTTGAGACTTGCGGAAACCATGACGCCGCCGGCAAGATTCAGGACATCCTTTAGATCGTCCTGCCCTTTGAGTTCATAGATCGCAGGCCTGCGCACCATCCCAGCCACTGTAACTTGCAGCCCGACCGGTGGAACCAGGATCGTATCGCCCGGCTGCAGATGTTCGAGGTCGGTACGCACTCCGTGCAGCAAAAAATCGTAAAGATCGATTTCACGTACCAGCTTATCGCCGCGGAATTGCCGCAACGTCCGCAGAGACCCGCGGCTTGTGGGTCCGCCGGCAGCGTACAGCGCGTTGAGAGCCGTCGACAACGAACTTACGTCATAGGCTCCGGGCCGCTGCACATCGCCCACCACGTAGATCCGAACCGTACGCACCCTGCCTAGTGAGATCTCGACGTGTTCATTCTGGAATTGCGTGCTGAGCGATTTCTGAATGGCGCTTTCCGCATCGCCTATTGTGAGCCCCGCTAAATTCACGGTACCCGCGTCAGGAAGGTCAATCTGGCCCTGACGATCGACGGTCCGATTGAATCGGCTCGATTGACCGCCCCACATGTTAACGATCAGATTATCGCCGGGACCAAGAACATAGTCGGGGCCTACAGGAAGATCCATCGGCAATTGGTTCGCGTTTCCGGTGCCGAACTCGAATGTATCGCTTCCGAACCGCCGCAAATTGCGCGTGGCCGCGACATCCTGGGAATAAAGATCGATCAACGACGGGAGATTGCGATAAGGAATCGGTTTCTCTGTCCTGATGTCGCTCGGTTGTTCTGCTGGTCGCGGCCGCGTAGTTGGGATTCGACGGGAGGGAGCTTGTTGACGGTTTGGCGTACTTGGAATAAAACCCTGAATCTCAAGTTGAGCAGTCGCCTCGTCTCGAAAGTTTGGATCCCTCCGGATGCAATTGTAGACTCCGTCATCTGTGATCGTCGTGGGATCAATTCCGAATCCTTGCGCCAGGGCATTTCGGAGGCTGTTGACCAGATCCGGTTCCTGTTGAAGGATTGTAACGATTTCGCCGGCGGACATGGCGGACTGGGAAGATGCGTTCCCCGCGCCCGGCTGGCCTGTCGAGTATTCGGTTGGTTGCTGGCCGTAGTCGTTGGTGGATTGCTGGCCATAGCCGTTCATCGGTTGCTGGCCGTAGTCGTTGGGGGAGCCTTGAAACTGCGCGGAAGAGGCTGTCATGCCCTGCATTTGTGAAATGCCACTGCCCGCGGTTGGTACGGGACCGGTCCCGCCAAGATAGCAGGCCTGCGCGGTAACTGATTGACTTGCAGATCCTGGCTGTTGGTCGGCGCTCTGAGTGCCGGGGTCTTGCGAAACCGGCGGTGACTGCTGGTCACCGCTCTGCGCATTCATGTCCTGCGAAGTGGCAAAGTTGCAGGAGAGTGCGCAAAACAGCGCCAAAAACAGGAGATGCCAGAGTTGATGGATCGTGAGAGTCTCTCTTAACCCACGGATGCGATTCTGCATGATATTTTTCAATCCCCAAAATCCTTGCTTAGCATAAAAATCTGCGGCTCTTTGACCAATTGCCGAGAGGAATTGAGTGCTTCAAAAACTGACCTTCCGCTCTGGGAACCAAGTGAGTTGGATGGTTGTCGACGTCACGGTTTGCCCGCCGGGCAGGTAGATAGGCGCCTTGTAATGCTCGCCGGAGAAGAATGCGTTCAATTCGAAGTCGGGGCCCAGGCGCTTGACCAGCTGGAGGTTTACATCGTCCAGCGTGGTGCCGCCGGAGATAAAGTCCGAAGCGCTTTTCTGGCGACGATAGCCCACCTGGAACCACTCGTTACCGCTGAGGTGCCAGGTGAGCCAGGCCTGACCGCCCTTGGCCTGACGTCCGATCCAACTGCCGAAGATCTGCCCTTGATTGGTGTAGCCCTGCCTCTCGATCTGCTCCCAATATTCGAACTGGCCGGCAGCAACGGGCTGGCCGTTGTCGACGACCGGCCGGATTGGCGGATCGGTATAGTCCGCTTCCGCCCGCATGTCGAGTTTGGGCGCGCCCGGAAAGTGCGAAAGATAGAGTCCCGGCGCCAGGGGCGAGTGCTGCGGCGCGTCGATGGGATTGACTTCATCATGAGCCTCGGCGTCTGTATAGAGAGTAAGCCAGTTGCGCAGATGCGGCAGCCTGTAAGAGCAATCAAAAGTGCTGAAGCGGGCGCCCGGATCGGTACGGCCGTCCTTTGTCTGGGGCGAAGGCGCGGCAATGCTGAAGAAGCCGCGCACGAAGTTGGCGATAGTCACCGGCGAGTGACCCTCGCCGCCCCAGACTATGGTGCGCGAGAAGCCGAACTCGAGGCTTTCCGTGGGACGGAAACTGACTTTCTCCACATGCACCCAGGGGTTACCGGGATTAATGACGTTAGGTTGAGGGTTTGTTGCCGTTCCAGGATACAACGGGTTAGGCATCAAAGTATGCCCGCGCAGCGGACCGACCAGGAATTCGTAGCGGAAGGGTCCGGTGAGCCGCGAAAGCCCAGGCACGTACAACGGCTCGATGCGGTTGATGTGGAAAGCGTAAATATTCTCGGCATTATTCGAGTAGGCCATGCTGGCGCCCTGCGCCGGGCCCAGCCACTCGTCCTGTTTGCCGAATGAAATTACGTGGTTCAGGAACTGAGCCGAAACGTATGCCTCCAGGAAGCGTCCCTGGGTAGCCGTCGGGATCGGTCCCATGGGGATGGTGGTTTGGCTGTACGGCAGGCCGGTTGCGGAGTTGAGAAAAGTGGTAGCGTCGATCGTGGAGAGCTTCTGGGCCAAGGCCGCCGAATAGCCCGTAGCCGCGGGCGCGCCTTGAAACTCGCCGCGCAGATAGAGCGTGAACCGGCCGGCGATCGCGTATCCGCTGGCGCCGGAGTAGTTGTTGAAGCCGTTTTCGTAAGGCCGGCCGTAGTCGTTTACGATCGTCGAACCGAGATGAAAGCTGTCATAAAGGGGCGTTCCGCTCATGCCTCGCGCCGCCGTATAGGTTGACTCGACGCGCACCTGGCCCCCATGTCCCGCACAGGAAGCGTCGGAATCGCGGTCGAGTTCGCGTGTCAGCGCAGCGTAGAGTTTTCGCGCCTCGTCCGTAAGCGGTCCTTCCCCGGCGTCTTCGATGTTCGCTTCCGCGTCCCCCAGCATGTGGGTCAAGCTGGCGCGCGTCCAGGGACGCATGCCGAGATAAACATGGTCCAGAAAGCCCAGCGAGTATAACCGCAACACGGCGGGATAAATCCAACTATCCACCGGGATGTAAGGAGAGCCGGACACGGATCGATCGCAATCCGGCGCCTGAGCGTCGAACGGTTTGGCTTGCGGGTTGGCACTCCGCTGCCCGCTTGAAGACGCCGCGGACAGCGAAAGGGCAGCGAAGAGCAGAACCTCTCCCAGGATCAGTACATTAGAACGCATAAATAGCGGCCCGCCGCTTGCTCTCTCTCGCTGTTCGTCCTGCGGCTATGAGCCCACCTCGTCCGGCGGCTTCTCCGCAATGGCGGGGCGTAACGAACCCTCAAAGTCACCCCAGAGCTGCACTTTCGCGGTCTCATCTTTCTCATCCGCCGCGGCCGTGCGGTGCGGATCTCTACCGGCCTTGATCGATGCGAGTTCGGCGGCGATTTCCTTGACCCTCCGCTCCACATCCCTCACTTGCGTGGAATACTCGTTGACGCTTGATGCCGTCCCGTTGTCTTGATTCCCGCCCCTGACTACGCGGTGCATGGTGCTGCGCACAAGATCCGAGATGCTGCGCGCCCCGCTGGCAATACAAAAACGCTCCAGCTCCACGTACTCCTCTTCTGAGAGCCGAACATTAATCATGCGGATTCGAGGCATCAGAACAGCCATAGGAGACTGAGTTCTCGACGGGAGTTTTTGGGCAGTAGCCGCTGCTGGTTTGGATCTCAGTTGTAACTGGAAAAGGGATTTACTAGACGTGTATTTGAGGTACGCTTCGCGCCCCTCGGTCCCATACCTTGGGAACGAGATTACAAAACACGGACCCTGCCACCTTCGCATTGGGCAAAGGCGCACTTCGATGCCTTGCGTTCCGGCGAGATATTTTTCACCTGACTTCGATGTACGACGGCGGGTACGCAAGAACCATAGCACGAGGGGGGAAGGAGCAACAAGAGAAAAAGTATGACTTTTGTAAAGCAGCCGTAAACATATCTTGATCCATCCCTATGGCAAGCTATGTCACCCGTGCGAAGGCATGTATCCTGCTGATTCGATACTGGTTACCTTGAAACTGAAAGGAGCGAAACAACCATGACGTTCGAGCCAGGGCCAACATGCCGTAAACCGCTCCGTGGTGTATGGTCCCGATAAGAGGCTCTCCCTGCATTACCTCACGTTCGCCTGCTTTATGTTCGCAAGCCTGACCCGAACCCTCCCGCAAGGTAAATAGCAGGTTCTGTCATGGATAATGAATTCTCCGTCGTTCTTTCGTGCCCTTGGCAGTTTTCTCTGAAGCACCACAAATTCTGATTCATAGAGACCGAAGATCGGAGGTGCCCTTTGCATTCAAAATCAGGCCGCTTTGACGATGCCAAACCGCTGCGATGCCAGTGGATCGCGCTGCTCGTTCTATTGTCCACTTCGCTCATTTCATCCGCGCAATCGAGTGACTCCTCTTCCTATCAGATCTCAGGCGGCTTCTCCTGGCTTTCCAATACGATCAACGGCATTCCTGGGGCGCGACAGCCGCTGCTCGGCTGGGAAGCTTCTCTGGCTACACCCGCCTGGCGGAATCTGCGTTTCAAGATCGATTACTCGGGTTTTCTGGGCCATAATCTGGGCTCGCCACAGCACCCATACTTCATCCTCGCCGGAGGGCAGTATGACTATCATCTCGGCAAGGAAAAGCTGTTTGCCGAAGCACTCTTCGGCGATTGCGCCCTCAATCAAAACTGGGGTCCCAAGCAATCGCCGGGAAGTTCGGCTTCTTTTGCCTCATTGCTCGGCGGAGGCGTCGATACTCCGGTGTCCAGGCACCTGGCGGTGCGATTCGAAGGCGGCTATCAATACACGAATTTCACCTTGTACAAAAGCCTGGCCAATCAGCAGCCGCTCGATTCACCGGGTTATCCGAAGAACTTCGCTCGCATCTCCGCCGGGCTGGTCTGGACTCCGCATCCGGGGACGCACTCCATCGGAGAGAATGGGGGCAACCGCGTCGAACGCCAGCCGGTCAAAAGCGAATTGGTGTTCGAGGATCTCGGGAGCATCGGCCATTTTCATCTCTTTACGAGTTCCGCGGTGAAGGCAGGCCTCCACGCCGGTGGCCTGGAGTATGACCGCAATTCCTGGGGCCAGTTCCTTGGCGCGCGCATGGATTATGTTGCCGAGGTTCTGCCGGTTGCGGTCTTGACCGAGCCGGCCGCGTCTGACTATTGGGGCAACCCGCTCTCCACAAAGATGGAGCATGTTGCGGGCCTGGCGATCGCGCCGATCGGCCTGCGCATGCTGTGGCGAGACGGCCAGCGTGTCAAGCCGTACGCTTTCGCGAAAGGCGGAATGATCGGGTTTTCGAAAAAGACGCTATCGCCAACTGCTACCTACGAAAACTTTACTCTTCAATTCAGCCTTGGTCTTCAATGCAGGCTCAATGATAGGTGGGATTTTCGCGCAGGGGCGCTCTACTTCCACTTTTCCAACGCCTTTATCGTGCCCAGCAATCCGGGATTCGATTCCATGTCTTACGGCGCCGGATTGAGCTACCACCTCGGCAAGAGAAAGACGAACCTCGGGCCATGACCTGGCCACGAGCCGGGCGTCATGCCTTGTCCGGCCCAAGGCTTGTTCTTATCTTTCCCGCGCCCTGTTCTTGTCTTTCCCGCACAACGGCACGCGAAAGCGGTGTACAGGTTCTGGTCGATGAACGCCGGTAGGTCTAAACCCTGCTCAGCGCCAGTTGCCGCTCACGGCCGGGAATCTCGTTGGCTACCGGCCTGCGCAGGACCTCGATATCTTCAAGGCCCACTTCAAGTGAAAAGCACTGTCCGGTTGCGGAGAGCGCCATGACGATTTTGCATTGTTGGCGGAAATCGGTCACGCAGCCCTCTGCGCCCTCAAAAACTCCCCTGAGCACTCGCACCGGGCTTCCCAGCGCGACGCCGGGATGGGGACGCAGAAGACAGCCTCTTGCCAGGCCCTCGCGAATCCGGGCAATCTCCATCTCGCTCACCGTGTCGCGCTCCGTATCGCCGAGCATGCGGAGTACCCCGGGAGTGCTGATAACGGAAAGCCTCGCTTCCGGCGCAAAACGTACGAAAACATATCCGGCAAAAAGCGGCCGCTCCAGGCTGACGACGCGATCGGTCCATTGCGAGCGCTCTGTGTAAAGGGGGAGATAGTGTTCCACTGAATAAACAGTCAACCGCTGTGCAACCCGTTTCTCGTGGTTCGTGATGACGTGCAGAACCTGCCACCGGCCTTCGTGCATGATTCGCTCCCAACACTTCAGACTATAGACATGCAGCTTCCAATCCCCAATGCTGGCCGCAACGGCGTGACGGATCCGCCAGATGGCCGCATGCAGAGAAACGGACTGTCAATACGGGACAACGAAGATCGATCAGGAGAGAATCCGTTTCCGGAAAAACAGCATGCACTGCAAGCTTGACCCGCTTGTCTATTTGACTGTCCGCCCCATTATACCCCTGCGTCACGAGGTGGAACTGCGCCCTGCGTCGTATGCACAAGTTTACCGGCGCAAAAAAGCTACGCGGTGCTTGTTCGGAAGCATGAGGCGGCGGATGGAGGCTTTGCCGCTGCCAGCCGGATAGCGGGCTGAGGATGTGGCAAAGGAAATCAAGGGAATAATAAGGAGGCACGGAGAGGTGTCAACGAAAACGCTTGAAAACCGCACCTTTTTGTCCGGATGGCTGAGCGCCGGGCCGGTTTCTGGCTACCTTCAGGAGCTGGATTGCTCTGCCGGGAGGCGGCCCGACGTGCACTGGTCGCTATTGGGCCGCCAAGATGGGGATTCCCGCTAAATCTAAAAGTGTTCCTTTTTGAACAGAAATGCTCTTTCCCAGTGCCGCAATATCTCCCTGAAGGGCTACGCCCAATCAGTCCGAGCAGGTATCCTTGCTCGAAGGCATCTCAACTATCTGTTCAATGAATTTGATTGCGGAGGAAAAACGCATGTACGTTCATGTTTCAAAGTCTGTGGGCCGGGTTCTTGCCCTAGTGTTTGTGGCATTGATGCCTGTTGCCTTGTCAGCCCAGGTTACAGCCGCACCCAACGCAAAGACCGCGGCAAGCGATTCCCCATCGAAGTACGACATCTTTGCCGGGTACAGCGCCCTGATTCCCAACGCAAGGATAAGCGGGTTCGGCTACAACGCCATCGATTACGGCGCGATTTTGAGCATAACCCGCTATTTCAACAAGAACATAGGCTTGAGAATCGAGGGAGATGAGCACATCCTGCTTCCCGAATCCAATATAACGACAAGCCAGCCGGGAGATGATTTCAGCGGCGGATATGCGGGCGTGGTTTTCAGGTTTCCCATGGCGGACGGGAGGGTTACGCCCTCCTTTCACGCTCTGGCCGGCGCCGAGCAAGTTGGCAGCATCTACCAGATCGACGTTTTTGGCTTTGCGTTCACGGCCGGCGGCAGCCTGGACGTTGGAACGCCGGTTTTCGATCACCATCTGTCCGTACGCCTCTTCCAGGCGGATTATCAGTATCTCCACGCAAACTTCGCGAGCAATCAAGGGGGGTCTACCACTTTCAACCCCCAAGGACGCTTGAGCGCCGGCCTGGTGTGGAACATGGGCTCGTTCGCTCCACCGCCGCCCATTACGCTGGCCGCCTTGGCCAATCCCGAAACGGTCTACCCCGGAGACCCGGTTACAGTGACGGCGACCCCGGGCGGCCTGAATCCGAAGGATCACGTCGTCTACACCTGGTCGGGCTTGGCAGTGACCGGCATCGACACCATCGCCAAGGTGGACACCAGCACGCTTGTGCCGGGCCAATACACTGTGACGGCGACGGTGAAGCAGGGCAAGCCTGGCAAGGAAGGCCTGCATCCCTGGGATATGGCGACCGCCACCGCGGGCTTTACCGTGAAGGCTTTCGAGCCGCCGACGATCAGCTGCTCGGTCAGCCCCAGCTCGATGGCTCCGGGCGGCACGGCAACGGTGACCTCAGTGGGCGTCAGCCCGCAGAACCTGCCGCTGACCTATAGCTACTCGGCCACGGCTGGCACGGTGGCGGGAAGCGGAACCACGGCGGAGTATTCGTCGGCGGGTGCGCCAACCGGAGCCGTCGGAATTACCTGCAATGTGTCGGATAACAAGGGAAAATCGGCGAGCTCGAACACGAGCCTGACCATTGTGGCTCCGATCATTCCGCCTCCGCCAAAGACGCAGGCGCTTTGCACCATCAGCTACGCGTCCGACAAGAAGCGGCCCATGCGCGTCGACAACGAGGCCAAAGCCTGCCTGGATCAGGTGGCTATGGACCTGAAACAGCAAGCTGACGCCAAGGCAGTGCTGGTCGGCGAGCAGACCACGGACGAGGCGGCTACAACAACCAAGGAACAGCAGAAAGCGCTCAAGCACAAGCACACCACGGTGGACCTGTTCGCAGCGCAACGCGCCGTGAACGCCAAGGACTACCTGGTGACGGAACAGGGCATCGACGCTTCGCGCATCAGCGTGGTTACGGGAGCAGGCGACGGTCAGGCGGTCGAGAACTATCTGGTGCCTTCGGGCGCGACCTTCACGAACGATGTCCAGGGAACGACGCCGGTGGACGAGACAGGGGTGAAGCCTCAGGAACGGAAGCCGCTGCCCCAACGGCATCGCTAGCACGCTGGCGGTTGACACTCGATCGTCGCGAGAGTAGCCCGCATTTCTCGCACGCAGCGAGAATCTGTAGTGCCAGTCTCCTGACCGGCCGTAGCGGGGGTCTCCAGACCCCCGCAGGGCTGCCGACGGTTGAAAATGGCCCACTACCCCTGCCGTCGAAATATCTGTGAGAAATGCGGGCTGGCAATAATACTGTTCAGTTAAGGACTACGGCTGCGCGGCGGTGTGTAGCGCCGGTCTCCAGACCGGCTGTAGTGCGGGCGTCCACGCCCGCACCTTCCTTAAGTGAACAGCATTGGGGCTATGAAGGTTCTCACGTTACTTCTGACGGAGGCCTGATCCTGGTGCGTAAACGCAACGAGCGGCTCGGGTTCTGTGAATTGATCGCGCAGCATCTGACGGACTCCCGTGGGAAGAGTGCGCAACCTAGCTTCGCCGACTTGCTGCGGAAACAGATGCAAAAGAGAACGCAAGCGGAGGCAAATGGGGTATATTGGTTCGCAGCAGAAAGCAGAATGGAAATTCCGGTGACAATGATTTCCGCCAAGCCATTTATCCCGATTCTATCTCTATTAGCGACCATCTCCATCCTGGGATGCGGGGGAGTGAGTAGTTCGCCGGTCACGACGACTGCTTCGCCGCTCACTGGTAGCAGCTTGAGCGGCCAGGTGAAGAGTGGCCAGCAGCCAAGTGTCCAGCAGCAGAGTGACCCGCAGCCGTTTGTCCAGGAGCCGATATCGGGCGCCACGATTCAGCTTTACCAGGTGGGAACGGCTGCTGACGGCTCCAGCGCAGCGCCTTTGGGCTCATCGACCACGACCAACTCATCGGGCGGGTTCACGATCACCGGCGACTACACGTGCCCAGGGTCGAATCCGCTGGTCTATCTGCTGGCAACCGGAGGGATTCCAGCCCCCGCGAGCGCAACGAACAATCCCGCAATCAGCCTGATTGCGGCGCTGGGACCATGCACTTCGCTGACTCCGACCACTTCCATCGAACTGAATGAGGTAACCACGGTGGCGGCGGTGGCGGCGCTCTCGCCGTATATGACTTCGCCGGCCTGCATGACTGCGCCGACCTGCATTGGATCGGGCACGTCGGATGCGGCTGGGCTGACGGCCGCGTTCACACTGGCTTCGCAATACGCAAACACGGCGACCGGCACGTCGCCTGGCACTTCAGTACCGGCCGGCGATGCAGTTCCGAGCACACTGATCAATTCGCTTGCGGGCATTGTGTCGCCGTGTGTGAACAGCAGTGGAGGCATTGCTGGCGATGGCTCGAGCTGCGGTACGCTGTTCACCGATTCCACGCCCTTGAGTGGCACGGCTCCGGCCGACGTTACCACTGCGTTGTTGAATATTTTGAACAATCCAACCAGCGATCTAACCCCGCTGTTCGGCTTAATGCCGTCACCACCGCCGTTCGAGCCAGTCTGGAGTGCAGCGCCGTCAACGGCGGCTGTCAGCCTTATCACCACGCCCGCCGGAGGCGCGCTGGTGGACTTTGGCGCGCCGGAGCAGATCATTCGCGGTTTTGGCGCATCGGAAGTATTTTTTGGGGTGCTGCCAGATTCCCAGTGGGATGAATTGTACGGGCAGGCTATGCCAGCGCCCACGCAGGTTAACCCAGGGTTCCAGCCGATTTACCCGCAGCTCGGACTGACTATCATGCGCGTGCAAATCGCTCCCACCACCTGGAACACAACCACCCAGACCGCGGTCACCAGCGCGTGGACCCCGGAGCTTACCAACGCCTACTATGCGCAGCAGCATTACGGGGCTCTCATCTTCGCCACCCCCTGGACCCCGCCCGCCAGCATGAAGAGCAACAACAGCACGATTGGGGGCAGTCTGAATGTCTCCAGTTATGGCCAGTACGCGAACTATCTTGAGGCCTTTGTCAACTATGCAACCAACAGCATGGGCGTGAACCTCTATGCGGTTTCCGTGCAGAACGAGCCCGATTTCAATGCTCCCTACGTATCTTGCCTCTGGACCGGAGCGCAGCTCGACACATGGATCGCGGGTAACGGCTCGGTGCTCACCACGGGCGCCAACCCGGTCAAGTTGATGATGCCGGAATCGGATAGCTTCAATTTAGACGAATCTGACCCGGCGCTCGACGATCCCGCGGCCGTCGGCAACATCTCGATCATCGGCGGTCACCTGTATGGGGCGTCGCCCTTCTATTACACGAATGCCGAGAACAAGGGCAAGGATGTGTGGATGACCGAGCACTTCCTCGTCCCAGTCTCAGATGGGACCGTCACCGCCATCGCCGATGCCATTGCCATGGCAAAGGAGATTCACAACTCCATGACCGTGGCCGACTACAACGCGTACGTCTGGTGGGAGGGTCCCAACACGAATCCGAGCATAAGCCCGCAAGAACACCTGATTACTTCCAGTGCCGTCCCCACCTACTTCGGTTTAGCCATGGCGCAGTTCTCTCTCTTCGTGCGTCCAGGCTATTACCGTTACAACGCCACGGCGACCCCGGTCACCGGTGTCTATCTTTCGGCTTATAGCGGTAACGGGCACCAGGTGATCGTGGCGATCAACTCCACCAGTTCCTTGGTCACGCTGCCTATCCTGATCGCGAACCAGGCGGTGACCTCGATGACGCCTTACCAGACTACTTCCAGTGAGTCGGTGTCCCAGCTGAGCCCGGTGACAGTAACCAACAACGAGTTCAGTGCCTCACTGCCCGCCATGAGCATCACCACCTACGTGCAGTAGCCGGGACGCCCAGCCCTCTATGCCCCCTGTATGCACGTTGATGGGCGCGTTGCTTCAGCGATGGAGGTGCTCCCGTTTAGAGGCCTCTGAAATGATCATCTCAAACCGTTTCGTTCCGACCTGTTTGTTCGGAAGTAAGGTAGCGAGAATTCATATTGAGAGCGTCACCATCGAGCTGCCGTAATTGACGATCCACATATTGCCGTTGCTGCCGGCGGTTGCGGCGACCGGATAGTCGATGCCGCCGCTGATGCCGGCGGGGAAGACGGCGGCGTCGGCGGGGGAAAACTCCGGCACGGCGCTCAGGTAGCTCGATACCCAGACATCGCCGTCCGCGGCAACCGTGATGGAACTGGGCGAGGACATGTCACCGTCCGGGAAGGTGGCGTGGAGCATCCGGTTGGGCGGGGCCGCGGAGACCGCCGGTCCGCCAGGAGTTAAGATGAATACCATGAAGCCCAGCAACGGAACCGCTGCCGTCGCGTCGCCAGGACAGGGCGACCCGTCCGCGGTTTCGCAGGAAGCAATTGCGGAACCGAAGGCCGGCGCACGACCCGCCATACCGGCGCTGTTATGGTGCGGCATCGCTGCAATTACAGCTATCGGCTGCCTGGGCATTTACCGCAACCTTGCTTATCTTTGGACGATTTGGACCACCGATCCTCTGCGGTCCATTGGAATGCTGATTCTGCCGGCCAGCTTGGTGCTGACGCTGCGCGTGTGGCGGCAAAACCGATGGGAGATGCGGGGGACATGGTGGGGCCTGGCGGTAATCGGCCTTTCCTTTGGCCTCAGTGTCCTGCGGCATCGGTTTGAGTTAATTGCGGTGCTCGGCGGGGCGGGGATCACGTTCACCCCGGTGGCGTTACCAATCTATCTGTATGGAAGCGGAATTGTCCTGCTGTTTGCCGGGCCGCATGTTTGGCGCCGTGCATGGTTTCCTCTCGGACTGCTGCTTCTCGCGCAGCCGGTGCCCGGCGCCGTCAACGCGTTGTTGGATATTCCTCTGCAAAATCTCTCCGCCCACGTAGCGCGTTCCTTTGCGTCGGCGATCGGATTTGCGCCTACGACTCCGCAACTGCGCCTCATGTTTTCACCGGATTTCGGCATGTTTATCGCGCCCGGATGCGACGGGATTCGTGGCGCGGTCACGATGGGGTATTTGGCGCTGGTTTTAGGCTATCTCAAGCGCGTCTCCATCTTCCGATGGGCAGCGTATGTTGCCGGCGCAGTATTGCTGGGATACGTTTTTAATTTCACGCGGCTCTGCGTGCTGGTGCTGTATTATCGCGTCGCTCTGGGTCATTCGGGACTCGAGGGAATGGCGAAGTGGGCTGATTATGTGATCGGGGGCTGCCTGTTTTTGGTTGCGACTTTTCTTTTTCTCAGGCTGGTGCGCGGCAAAGAGACGGCTTCGGGCGCGGCCTCCATCGCTCCCGTGAGCCCAGGGTCCGCGCCGCCCGCCGCAAGCTCGTGGCTGAAGTGCGCGGCGTTCATGGCGCTCATCGTTCTCTCACTGTGCTTTTTCGGTCTCAGAGACAACCGCACGGATGCGGCCACGGTCGCATCGCTCGCCGGCCGGATGCCAGAACGGATTGGCGATTTCGGACTGACTCGCGCATGGTACGAGCAGCAGGACGGCGTCATTCTTCTGCAAAGCGGCGCTTATGCAGCGCCCAGTTCGGAGGAGATCACTCTTGCCGTATGGGTTGGCGCAGGTCTCCACAACGCGAATACATGCTGGCTGGCGCGTGGACTGCAGCCGGAATATCTGACCACCAAAACCTTCGTTACCGCGGAGAGAAAACCGGTTGCGTTCAGTGCGGGCTTTTACAGCGACGGAATTACCGACAGCATCGTGGTGAATGCGCTCTGCTCCCCTGCGTTCTGCTCGCAATCTCCGAATGCCGCACCGAGGAACGGATTTAAATTCTTATCTCTGCGGCCGTCAGGCGCTTCCGGGCACCCGGTTTCCATCATGGTTCGGATCGACCGGGCTCACTCGAACGCGCCCAAGGCTGTCACTTACGATCTTCTCACTGCCGAGACGCAACGATTTCTCGCCAACTTGGACATGACTGGCTTGAGCGGAGAATTTCAGTAACCAGGCGCGCTCAGCGCCGCGCAACTCGCCGCCAGCCTCATCGGCCGGCTCAGCCACTTCATCGAGCCGGCCATTGCCCCGCTCGGCTTCAATTGGAAGGTCGGCATCGGCCTGCTCTCGAGCGTCCTGGCGCGCGAGGTGATGGTCGGCAGTTCCTCTGCATGCTCGCCCTCGCCTACGGCGCTGCCTTCGCCGTCAATCACATTGCCATGATGTTCATCCGCTAGCGCGAGCTTTCAACTCTCAGCTTTTGGCTATCAGCCACCAGCTTTCAGCCTTCAGTTGAAGGCAGGGACATCTCTGCGAGGAATCGATTCGGATGTGGGCCACAGTTTCACAGTTTCTGTGTCGATGCGCGGATTTGTCTGTAAGTTATTGATTCCGAATGGCTTCCAAACAACACAGTTTCACAGTCCATTTTTCGCGGTTATATTGGGCGGTGGGCGGCGGAGCCGCGAGGGATTAGGGGTCAGGAAAGCTCGGGACCGAGAAGGCAGGGGGAGGGGGTAGCTTTTGGGTGGTAGGGGGGGAGGGGGTGGCCGTTGGGTAGTAGGGGGGGGAGGGGGGGTAGCTGTTGGGCAGAAGGGGGGGGGAGGGGGGTGTAAAGTCGTCTCTAATACAATACCGGCGTATGGTATCTGCGGAACCCGTGCCTGAGGTTTTCGAAATCGTGGTTCGCGATTCGTAGACAGAGAAACGGCGAAGGAGGGAAAGTGTGAAGGACGGCTTGGCCGGGTTGGGGCAGTGGATCATTCTACGGACAGTATGCGCCGGTAGGGGGAAATTTTCGGCAATTTGGCGGGCGGAATTTGCGGAGTGTTTTCAGTGGGTTGCGGGAAGGTGGGGCTTGACGGGCTGGCGGGCGGGAGGTTGGTGGCGGCTGGGGCGTTTACCAGCACCATTCCACAGGGCGCCGCCTAACCCGGGTTCAATGTGTGCATTGGCCTGTTGGCGTAAACCCGGAATTCTGCGGAAGCTGATCGGCTGAGCCTTGGCGACTTATGAGGACTAGTCACGCTGGCCACAGAACAGTTTGTCACCTTCGGATTGCAGATGATACGAGCGCCTGTAATTGTCTACTTGCCACTGGCGGCATGAGCAGGAGTCGGTATTCCGAGCAATGCATTCATCTCGCCCTCGAAGTCGGTTTGGAGTTGTTGACCCAGCATCGAGAGGCTTATTGCGATAGCTTGGCAGTCAAGCGGACTCACATCAATTTGCGCTCCGATCTTCCACTCGCGAACATAAGGCTCAAAGTCAACCTTTACTTGAGCAGCCTCAATGGTTGTATAGGGAAGCTGGACCTCCTTCCCATCCAGCAAAACACGCGGTCGCAGCCAAATCGCTTTCAAAGTGTCATCGTCCTTCGTTTGGTCAAGCGAAACGCCGAGTGGTTTAACATCGATCATCTGGACCATACCCAGCCGATGCGCGAGGCAATTGCGAACACGGTATAGACCTTCGAGCCATTCCATCTTTTCCTTCAGAGCAGCAGAGGGCTTGGCGATGACCAATCCGTCGCACATTTTTACGGGTCCTGATTTGCTCTCAGTTTGTACGCGTGTCAGTATTTTCCAGAAACTTGGGCCATCCATTCTCTTGTTGGAACCGTTCAAATGCTCAAGGACTCGACGCTGTCGTAGTAAATTATGCGCGTGAATCTCAAAGCGACTAATCATCGAGATCAAGGAGAACCGCGCAAATAGGGCCGGTGCTTCTCGTCGTACAGCCTGGTCCTGTTCAAGCCCGCCGCATCTGAAAGGGACTGTAAAGTCAGGCGCACCGTCAGGTAGATGCAACTTCGACAGAGCAGCCCCGGCTACAGCGACAGCCGCGTAGTAGGCTAATCCGCTGCAAAGTGAAGTCAGTTCTTTCCGTGCATCCTCGGGGTACTGCAAATCTCGAATCATGCCCATACAAACCCCCAACCAAATTTCCCAAAGTGCTCATTATGCCAAGACTTGTCCCTGAACAATCGATTCTGCCGTAGGATATTTACTTGCAGCTATCTCTTATCCGAAATCGCAGATGCAGCCAGAGCAGCCTTCGCTTGCTCCGCGGTCATCTTGCAGAACGCGCCTTTGGTCGCAGTCAGAGCGGCGACCAAAATAGCGGTTGCCACAGCCGTTGCAATATGAGGCAAGACTCCGAACTTTGCAGCCAGCCAGCTCGCCACCGCGACAAGCGCCCCTTTTGTCGTGGTAGAAAGACTTTTGCCTCCCTTACATATGATCCCGCGTAATTCTTCAAGAAACAGCTCTATAAATCTTAGAACGCTCTTTGCAGTCGTACTGCCAAACTTGATTTCAGGGGGCCGAGGAGGAGCGGGTGTCGCCGAATCCATGGCCAGCGGACGCAGTTGTCCGAGAAACCTCGCGATCTCGCTAGCACCCAATTTGACAGTCGTTGCGCCATCTTCAAAGCTGATCGCTGTCACCTGACGATGCGTAAGGTAACGCCCCGAAATCTCCTCAAGCGAGCGCGAAAGTTCCCACGAGGTGTCCTGCGCTGCGCCGATCAGATCTCGCGGCAAGACATATGGCTGAGAACCTAAAGCATCCTCGTGATTATCCATCCCCTCATACTAGCGGAACAGGCGGGGGAATGGATAACCCACGGATTACGAGAGCGATATGAATATCGCTTTCGGGGCTGACAACAAAAAGTCGCCCGCCTCGCATGTGCGGCGCAGTGGACGGCCCTTGGACTGCGCAGACTCAACCCGCAACAACGAAGCGCCCGAGGCTCACCCGCGACCCGGCGGCATTTTCTTTTCGATACTTCGACCAACGGCACCGACGCTGTATTCGCGTTCGGCTCTTCGGGAAGCACTTGGAGCACGGTAGCTCGCCTCAACCGCGGGTGCCCCACAGATCAGTCCTGGAAAACGCCCATCTCGCCAGTATCTATTCTGGAATGCCGCAAAATCGCCGAGTCACTCGTTGACACCAGATCAGTCCTGAAATGTCGGCTTGTGGTGATCTTTGTTTGGGTGGAAGCTGCGGGGGGGCGATTGCCGGGATGCTTGCGATTCGGGGCGCGGCTTCGCCGCGTTCTTTATTTCTCAAAAAATGCGCGGGCGGGTTGCGGCATGAGTGAACTCATGGCCTGATACAAGGCCGGAAGGCAACCGCAGATCCCCATTCGGCTCCGATCGTTTTCGCGATCTCCGCTCAGGGCAGCCTTTGCTGGCCGTCTTCGCACACACAGTGTAAACTTAAAGACGGTGCGGGAATCGATGGACTCGAAGTCCATTGCGACGATGGGGTGCGCACCTCTGGCGCCGGCCCTTGAGCTGGCAGCCTGGGAACGCATCGGCCCCTGGCGAGTGAAACAGGTTCAAGGCGGCGGTTTTTCGGCTAAGGCATTTTCACTATTCCTGTGGGGTGGGTTTCGTGGTTTCCCACCCTTTTCACAAAGAACGTGAAAAGGATGGGGCACGGGGTTTCCTTACACCATCAGTGGAAAGGCCGTAGCAGCAAGAAGATACGCCAAATGCTTCAAGGCGAACTGACTGGAAGCATTTCTTTAGAAACAATTTGCACGATGTGAGAGCTCGTAGCTCAGTTGGTAGAGCAACGCCCTTTTAAGGCGTGGGTCCTGGGTTCGATTCCCAGCGAGCTCACCACCCACAATAGAAGACGTAGGGCAAATCTCCAGATGGTATAGAGTGAGAATTCTTCCCTCAGGGGCTAAAGCCCCAGTGATTTTGCGGCACTTACGGCACGGCTGAAGCCGTGCCCTTTCAAATCCCGCTCTACACCGACAGGGGATTTGCTATCAATGGACACGAGTAGACACCCAAGAACACCCCTGTGATGCAAGAGCGATACAGATAGATTTTTGGCGGACCTTTTTTGCTCTCCTCACTCGACTCACCGATTTGAGCATTGCGGCGCAGCGGTGGGCGGTGGATCTTTTCAGGTTCGATTTTCGGAATCGATGACGAACGATATCTGTGCCCCGTCACGCAGCCTTGGCGAAAACTCACATGGATGCGAAGCACAAAAAAACACCTGAGCCCCGAAGAACGGGCCCAGGTGTTGGGCACTTGCAAACACGAGACGGCACAGACTCAGTCCGTCACCGCCAGTGAGATTGGTTAGCTGAGACTCATTCTCCTGTCTATAGGCCTGGCCATTCGTGCTGCGCTTGTTGGTATTTTGCCATCGTCCCGATGTCGAGCAAGTAGTTGGCGATTGGAAAGGCGTACATTTCGCCAACGAGGGCAGGAAGCACGTCGAAGCCGATGTCTGCGGGGATGCGGGCCGGAACTTTCCTGAGCAGCGCCGGTCCACCGATGAGAACCCCGCTGAACGCATGATCCGACTTGGGAAATTCCGGTTTTTCGGTGAACTCCACCACTCTTCCGCTTTCGTCGGTGGCGAGAATTCCGCACTGGGCCGGATTGGACACGCGATAGGTTCCCACCGTGACCGGGGCCTGATGCTGGCGGTGGAATTCCAGCATCCGGTCGAACCGGCAGTTCGTCAGCACATCCGCATAGAGAACGGCGAATTCGCGTTCCTCCGCAACGAAGGCGCGATTGATATGCAGGGTGCCGGCGCTGCCCAGCAGCTCAGGCTCGTACGCGACGGTGACCTCTACCGGTATTCTGCAAGTAGCCAGGAATTCGCTCACCTTCTCCGTGTGCGCGTGGGCGTTGAGGAGCACCTGGCCAATGCCGTACCGCGCGCACCACTCGAGCCAGATGGCGAGCAGGGGAGTGCCCTGGATCGGCACCAGGCATTTCGGAATACTGTTTGTGAGCGGGCGCAGCCGCGTGCCGCTGCCGGCCCCTAACAGGAATGCCTTCATTTCTCGCTCGCTGCCCATCGGCCGCGGGCCGGGCGATTCTCCCACGCCCAGGCAGTCTCAATAATGTGATCGAGGTCGGAGACTTGCGGGTTCCATCCCAACTCTTCCATCAGGCGCTTGGGGCTTGCGCAAAGAACCGCGGGATCGCCGGCGCGATTGGCGCCTTCGCGGGTCGGTATCTTCAAGCGTGTGACTCGTTCGACGTGAGCCACAACTTCCTTCACCGAGTAGCTCTTTCCCATGCCGATGTTATAGGCCGAGAAAGTGGGCGTGTACTCCTTGTGCAACGCCAGGATGTGCGCCTGGGCGATGTCCAGCACGTGGACGAAATCGCGTAGGCAGCTTCCATCGGGCGTCGGGTAGTCACAACCATAAATGGTGAAGAACTCGCGCTCGCCGGTTGCCACTTCAAACAGAAGCGGCAGAATGTGGGTCTCCGGCACATGTTCCTCGCCGTGGGCCTCAGTGGCTCCGGAAGCGTTGAAGTATCGGAAGGCGCATATGTCGATGCCATAGGCCCGGGAGTACCAATCCAGCAGCCGCTCGTAGGCAAGCTTGGTTTCGCCATAGGAGTTGACCGGCGCCTTGGGATGTTCCTCGGGAATAGGTATCTCCACGGGGTTGCCATAGACGGCGGCCGACGACGAGAAGACGACGCGCTTGATTCCCGCGTCGCGAATTGCATCGATCATAGTCTTGGCGGCGACGAAGTTCACGTGGTAGAACACGGACGGATTGGTCACTGACTCGGGGATGAGCGCTTTTGCGGCGAAGTGAAAAACAGCGTCAAAGGCCTTGGTGGCAAGCACATGGCTCATGCCGGCCGCATCGCCGATGTCCATTGCGTGAAACTCGGCCCCTTCCGGCACGGCGTGGCGGTGCCCGGTCGACAGGTTATCGACAACAGACACCTCGTGGCCCTGCCGAAGCAGTTCCTCAGCGCACACGGAGCCCACATACCCGGCTCCGCCCGTTACGAGAATTCGACTCATTGCTACCCCGTTTAATTCCTGATGCTTACTTTCGGACTCATCCTGAGTTCATCGAGCGCGGCGCTCTGATGCCCGCCGAGATTATCGGAAGAGGTTGTGTATCTTTTTGGCGGCCTTATGACCAAATACCGCCGGCAATTGGCGATTACTGGCAACATTCCATATGAAACAAAGAAACTCTGGCAGGAGCTCTAGCCTGGCGTACGGGTTCATCCCGCGAGACAGACGAAGAAACTTACAGAGCGTTTTAAGCCAACATTCGAAAGAGCGGATTCCTGGCATCGCCAGCTGCCGGCATTCATACCTCTCGAAGATGGATACGCGCGACCTGCGAAGCTCCGTCATCAACTGGGAAGGCACGAGATCGGAGAAGTCGCGCTGAACCTGCTGCAATGCTTTGCCGGCCATCCGCGTGAGATTCCTCTTTCGCGCTTGCATCAAAAGCCGGCGCCAATCGAGATTGGGCGTGGAGCGAAGAACTACCAGTGCATCCGGAATCCAGCGAATGGGGGCCAGGTCGGCGCCGTGAACACAGATATGGAGAAGTTGGTCGGCCGGGTTAAGGATTCTGAACCTTTGATTGCCGAAGCCTATCTCAACGGAAGCGGCCCAGAAATCCTGGTCCGCATCCGGACCGATGCGACAGGCGAGCAGGTTCCAGTGCAGGTCCAGGCCCCGCAGGGAATCGGAGAGGTGAGCGGCATGTTCATGCTGAAAAGCCCATTCGCTGCGGCGGGGATTCGCGGGGTCTTCGAATTCGCTTGTCCAGCCGTGATGGGAAAGAATCTCAATGGCCCTGCGCGCATGATGGGTGGGGACCAGCAGATCCGCGTCGTTCATGGGACGCAGGCTGAAATCGCGGTAGAAACCGAGGACCAGGGCCATGCCCTTGATGACCATGACATCGATACCCTCCTGCCGGAGAGCAGCGATGGCCTGGCTGGTCCGGCAGAAGAGAAGCTGGTTTTTCGACCAGGCATGCTTCTTCAGGCCCTTAAGCCTGGGCAGCAGGGGATCCGCGATTTCCTCTCTGCGCAGCCGCTCGTAAAGCTGCGGCATCAGACGCAGCGATTCGAATTGCATGTTGTCGATTTCGGCATGCGGAAGCCAGGCGATGGCCGCGTCGCGCCCCGCCGAGCCGGGTTGAAACACCGCCCTGAGGATCAATTGCTGCTCCTCCAAAGGCGACTTTCGCGGTTCAATGTTGACGCCAGTTTCCATCAACGCATGACCTCGGCGCCAAAGCATGTGGCGGCGCGATCGCCCCTCCAGGCAGTTCGACCGGAACCATTCGCGATCAGCTTTCCCCCGTCGAGCAGATAGCGATGCGTGAACGCGCCGGCAAACCGAAGATTCTGCGTGATCACCAGAACCGCGGGACGCCCCGGCAACGAGTTCAGCCTATCCAGCAGGGTGGCTGCGGAATCTCCGTCGAGGTGATTGGTCGGTTCGTCCAGGATCAACAAGCGCGGTCGCCGCGCCAGGGCGCGCGCGATCCCTATCTTCTGCCGCTGCCCGCCGGAGATCACCCCGCCGTCGTCATCGATGGCAGTCTCATATCCACGAGGAAGCCGTCGCGCGAATTCGTCCACCAGAGCAGCCCGGCAGGCCCACAGCGCGTGCTCTTCGCAGTCCTCGGCGGCCAGCCCGTAGGTCACATTTTCCCAAATCGTTCCCGCAAACAGAATCGGATCCTGCGGCGCGAAAGCGATGAAACGGCGCAGCCAGGCAACATCCAGCCGATCGTAGGCGATTCCGTCGGCAAGGATGCGGCCGCTCTCGGGCCGGTAGAGGCCCAGGATCAGGCGCGCCACCGTGGTCTTTCCGGCGCCGTTCGAGCCCACAATGGCCGTTAAGGATTCAGGCTCCAGCCGCAGCGAGACGTCCCGTAGCACGGGCACGCTGCCGTAGCTGAAACTTACAGAATCCAGCTCGATCGAGCCGCTGAACGCGCCTCTCTCCGTCCCGGTGTAGAGCGCCGAGGCATCTTCGCCGGCAAACGTGCTCAGAGCGGCCAGAGCCTGATGGCCCTCGATCAATTGCGGCACAGAGCCGAACAACTGCTGCAGGCTGCTGTTCAGCAGCAGGGTAGCAACATAAAACGACATGAGGTTGCCTATCGACAAGCGT
>Ga0326727_10006373_pt1 | contig 32466 bp, 26 predicted proteins | sample MB2enrmetagenome_FD_207643 | JGI IMG/M metagenome (GOLD analysis project Ga0326727, IMG submission 207643) | Lab enriched peat soil microbial communities from McLean, Ithaca, NY, United States - MB29MY | ecosystem: Environmental > Terrestrial > Soil > Wetlands > Peat | place: USA: New York...
ACTGATGCGCTTCGGTGCGACCGATCCGGGCAGTAGCCCAGTGTGTGGCTGTGCTGGCGGCTGGGGTGGAGCTAATGGTCCGGGAGTCTCCTCCTGGGCAAGCAGTACGGGCGCAGCAGCGTTCGCAACCATAGGAACACAGCGCAGGAGGAGTGCCATCGATAAAACCGCCGGTGCAATTTTCATGCAGAGAATGCTATACCTCCCGCGCCGATTGCGCATGGTTCGCCCGTGTGGAATGATGGATGCGGCAAAAATCAGTTATTTTCCTTGAGGTCAGATGACAACCCCGTCCAACAAGCCCCTTGTTCCGTCCGATACACGCGCCCTCATCGCCGTCGATCTTGGCGCCGAAAGCTGTCGCGTCTGCCTGCTGCGCTGGAAGGACGGCCGCCCGTCGATCCAGGTCGTCCATCGCATCCCCAACAATCCGCGCGAGATTGATGGCGGCCTGCACTGGGACCTGAAAGCCATCACCTCCGGCCTGGAAGAGGGCCTGCGCAAGTGCGCCGCGCTCGCCCCCGAGGGCATCCGCTCCATCGCCGTAGACGGCTGGGCCGTGGACTACGCGCGCATCGACGCCAACGGCGCGCCGCTGGCCGACCCCTTCTGCTACCGCGATCCGCGCAACACCGAGTCGCAGAACTCCGCCCATCGCCTGTGCAGCCAGGAGCGCATGCGCGAGCTCACCGGAATCCAGATCCTCCCCTTCAACACCGCCTACCAGTTGCACGCCGACGCCATCGCCGGGCTGCCCGAGGGCCAGCAGTGGCTCAACCTGCCGGAGTACCTGCTCGCCCACTGGGGCGGCGCGCGCGTCTCCGAGTACACCAACGCAACCCACACCGAGCTGGTGGAGCTATACACCAAGCAGTGGTGTCCCGAAATATTCAGCGCGCTGCACCTGAACCTCAACCACGCGCCGCGCATCGTCCCGCCCGGCACCGACCTGGGCAAGCTCAGCGGCCCGCTCGCCAAGCTGCCCGCCTTGCGCGACACCACGCTGATTGCGCCCGCCTGCCACGACACCGCATCGGCCATCGCCGGCATCCCCGCCACCGGCAACGACTGGGCCTACATCAGCTCCGGCACCTGGTCACTGGTGGGCGCGCTGATCGAGCAGCCGCGCAACGGCGCCGCGGCGCAGGCCGAAAACTTCACCAACCTTGGCGCGGTCGGCGGCCGCGTCTGCTTCCACAAGAACGTCAACGGCATGTGGCTCATCAGCCAGTGCATGGCCCAGTGGGCGCTGGACGGCAAGACGTGGCCCATCGTCGAACTCGTCGCCGCAGCCGAGCGCGTCACCTGCCCCATTGGCCTGCTCGACGTGGACGATCCCGACCTGCTGCTGCCGGAGCACATGCCGCAGCGCATCAACGCGCAGCGCGTCCGCAACGGCCTTGCGCCGCTCGACGAGTCTCCCGCCAACGCGCCCGCCTTCGCCAGCCTCATCTTCCACTCGCTGGCCGCGCGCTACGCCCAGGTGCTCAACCGCGTCGCCTTCCTCACCGACAAAAAACTGAAGCGGCTGTTCATCGTCGGCGGCGCCAACCAGAACGCATTCCTCAACCGCCTCACCGCCGAGGCCACGGGCCTCGAGGTCTTCCGCGGATCGCCCGAAAGCTCCACCGTCGGCAACTTCGCCGTGCAGTTGGCAACCCTCGAAGGCAGCCGCGACGACGTCACCGGTGCCTATGCTGAACCGGTCGCACGCTGGGCCGGCCTCTTCATCGAGGCCCTCGACCAGGCCACCGCCAACGCAAAAGTCTAGTCAGATTCACTCCAGGGGAAGACGCATCTCAGATGCGTCCTCCTGCACCATCCGATCGGCCGAGAGCATCTGCAAGTTTCGCTCTTGGCCGATCGGAAACCGCTGCAAAGACCTGCGGTGGACCTCTCTAGTGGCAGGCGGTTCCGGGAACGATTCCGGCCAGTTCAACGGGGAGAACAAGCGCCTCTTCCGTATCTCCCATCGAAAATGGCTTGAGGGTATATTGCCCGCGTGAACACCCTACATCGAACAAAAGATGGCCGGGATAGAGCAGGGACCGTATGACGGCGCTCTTGTCCGCATCTACGCCGGACTCGTTTGTGCACTGGATCTCCATGAGGACCGGCGGACGGTCCCGCCAGAGTGTCTCGCGAAACCCTTCGAGCGCGTTCACCTCATAGCCCTCGACATCGATCTTGAGAAGGGTGATGGGAGGCAGGCGGTTGGCGGCAAAGAAGTCGTCGCCTCGCACCACCTGGACCGCGATGGGTTCGGCGGAGGCGTTGTCGGGAAGACGGTCGCCAAGCGTTCCCGTGCCCTGATTGGCCCCCGTGGGTGGGTGAAAGACGCCAGTCTCATTGCGATTGCCGAGTGCGACGGGAAAGATAGTTGCGTTGCGAACCATGGCGTGGTTGAGCTTGCGCTCCATCTCCTGACGCACCACGGAGAACGGCTCAAAGCAGAACACCCGGTCTGCGTGGCTGGACATGAAAAGCGAGTGGTGCCCGATATTGGCTCCCACATCGTAAAAGTTGACCGGCTTTCCCTGAGCGCGCAGCGCGCCGGCCAGTGCTGCCAGAAGATGCAGTTCGTCGACTGAGTAGGCCCCATAATAGAAGACCGTCCAGTCGATGAAGTTGTTCAGGTTGCCGGAATAGGAGAGGCCAAAAAAGTCGATCTCGAAGGGCTCAGACATATGGTGGTCGGGATCGGAAAAGTGGCGCAGTACCCGGTCGCGGCCGCGAAGCCAGTACTGATGCCCAAGTGCCCGCAAAGCTCGCTGTTTCAAAGACATCTTCATACGGGCATCATAGCCACTCCTCTCAGCGAGCACAATTGTTCCCCTTGCAGGCCGAACGCTCCACTCCGCCCCACATACTTCCCGGCCCCGTCCTCCACCAGCCCGCGCTGCTTCAGCATCGCTCTACGGCTGTTGTCCAGCCGCCGGCGCCAGGCCGTACACCCGCTGGAACAGCGTATGGAATTCAAAGTCCCCGGCCCGCCCACGCTTTTCATCGATCGTCCGCGCCACCGCGATATGGTACGCCGGCAGCGCGACAATGTACTCGCCAATCTCGCCCTCGTGCCCCACGATGACGCGGCCGTTCAGGTTGCGGTACACCGGGATCATCTCGCGCCCCGCCACCGCCGAGATCGCCTCCAACTCCGTCGCGCTGAACTGCTGTTTCATTGCTTGACCGAACTTGATTCCACCCTTGAACTGCCTGCCTTCCACGGTACGGAGCTTCACCACAATGGCCTGCGACAGTCCTGCCTTCTCCAGCGCATCCACCGTCGCTACAGGAATCGTTAGGCGCGCATCCGGCGGATCGTGGACGAACAGACCCAGGCCGTAAGGGTTGGCATCCGTTCCCATCGAGATCAGAGACGCCTGCGTGGCAACGGCCAGCCATCGTTCGGAGACGATCTGTTTGCCCTGCCACCTGCCGTCATCGGCCAGCACGCAGGCAATCTTCACCATGTCGCTCACCTTCAGTTCCAGCCCATCCATCGCCCAGGTGTTGCCCGCGTCGTCGTGGCGGAACTTGTAGTCCGTAATGCCAAGCGGCTTGAACAGGTTCTCCGCAAGCCACTCCTCCATAGATCGTCCCGTCACCTTGCGAATGATGCCGGACTCGATGTTCACCGCGCGGTTGTTGTACTTCACCTCCTCGCCCGGCGTCGATACCACCGGCGACTCCAGTGCAAACTTCACAAAGTCGTGCTGCGGATAGATGTCCTGCGATCCCTGTGTGGTCAGGATGCCTGAACTATGTTGCAGTAGGTGGCGGAGTTTAATCCTGCTCTTCAGAGGATCGTTCGCCATCTCCGGGAACCATGTGGAGACAGGTTCGTCGATGGACGGAATCAGGCCCTTGTCGTAGGCAATGCCAATCGCCAGGCCCGAGAATACCTTGGTCACCGAGTAGAGATAGATGCGCTGGTCCTTCGCCTTGAAGAACTCGGTGCGCACCGGTTGCTCATTCTGATAAACAACCACCGCGTTGCTGTGCTACGCTTCGGCATCGGCAAACAGCTTGTCCAGATCAGCCTGTTTCGGGGCAGGCTGCGCCGTCAGACTTTGAGCCAGCAGCAACGGTGCCATCCATGCGACAAGGCGACTCATCGCAAGATAGTAACCCATTCCGATTTTTTCGCAAAGCCAACCTACTTCCCGGCCCCATCCTCCACCAGCCCGCGCTGCTTCAGCATCGGCCCCGCTGTCGGCTCCCCGCCCAGCCACGCCGAGTACATCGGCTCCAGCTCCTCGGTGTATCCCTTCGACAGCACCATCGTGCGGAAGCGCTCTCCGTTGGCGCGCGTCGGCCCTCCGTGCTCCACAAACCACTGGTACGCATTGTCGTCTAGCATCTCGCTCCACAGATACGCGTAGTATCCCGCCGCATAGCCTTCACTCCAGATGTGCGTGAAGTAGCTCGACCGGTAGCGCGGAGGCACCGTCGCCAGCGCAATCTTCTTCCGCTCCAGCGCCGCCTTCTCGAATTCATCGGGGTTCTGCAACGGGGCCGTCGCCGGCAGCGTATGCCACTGCATGTCCAGCTCCGCCGCCGCCAGCAGCTCGGTCAGCATGTATCCCTGATTGAATTTGTCCGCCTTGCGCAGCTTCGCCGCCATCTCAGCCGGCATCGGCGCGCCCGTCTTGTAGTGCTTGGCAAAGTGGTCGAAGACCGCTGGGTAGCTCGCCCAGTGCTCGTTGAACTGCGATGGAAACTCCACAAAGTCGCGCGGCACGCTGGTCCCCGACAGCAGCGGATACTCCACGTTGGAGAACATGCCATGCAGCCCGTGGCCGAACTCGTGGAACATCGTCGTCACGTCGGTAAAGCTGATCAGCGCCGGCTCGCCCGCCGCGGGTTTCGCGAAGTTGGCCACGTTGTAGATCACCGGCAGCGTGCCCAGCAGCTTCGACTGGTCCACAAAGTTGCTCATCCACGCTCCGCCGCCCTTGTTGTCGCGCTTGAAGTAGTCGCAGTAGAACAATGCCAGCGGCTTGCCGCTTGCCTCGAAGACCTCGAAGACGCGCACCTCCGGCGCGTACACCGGAATGTCCTTGCGCTCCTTGAAGGTCAGCCCGTACATCTGGTTGGCCGCGTAAAAAACTCCATTCTGCAATACATTGTTCAGCTCGAAGTACGGCCTCACCTGCGCCTCGTCGATGTCGTACTTCGCCTTGCGCACCTGCTCGGAGTAGAAGTCCCAGTCCCACGGCTGCAACTGGAAGCCGCCCTTCTGACTATCGATCACGGCCTGAATGTCCTTGCCCTCCGCCACCGCATTCGCCGTCGAAGCCGGGACCAGCTCATCCATGAACTTCACCGCCGCCTCGGGCGTCTTCGCCATCTGGTCTTCCAGGTCCCACGCCGCGAAGTTCGCGTAGCCCAACAGCTTCGCCTTCTGGGCGCGCAACTGCGCCAGCCGCACAATCGTATCTCGCGTATCGTTTGCCCCGCCCCGTTCCGCGCGGTTCCACGAGTCCTCGAAGACCGCCTGCCGCGTCGCCCGGTCCTCCAGCGACGCCAGAATCGGCTGCTGCGTCGTGTTCTGCAGCGGCAGCACATAGCCCTGCACCTTGCGCCCCTTCGCCGCCTCCACCGCGGCCTCCAGTTGCGCGTCCGTCAGCCCCTTCAGCGCGCTCTTGTCGGTGGTCGAATAGGCCGCCTCCTTGGTCGCCGCCAGCAGTTTGGTGCGGAAGCTGTTCTCCAGCGTCGACTCCTCCTCGTTCAGCTTCTTCAGCTTCGCCTTGTCCTCCGGCGAAAGGTTCGCACCCTGATGCACAAACTTCAAGTAATAGATCTCCACCAGCCGCCGCGACTCCGCATCCAGCCCCAGCGAATCGATCTGCTTATGGATCGCCTCCACCCGCGCAAACAGCTTCTCATTCAAAAAAATCGCATCGTCGTGCGCCGCCCGTTTGGGCGACTCGATCTCGTCCACCTTCTGCAGCGTCGGGTTCGTGTTGGCCTGCGTCACGCCGTCGAAAACCTCCGCCACGCGGGTGTAAAGTTGCCCGCTCTTCTCCAGCGCCACCAGCGTATTGGCAAACGTCGGCGCGGCGGGATTGTTCGCAATCGCCTCGACCTCCTTGATCTGCGCAGCCATTCCGGCCTCTAGCGCTGGCTGATAGTCCGTGTCTTTGATGCGGTCGAAGGGCGGCGCGTGATAGGGCAGCGTGCTCTCCGCATAGAACGGATTCTCGGGCCCAAACGCTGTCGCCGGTGCCACCGAAGTCTGCGCCGCCGCACCCATCCCACCCGCCAACACCGCACCCGCCAACGTCGCCATCGCCATCCGTAAAGCTCTCCTCATGCTCATCTCTCCTCACACAGAAAACATTACACTCCACCCCAACCGCAAAAAACAAAGCAGCAGCAAGGGTGGAGCAGAGTTCTTCGATACAGCCGCAACTGCCAAGCGCCAAAGGCGCGCTCTATAGTAGCCTGGGGCGCAGCCCCAGGTCAGGTTGGCCACACGCCTGCGGGCTGAAGGCCCGCGCTATAGCGGCTTTATGTCAATACGGCCTATTTATGCAGCGGGATCTCCTCCGGGTGTCCCGGCTGGTCCAGGAACTGAATCCCGCTGGCCGGTCCCAGCGCGGGGTCCGTCCACTGCCGCAGAGCCCACACCACCTGCTTCGCGGGATTCACCTCGATCAACTGCGCCGTGGTCGGCCACTGCGCGGGGTCCTTCACATCGTTGGGAATCCAGTTGGAGAAGACCGTGTCCCCGTTGGCCAGCCGCGCCACATCCTGGATGCATCCGATCTTGTATCCCGCATCCGCCAGCTCTTTGCGGTCGAGCCGCCACACAACCTCGCTCTTCTTGTTCACCTCCAGAATCCCGCCCTTGGCGTTTCCCGTAATCAGCGTGTTGCCGTTGGCCAGCCGCACCGCGGCCCACGGGCTGGGGGTCACATAGTTCCACACCACCGCGCCCTCGCTGTCGTATTCGGTAACGCGATTGTCGTCCATGTGGGCAATCAGAAATGTCCCTGCCGCGGTCATTCGCGCGCGCCTCAACTGCGGGTGCGGTTGCGTCGGATCGCCGGGCTTCACGTCCACTTCCTTCTCCACAGCATTGGTCTTGGTGTTGATCAGCCGCATCCGGATGGGGTCGCCGTTCTCGGTCACCAGCACATGGTCCAGCCCGATGGCCTGGATCGAGTGCAGCTCCCCGCCCGCGCGCACGTCAATGTGCCAGACGATCTTCTTGTCCGGAGTGACGATCGACGCACCACGCCGGCTGGAGAAGACCACGTTGCCATTGGACAGCAGCGTGCAGTCACCCAGCTCCTCGAAGTCTTTCTTGCCCTCAAATACATAGTCGTAGGGAATGGAGTAGGACCACGCCGGCTTGCCATCGCGAATGATCCAGATCGTCTGCTCGGGGTTCACATAGTTCCACTCGCCACAGTAGAGAAACGGGTGCTGTGCCAGCCCATTGCCCGGCAACACCGTCGGAGAGTTCGCCACAGCAGGCGCAGCCGCGGCAGCCGTCACAGCGGGTGCTGCGGCAGGCGTTGCGGTCTGGGCCGCAGCAGCAATCCCAGCGCTCAGTATGATTCCAACAACAAGTACGCGACCCAGTAACATAAATATCTCCCAGTTTCGTGCCTCCGCTAACACTGCCTGCGCAAGCACCAGCGATTGTACTGTATCCGCCAGACCCCGCTCACCTACCAAATCGCAACCGTTTTCCCGTATTCTGAACGTGACATGACTGACTCCATTCGCATCGGTTCCCGCGGCTCGCAACTCGCGCTCTGGCAGGCAAACCACATCGCCGACGCCTTGCGCGCGGCAGGCCGCGCCGTGGAGATCGAGATCATCCACACCACCGGCGACCACATGCAGCAAGTGGAAGCAGAAGGCCAACCCTCCCTTGCGCCGCCGGCCGAGGGCAAGGGAATCTTCATCAAGGAGATCGAAGAGGCCCTCGCCGAAGGCCGCATCGATCTGGCCGTCCACTCGCTCAAGGACCTGCCCACCGCGCTCGATCCGCGCTTCACTCTCGCCGCCATTCCGCCCCGCGCCGACCCGCGCGACGCCTACGTCTGCCCACGCCAGAAGGCGCTGCACACGCTGCCCACCGGCGCCCTGGTCGGCACCAGCAGCCCGCGCCGCCGCGCCCAGCTCCTCGCGCTGCGCCCCGACCTCCGCTTCGTCGAGCTGCGCGGCAACATCGACACCCGCCTGCGCAAGCTGGCCGACGGCGAGTGCAACGCGCTGGTGCTCGCCGCCGCCGGCCTCGACCGCCTCAACCGCACCGAGTGGCTCCGCCAGCGTTTCACTATCGAAGAGATATGCCCCGCGCCCGGCCAGGGCGCGCTCGCGCTGGAGACCCGCGCGCCCGGCTATAGGGTCTTCGGCGACCCCACCCGCGACGACCGCATCCGCAGCATCATCGCCGCGCTCGACCACCCCGAGACGCGCTTCTCCATCGAAGCTGAGCGCACCGTCCTCGACGCGCTCGGCGGCGGATGCCAGCTCCCCATCGGCGTTCACTGCGCGCCCATCCACGATGTCGCGGACCCCGTACCCAACGCCGGAGCGCCCATTGCCTGGAAGATTCAGGCCCAGGTCGTCGCGCCCGACGGCGAACGCATGATCTGCTTCTCCGCCGAAGTCCCCGCCGGCGTCTCCGCCCGCGACCTCGGCCTGCGCGTCGCCGAAGACCTCAAATCCCGCGGCGCGCTCGATCTGCTTGAGCAGTCAACCTGACTGCACACAGCCCATAGCACATAGCTCATCGCCGAAGTCAAAACTCCTTCGCCGCTGAACTCCACCAAACCGCGCCGCGTCCGCAACCGGCAAGCCTACTACTGCATTGCCGCCTTGGTATGCGTAATTGTGATATGTGTCGAACCAGCCGCCTGCACGCTTGGTTTCAACACGACCACCACGCTCTCCTTCGCGTTTCCATTGATACCCGACAGGTTAATCATGGTCATCCCGTTGCGTTCGGTCGAGGTCGCATTGGGCCCCAGTTTGCCCTGATAGTAGCTCAGCACACTGCTCACAGGATCGCTGGTCGTATAACTGGCGGCCACAGTCTCTATGCCAAACATCTTAATCCTTGTGCTGCCATTCTCCACGCGCACCGCGCCGGGATAGACGCTGACGCCGAGGTCGGCCTCGCTCACGTTTGCCCCCTGGCCCATGGCTATGTTGTTGCCGCCGGAGTGCATCGCACGCCAGCCCAAAAACCCGAGAGTCCCTACACCGAGCACGCCCAACACGACCAAAATGGCCACCACGATCAGAACGATCTTCAACACGCTCGTCTTCTTCGCCGCAGCCGACGCACCGCAGGAAGGACAGAAACCCGTGCTCGACTCAAGAGGAACACCACATTTCGCGCAAAAACCGGCCATATCGTTTCTCCCTGATTTTCTTCCGGCCATCCGCGTAGACGCACGCAGAAATTCGTCACGCCGGAGTGCACCGAGCTTATTGGAAGGTCAAAGTAGAGTCAACGAAAACTTGTCGCAATAGTCTGGTCCCATCGCTCGATCTACGCCACGCCGCTCTTGTGTCTCACGTCCGCGCCGCGCACCCAGAAGATCACGTCCTCCGCGATGTTGGTCGCGTGGTCGCCCACCCGCTCCAGATTGCGCGCGATGATCAGCGCGTTCAGGCTCTGCGGCGTCAGCTCCGGCTTCTCCTTGATCAGCGTGCTCAGCGTATCGAACGCCGCGTCGTTCATCTCGTCCACCTGGTCGTCCAGCGTCAGCACCGACTGGGCCAGCTCCGCGTCCGCCTCGATGAACGCCTGCAGCGCCTTGCGCACCATCGACGAGGCCAGCGACGCCAGCCGTGGAATGTCCACCGGCAGATCGATGTTGGCGAACGCGCCCATCTCGCGCACCCGCACCGCGATGTTCACCGCCTGGTCGCCCACCCGCTCCAGGTCCGCGTTGATGCGGATCACCGACAGGATGAAGCGCAGGTCGATCGCCATCGGCTGCTCCATCGCCAGCAGGTCCAGCGCCAACTGGTCGATCTCGCGCTCCATCCGGTTGATCGCAGGCTCGGAGCGGAAGACCAGTTCGCAGATCGAGAGGTCGCGCGTGCGGTAGGCCTCGATGGAGCGCTGGATCGCCTGCTCCGCCATGCCCGCCATTATCAGCAGCCGTTCCTTCAGATCGTCGAGGCTTTGCTGAAACTTGATGCGAGTCGTCATCAACCGAACCTTCCCGTGATGTAGTCCTCGGTGCGCTTGTCCGACGGCGTGGTGAAGATCTTGTCCGTCGAGTTGAACTCCACCATCTTGCCGTTCAGGAAGAATCCCGTGTTCTCCGCCACGCGCGCCGCCTGCTGCATATTGTGCGTCACAATCACAATCGTATACTGGCTCTTCAACTGGAAGATCAGGTCCTCGATCTTCGAGGTCGAAACCGGGTCCAGCGCCGACGCCGGTTCGTCCATCAGCAGCACCTCGGGATCGACCGCCAGCGCGCGCGCGATGCACATCCGCTGCTGCTGCCCGCCCGACAAACTCGCGCCCGACTTCTTCTTCAGCTCGTCCTTCACCTCTTCCCACAGCGCGGCGGCTTTGAGGCTGCGCTCCACCGTCTCGTCCAGAATAGCCTTGTTGCGGAACCCGTTCAGCTTCAGCCCACTGGCCACATTGTCGTAGATCGACATGGTAGGAAATGGGTTCGGCCGCTGAAAGACCATTCCCACGCGTCGCCGAATGTCCACCGGCGAGGCGTCCTTGTAGATGTCCACATCGCCCATCTTCACCACGCCCGTCGCGCGCGCAATCGGGTTGGTCTCGTGCATCCGGTTCAGGCAGCGCACAAACGTGCTCTTGCCGCAGCCCGACGGCCCAATCAGCGCCGTCGCGTGGTTGGCGGGAATATTCAAATTGATGTCCTGCAGCGTGTGGTTCGTTCCGTACCACGCGTTCAGGTGCTCCACATCGATGCCGACTCCCACTTAGCTTGCCCCCTTCAGAATGCCTCGTCCCGCATAGATGCGCACCAGCGTCACCGAAACCATAATCATCAGGATCAGCACCAGCGCTCCCGCCCACGCCAGCCGGTGCCACTCGTCGTACGGCGAGATGGCGTACACATAGATCTGCAACGGCAGCGCCGCAATCGGCTCATTCAGCTTGAAGCTCCAGAACTGGTTGCCGAACGCCGTAAACAGCAGCGGCGCCGTTTCGCCCGCCACCCGCGCAAACGCCAGCATACACCCCGTAATAATTCCCGGCGACGCCGTGCGCAGGCTCACCGAGATCACCGTCCGCCACTTGGGCACGCCCAGCCCCAGCGCAGCCTCGCGGATCGCATGCGGTACCGTCATCAGCATCTCCTCGGTGGTGCGCGTGATCGTCGGCACCATCATGATCGCCAGCGCGACACCGCCGGAGAACGCCGAAAAATGCATCTGCCGCATCACGATCAGCGAGTAGGCGGCAATCCCCATCACAATCGACGGAATCCCATTCAGCACGTCCGCCGTGAACCGCACCGCCATCCCCAGCATCGTGCCCCAGCCATACTCCGCCAGATATACGCCCGCCGCGATGCCCACCGGGACCCCCATCGAACTGGCCAGCGCAAGAATAATTCCCGAGCCCAGCATGGCGTTCGCCATTCCTCCGCCCGTCTCGCCCACCGGCGCCGGAATGTGGGTGAAGAACGCCAGGTTCAGCGAGCTCGCGCCCTTGTAGATCAGGTATCCAAGGATCGCCACCAACGGCACAATCACCAGCACCGTGCTCAACACCGCAAGCCCCGTCACCAGATGGTTCACCGCGTAGCGCCGCGCCGAGTTCAGCCGCATCCGCCGCGTCTGAAAGTCCGTCGGCGGACGCAACGGGCCATCCTCACCACTGGGCGTCACAGTCGGAATAGGAGTCGCGCTCATCTCAATGCACCCTCGCCGGTGCGCCGCGCGTCACCGCCCAAACCAGCGCGCGCGCAATCGCATTCACCACAATCGTCACCAGAAACAGCGCCAGCCCGATCTCGATCAGCGCGCTGATGTACATGCTGCTGGTCGCTTCGCTGAACTCGCCCGCAATCACGCTGGCCAGTGTATTCGCGGGAGCAAACAGGCTCCTCGAAATGTCCGGATGGTTGCCGATCACCATGGTCACGGCCATGGTCTCGCCCAGCGCGCGGCCCAGCCCCAGAATCACCGCGCCCACAATGCCGATGCGCGCGTTGCGCAGCACGCCGGTGCGGATCATCTCCCAGCGCGTCGCGCCCAGCGCAAGCACCGCCTCGCGCTGCGACACCGGCACAGCCAGCATGATGTCGCGCGTGATCGAAGAGATGATGGGCAGAATCATGATCGCCAGAATGATGCTGGCCGTCAGCAGACCCACGCCGAAGTTCGCTCCCTCAAAGAACCCTGTCCAGCCGAGATACTTCACCAGCAGCGGCCCAAGCTGGTCGCGCACGATTGGCACCAGCACAAACACCGCCCACAGCCCATACACCACGCTGGGAATCGCCGCCAGCAGTTCGGTCAGAAACGAGATGGGGGCCCTCAGCTTCGCCGGACAAAGCTCGGAGAGAAAGATCGCGACCCCCAGCGCCAGCGGCACCGCCATCGCCAGCGCCAGCAGCGAAGTGGCCAGCGTCCCATAGATGAATGGCAGCGCGCCGAAGTCCCCCGTCACCGGGTTCCACGCCGAACGCGTGAAGAACCCGAACCCGAACTGCGCCAGACTCATTCTGGAACGCGCAATCAAAATCGTCAGAATAAACAGCACAATCGCGAAGATGCTCAGCGCGCACACCAGCATCACCGCTGCAAAGGTCCCGTCCGCCAGCCCGCCGTTGCCGCGCGCTCTCAGGTACTGCCGGATCGGCGAGGGTGGCCCTTCCTCCGCAACCGGCCCGGATGCCGCCACAAAGTTGACAATCGCCGGCGCGCGAAGCGGCGCCGCATCCATCTGTGGCGTAGGCGCAGTCGGCGGCGACGAAGGCTCCGGCTCTCTCTCAAGGGACATGGACGATGGTGTCACGATTTATCTTCAATGGTTCAGCCGTCATTCTGTGCAATTAATAGTCGTCATTCTGAGCGCAGCTCAGAATCTTTGTAGTTCGTAGTTGCTTGTTTCTCTACAGGTCGCACCAAGCCGAAAAACCATGCCGCGCGACCGCAAACCCTCTGCGTCCGCGCGGCACTCACAGTCTACTTGATGGTCGCAATCGTTTTCTTCACCATCGCCTGCACCTGCGCCGGCAGCGGCGCATAGTGCATTCCTGCCGCCTCGCTCTCGCCATGCTCCAGCATCCAGTTCAGGAACTCCTTCACCGCCGCGCCCTTCGCCGGATCGGCAAACTTCAGCGGAATCAGCAGGTACGTAAAGCTCGAGATCGGATACGAGGCCGCGCCCGGTGCGTTGGTGATCGACACGCGGTAGTCCGCCGGCATGGTCTTGGCCGAGGCCGCCGCTGCCGCCGTCACGCCATCCGGAGATCCCTGCAGGAACTTGCCCGCCGCATTCTTCACCGCGCCGTACGACATATTGTTGCTGAGAGCGTAGATCAACTCGACATATCCCATCGATCCAGGGGTCTGCCGCACCATCCCAGCCACGCCTTCATTGCCCTTGGCGCCGGTGCCCGCCGGCCACTTCACCGCCGAGTTGTTGCCCACCGTTGTCTTCCAATCGGGGCTCACCTTCGATAGATAGTCGGTGAAGATAAACGTGGTGCCGCTGCTCTCCGACCGGTACACCGCAAGAATCGCCGTGTCCGGAAGGTTGGCTCCGGGATTGTCCTTCACCAGCCGCGGGTCGTTCCACTTCGTGATCTTGCCCAGATAGATGTCCGCAATCACGTCGCCGCTGAAGTTCAGCACCTTGCTCACTCCGGGAATGTTGTAGATCGGCACAACCGCGCCCAGCACCGTCGGGATGTGCATGAATTTAACCTTCGCCGCCGCAATCTTGTCGTCGGTCACAGGCATGTCGCTGGCGCCGAAGTCCACCGTTCCCTCCGAGGTCTGCGTGATGCCGCCGCCCGACCCGATTGACTGGTAGTTGATCTTCACATTGGGATGGATCTGGTTGTACTCGGTGAACCACTTGTTGTAGATCGGGTACGGGAAGGTGGCCCCCGCCGCCGTAATGTTCTGCGCGCTCGCGCCCGTCGCAACCATCGCTAACAAACATGCTGCCACTAATTTCAGTTTCACTGGTGGTTCCCCCTCGAAGTTGGAGCGCCCAGCCTGACCTGCCCAACAACGCAGGCACAGACGCTTCCTTAGGTACTGCAAACCAGTGTGATGCCCGATTGTTACGGAGTGATTACATCGCAATAAAATACAAAAGAAACCCTTGTGCCACGCCAACATCCCCGCCATTCACCCTGTCAACCGTCTCATTCCGGAACAGTCCGCGCCTTGGGCAGCCTCACCAGAAAGTTGCTCCCCGCGCCCAGCTCGCTCTCCGCCCGGATCGTCCCGCCCTGCATCTCCACCATGTGCCGCGCAATCGCCAGCCCCAGCCCCGTCCCGCCCGACTCCCGCGAGCGCGCCTTGTCCACGCGATAGAAGCGCTCGAAGATGCGCGTCAGATGCTCCGAGGCGATCCCCGCCCCAAAGTCCCGTACGCTGAACTCCACCGCCGCAACCTCATCTTCGCCGTCGCCCGCAATCTCCCGCGCGCTCACCACCACCCGGCTTCGCTGGGAGTCCTTGGCCTGCCCGTACCGGATCCCGTTCTCAATCAAATTTCCCAGCACCTGCACCATCGAGTCGGTGTCCACAAAGACCTCCGCCCCGGTCGTCTCGCCGATCTCCAGCTCCGCCTCGGCGTCCTGCACCATTCCGCGCATCGCCGCCACCGCATCGCGCACCAGCACGTCGGCGCGCACCGGTCTGGGATGCATCACAGCCTCCCGCGACTCCACCCGCGCCATGGTCAGCAGGTCCTCGGTCAGCCGGCTCATGCGCGTCGCATTCTTCAGGATCGTCGCCAGAAACTCCCGCGCCACCGGGCTCAGCGACTCCTCCCCGTCTTTATGCTCCATGTCCAGCAGCGTCTCCACATAGCCGCTGATCGAGGTCAGCGGCGTGCGCAGTTCGTGCGAGACATTGGCCACAAAGTCCCGCTGCGTCCGCTCCATCTCTTCCATCCGCGTAATGTCGTGCAACACGGCCACCGCGCCGCCCGCCGGCATCGGAGACACGCTCACCTCGAAGATTCGTCCCGGCGCCAGCGACGTTGTCCTCCGCTCGCACACCACCCGTTCGGCCAGCGCCGTTCGCACGCACGTCAGAACGTCCGGGTCGCGCACCGTCTCCACCAGAGCGTGTCCCACGCGGACCGCGCTCGCCGACGTAGCTCCAGACGTGATCCGCTGCATCTGCTGGTTGGCCCACTGGATCCGTCCCGCCGCGTCCACCGCCACTACCGCGTCCTGCATCGAATCCAGCAGCCCTTCCAGCTCGATCCGGTCCTCTCCCGCAAGACTCAGGTCCCGCCGCAACCGCTGCGACGCGCCCTCCAGCGTCTGAAATGTGCCGCTCCACTCCGCAAAAGAGGCCTTCGCCTCGGCTGCATCGAATTCAGGCAGCGCCTGCACCGCATTGCTCACCCGCTCCATCTCGCGCCGAACTCGCCAGCCATAGACCAGCGCAAAGACCGTCGCCAGAGAGATGCCGCAGCCCCACCCTGCCCACCAGTTCCCTGGTACGACCAACGCCGTCAGCTCGACCGACGATACAATCGCCAACATCATCAGAAAAATCAGGCCCGCCAACGAAGCTCGACCCACGCCCATCTGTCCTTCCCAAACGCGATGCCGGACGCAACGCCGGTCCGTTAATTTGCAGCCTGCGCCGTCTTCGGAATCTCGAACCGGTAGCCCGCTCCGCGCATTGTCTTAAGATACCGCGGCTCCTCGGCGTCCTCTTCGATCTTCTCCCGAATTCGCCGCACATACACGTCCACCGAGCGCGGCGTCACAAAGCGCGCGTCGCCCCACACCGCGTCCAGCAGCTGGTCGCGGCTGAACACCCGCCCGGGATGCCGCGCCAGGTAGTCCAGCAGCCGGAACTCGGTCGCAGTTGTCGTCACCAGTTCGCCGTTCACGCGCAACTGCATGGCGTGCGCGTCGATCTCCACCGCATCGAACTTCACCACCGAGGGCGCGGTCGGCCGCTCGAAGCGCCGCAGCACCGCCTTCACCCGCGCCACCAGCTCGCGCGTCCCAAAGGGCTTCGTGATGTAGTCGTCCGCGCCCAGCTCCAGCCCCATCACGCGGTCGCTCTCCGCCGCCCGCGCGGTCAGAAAGATGATCGGCACCGTGCTCAGCGCGACATTCTTCCGCAGCCTCCGGCACAGGTCCAACCCGTCCCCGCCGGGAACCATGATGTCCAGCAGAAACAACGCCGGCGGCTGCCGTTCCGCGTCCGCCACAATCTGGCCCATCGCCATATACGTCCGCACCGTGTAGCCCGCCGCCTCTAGGTGAAACTGCACCAGGCGCAGAATGTCCGCATCGTCTTCCAGCACAAACACCGTCTGACTCACTATGCAATCCCTCGCTCGACCCGCTTCAAAGTGCCCCTGTCTGCCGCCGCCCAAACCCTCGGGCGCGGCCCAACTTAGCATAGCCCACGCACATGCTTCCTTTTGCAAACATACGATAAATCCTTCGCATCCCTCCACCCCGCAACCATTCCGCCCCGCCCCCAACGGTATACTTGCGACAGATCGGGCAAGGCCCAGGAGAGTGTTGCATTTATGAAGAACCGATCGCATCTGGTTCTGTGCGTGGACGACGAAGCCGTCGGTCTCGGCATCCGGAAGGTCCTCCTGGAACGCGCCGGATACCGGGTGCTCATCGCCGCCGATGGCGCCTCCGGCCTGGAACTCTTCGCCGCCCAGCCAGTCGATGTTGTCGTCTTGGACTACGCCATGCCCGGCATGCATGGTGGCCAGGTCGCCCGGAAGATGCGCCAGATCAAGCCCGAAGTTCCTATCCTGCTGCTCTCCGCCTACGTCAATCTTCCCGCCGAGGTCACCTCGCTGGCCGACGTCTACATGACCAAGGGCGAGGGAGCGCCCGCCCTGCTCGACAATCTGGGCAACCTGTTCTCGCCCCAGCCGCATCTCACCCGTCATCCGGGACAAACCAAGATCGACGATCGGAATTAGTTGTAATGGAAAAAAGGGCAGTCAAGAGATTCCCGCGCGTAAGAGAATAAAGGACGAAAAGTCTTGGAGTTTAAACGGTTCAAACGAACACTGCGGCAGGTTCTTCTTCTCCCAATTGTCGCCTGCCTCCTGTTGGCCGGCGTCCTCGTCTGGCAGATCAGCGGCGCCAACTCCACGGTCGGCCTCATCGAGGACTCCGACCAGCGGATCGCCCTCGCAACCCTGATCGAAAAGCTCATCGTCGACGAAGAGACCGGCCTGCGCGGCTATCAGACCACCTCCGACCCGCGCTTTCTCGCGCCCTTCCGCGACGCCGAAGCCCCCATGCAGCAGGCCATCGCCCAACTCCAGCCCATGCTCAAGCCGGAAGGGCAAGGGAAAAACCTCCAGCAATTCATCCAGGAGCACCAGGCCTGGCATCGGGCCTTCGCCGATCCGCTCATCGCCACCGTCGCCGCCGGCGGACACACCAGCGACATCTCACTCAACTTGCAGGGCGCGGCCAGGATGAACTCCATGCGCGCCCTGCTCGACGACATCGTGAAATCGTCCGAACAGCACCGCGTGGACCGCATCGCACTATGGCGAAGGCAGACCCGCCATCTGCTGCTCCTGCTCATTGCGCTCGCGCTCTTCATCGGCCTGCTCATCGGCCTCTACACGCGCAGCCGCCTGGAGTTCGCCTACAGCGCATTCCGCCGCGCAATCGACCTGCAGCGCAGCCGCGCCGAAGAGCTCTTCCAATCCGAGCAGCACCTGCGAACCACGCTTGCCTCCATCGGCGATGGAGTCATCGCATGCGACGCCGAAGGCCGCGTCCAGATGATGAACCCCGTCGCCCAGGAACTCACCGGATGGACCGAGTCCGAGGCACGCAACCTCCCGCTCGACCAGGTCTTCCACATCATCAACGAGACCACCCGCCTGCCCGTCGAAAATCCCGTCGTCAAGGTCCAGCGCCTGCAGCGCATCGTCACCATAGGCAACCACACCACCCTGCTGCGCAAGGACGGCTCCGAACTCTCCGTCAACGACAGCGGCGCCCCCATCCGCAACGCTGCCGGCCAGATCACCGGCATCGTCATGGTCTTCCGCGACATCACCCTCGAGCTAAAAACCCGCGCCGCCCTGCTCGCCAACGAGAAGCTGGCCGTCGCCGGACGCCTCGCCGCCACCATCGCACACGAGATCCACAACCCGCTCGACTCCGTCGCAAACCTTCTCTACCTCCTTCAGCATGAGTCCAAAGCAGAAGAAGCCAAACAGTTCATCCAGATGGCCCAGTCCGAACTCGGCCGCGTCACCCAGATCAGCCGCGCCATGCTCAGCCTCTATCGCGAATCCAAAGCGCCCGTCCGCGTCAACCTCAAGGAGACGCTCGACGACCTGCTCCTGCTCATGCAGCGCCGCTTCCAGATCCTTGGCGTCACCGTCTCCGCAGAGCTCCCCCCCGACATCGTCGTCGAAGGCTTCCCCGCCGAGCTGCGCCAGGTCTTCACCAACCTCATCACCAACGCCGCCGAGGCCGCCGGCCAGGGCGGCGCCGTCACCGTCCGCATCACGCCCCAAACAGCCGACGCCGCCGCCTCCCCTGCCCTGGAGGACGGGGCCATCGTCGAGATCATCGACAACGGCCCGGGAATTCCCCCCGAGAACCGCGAGCACCTCTTCTCGCCCTTCTTCACCACCAAGGGAGAACGCGGCACCGGCCTCGGCCTATGGGTCTCGCAGGGAATCATCCGCAAACACGCCGGCTCCATCGACCTCGCCAGCCGCACCGACGGCCCCGCCCACGGAGCCACCGCACGCGTCTTCCTCGCCGCCAAACCCATCCTCAACCTCAACGGCGACTAGACCCGACGCACCAGCGCACCGCAACCGGCAACTCACGCCAGCAACCTGCTGAATACCTCATTCGACGCCATCCGTCCCCGCGCCGTCAGCCGCACCCAACCGCCCTCGCGCTCCACCAGCCCGGCCTCCTCCACATCGCCCAGCGCAACCACCGCCCCCTGCACCAACCCCTCGCCAAACTCCGCCCGCAGCGCCTCCAGATCGACCCCCACGTTCATCCGCAGCCCAAGAAACATCGCCTCCTCAAATCCCTTCTCCATGCCAATCCATTCCACCTCCGGACGCTCGAACCCCGAACCTCGTACCTCGTACCTGTCCAGATCATCCGTATTCCCCCACCGCACCGCGCCCTCCCCGCAGCGCAGCATCGAGTGCGCGTCCAGCCCAAAGCCCACATACGGCTCCCGCCGCCAATACTTCACATTGTGCCGCGATTCATGGCCCTCCCGCACGAAGTTCGAAATCTCGTACTGCATCACTCCGCCCGCATCCAGCCACTGACACGCCTCCGCGTACCGCTCCGCCGTCTCGTCCTCCGTGGCAACGGACTCCGCGCCGTATCGCGTGCCGCGCGCAAGCAGCTCGCGTCCCAGTCGAGAATCCTCATCCACCTCCAGCATGTACACGCTCACATGCGGAACGCCGCACTCAATCGCCGCGTCGACCGACTCGCGCCAGCTTGCCGCCGTCTGTCGCGGCAGCCCCACAATCAGATCCACATTGATCTCGTCGACGCCCGCCGCGCGCATCCGCTCAATCTCGCTGAGACAGATCGCGCGCGTGTGCGACCGCCCCACCGCGCGCGCCTCCGCATCCACAAACGACTGCACCCCGAAGCTCACGCGGTTCATCCCCAGCCGCAGCAACTCGTCCAGCGTCTCGTCGCCCAACTGCCCCGGCGCGCACTCGATGGTGATCTCCGCATCCGCCGTCATCTCGAACTCACCCCGCAGCGCCGCGAACAGCCGCCGCATCTGCTCCGCGCTCAACAGGCTCGGCGTTCCGCCACCGAAGTAGACCGTATCCACCCGCCGCGGCAACTCCGCGCGCATCGCCCCCACCCGCCCCCGCGACGACCGAATCTCCGCGCACACCCGCTCGACATACCGCTCCATCCGGTCTGGCTCACGCGCCCCAGCCCCGCGCGCGCCAGCCCCAGACGCACCCACACCGGACGCCCCCGCGCCCAAGACCCCCGAGGCAAAGTTGCAGTAGCTGCACTTCGCCCTGCAGAACGGAACCGAGATGTACGCCCCCAGCGATCGCTCCAAAGCGCAACCCCTCCCCACGCGCGTCAAATTGAACGCACCATTCCTCACCACTCTACAGAATGCCAGCGGGCAAGTGCGAAGGGGTCAGCCTGCGCTGGTGGAGGGTTCGACGGCGGCGCTGGCAGCGATGCAGACCGAGCAGGAGCAGTCGTCTACGCCGAAAGCGTGTTCCATCGGGAAGCTCACGGAGTCGCTCATCTGGGCGAAGATTGCAGCCGCTTCGCTCTCGCGCATCGTTCCGGATTCATCGGCCCTCGATCCGATCCGCGCTTTGACGGCGCGCAGGCCGACCACCACCAAAACCACAATCTCCGGCTCAATGGGCTGGCGATAGTCCATCAGCGGGTGCGAGATGTAGTAGGCGATGGGGAAGATGGCGATCGAGAGCAGGTAAGGCAGTGCGGCGTCGCGGTCCCTCCGCCACCAGTCGCGCGCGCCGAACAGCAACAGCAGGGTGAGGCTGGTGCAGAAGAAGACGTTGGGCAGTTGGAATGGCTCTTGCCGGATGTAGTTTGGGTCGAGGCTCCAGAAGCCGGTCCAGTAGTTGACCACGCGGCGCAGCGTAAGGCGGACGAAGAAGCCGGGGTGGTGGCTGATGTAGTCCATCGCCATGACGCGCTTCTGCGCGATGTAGGCGATCTCGCCCTGCGACTGGTATAGCTGCATCTCGTTGGGGTTGCTGGCGGGGTGGGTCCATTCCAGGGTGGGGTTGGAGCTGTCGCCGTTGTTGGCCGACCAGAACTCGTACCAGAAGCAGTCGCGCACCGGGCACAGAACATGCATGGTGCGATAGTTGCGCACGGTCCACGGCGTCAGCACAACGAAGAGTCCGACTGCGGCGAACGCTCCGCTGCGCAGCACGTCGCTGGAGAACCGGGAACCTGCGCGGCGCATCCTCCGCATCCTCCACAGCGGAAGCAGCAGCAGGACCGGAAACAGCGAGAAAACGGCGGGGTTGCAGAGCCCGGCCAGTCCGTACAGCGCCCCAAAGCCCAGCCAGCGCGCCGGCTGCGTATGAAGATGCAGGCCCAGCGCCAGCCAGAAGCACGTCGTCAGCAGCAAGGATGTCAGCGAGAACTCCCACACGCGGCCGGCGGAAAAATAAATTGCGAAGGGATAGATCGCCCAGCCCCATCCCGCGAACATTGCAACGCGCGCGTTGAGCGAGAGCCGCGCGGCCAGGTAGATCGGCACGCAGGTGAGCGCGGAGAAGAGGCTGTTGAGCGTTAAAATGGTCAGCGCGGACTTTACGCTGTAGATGCCGAAGACCCGGAAGATGACCGAGAGAAGATACGGATAGAGCGGCGGCAGCAGCGCCGTGTGCCCGGTGAGCGTGAAGAACGGCGAGGAGAAGCCCTGATGCTGCGCGATGGAGCGGGCGATCCAGCCCACCTCGTTGCCGAAGCGCTCGTAGTGGCGGGCCGGGTCGGCCACATCGCGGAAGATCAGGGCCACCACCACCATGCGCAGCGCCCAGGCCACGGCCACCATCAGCAGAAGACGCATTGTGGATCGTCGGCTGGGCCGACTGTCAGAGCAGTCCATCGTTGAATCGGGAGCGGGCCGGAGTGTCGCTGTTGCCATGAATAGGAGGTTTCTTTCGGGAGTGTCGCGTAGCTGCTCAGGAGCACCGAGGGAAGCACACTAACAGTGCTCGGCGGCGAAGAGTCGTGCATCTGCTGTAAGTTGCAGAATGTATGCAGAAACAGTACAGCGCCAACTATTTTACCCCTTCGGCCACGCAAGTAAAAGCTGAATTTCGTACTTGCAACCAACGCACCATTTTCCATCGCTGGGTTGTTCGCCTCTCAACATCCCTCGCAACAGCCTGACAGGAATCTCACTGGCTTGACACGAATCGGTCAGCCGGATTGACTTGAGGAAGAAGTTGTAACCCAGAAAGTGGCTGGCATCGGAGAACCATGGCGCGAATTGTTCGATGTTCGTTGGTCCAGGCGAAGAATGTACTCCCCGCGGGGCCGGAAGGCGTGGGCGCGCCGCTGTCCGCAATCAAGCAGCCGATGATCGACAAGCACATCGCAATGGTTCGCGCGGCGGCGGCCGATGGCGCCCAGATCGTCTGCCTGCAGGAGATCTTCAACGGCCCCTACTTCTGCGCCGAGCAGACCGCGCGCTGGCACGACTTCGCCGAGCGCATCCCCGACGGCCCAACCGTGCAACTCATGATCTCGCTGGCAAAAGAACTTGGCGTCGCGCTCATCGTTCCAATCTATGAAGTGGAGGACGGGGAAGCAGAGGGCGGTGGCGTCTTCTACAACTCCGCCGCCGTGATCGGACGCGACGGCGCGTTCCTCGGCAAGTATCGCAAGGCCCACATCCCGCACGCCGCTCCGGGCTTCTGGGAGAAGTATTATTTCCGCCCCGGCAACCTCGGCTTTCCCGTCTTCGACCTCGGCTTCTGCAAGGTCGGCGTCTATCTCTGCTACGACCGTCACTTCCCCGAGGGCGCGCGCGTCATGGGCTTGAACGGCGCCGAGATCGTCTTCAATCCTTCGGCGGTCATCGCCGGGCCGAACGACTTTCTGTGGAAGATCGAGCTGCCCGCGCTCGCCGTGGCCAATGGATTCTTTGTCGCCGCAATCAATCGTGTGGGGACGGAAGCGCCCTGGAACCTCGGCGAGTTCTTCGGCCAGAGCTTTTTCTGCAATCCGCGCGGCAAGGTCCTCGCCGAAGGCTCGCGCAATCAAGACCAGATCGTAACCGCCGATCTCGACCTCGATCTCATCGCCGAGGTCCGCCGCGCATGGCCCTTCTATCGCGACCGCAGGCCGGAGTTGTACGGCGATCTGGTTAAACCATAAAACTTAAACCACAACACCAACGGCAGTAAGATCGTGCGCGACTTCGATGCGGCGTGCTGCGTTGGGATACGGACCGGGGTTGCGAAGAATAGGATTGTGCTCGCCGGTTCCATCGCGGATATTCTGCTGTGGAACCCCGTCGGCAAAGTATACGATTACGGCAGCGAACCGGAACATGCAGCCAGACCCCTCCATCTTCGAAGGCTTTGAACTCGCCGGCAACGCGTGCCATGTTTTCTCGCGCGGCGAACTGGCGGTCGAGCAGGCATGCCGGATCGCTGCGGCGGAACGCGACCGGTCGCTGCATCGTGAGGTTGCCGGGCGATGACTCTTTACCCCGAGGGGCCAACCAGTCTGACCGATGCCTACGGCCTGCGCGCCGACCCAACGCTCTACAACGCGGACCTGGCGCCCACCACGCCCGAGCAGCGCACCTGGGGCACGTACAGCTACATCGCGCTCTGGTTCTCCATGTCGATGGGGGTGACGGCCTACATGCTGGCATCCAGCCTCATCGCCGGCGGCATGGACTGCAAGCAGGCGCTCGCGACAATCCTTCTGGGCAATCTCATCGTCCTTGTCCCAATGTTGCTGAACGCGCACGCAGGCACGAAGTACGGCATTCCCTTCCCTGTCTTTGTACGCGCTTCGTTTGGCGTGCGCGGCGCAAACATTCCCGCCATGCTGCGCGCGCTGGTGGCCTGCGGCTGGTTCGGCATCCAGACCTGGATCGGCGGCCAGGCGATCTACGCAATGCTCAACGTGCTGTGGCCCGCCTCGGCGGCGATGCCGTTCGTGCTCTGGGTCTGCTTCCTGGGCTTCTGGCTGCTCAACATGGCCGTGGTCTGGCGCGGCGTGGAGTCGATCCGTTTCCTGCAAAGTTTTTCCGCACCCTTTCTGCTCGTCATGTCGCTGGTGCTGCTCGCCTTCATGACCCACAAGGCCGGCGGCTTCGGCCCCATGCTCAGCGCGCCCAGCCAGTTCCACACGCATTCCAGCTTCCTGCACTTCTTCTTCCTCTCGCTCACCGGCATCGTCGGCTACTGGGCCACGCTCTCGCTCAACATTCCCGACTTCACGCGCTACGCAAAGTCGCAGGAGTCGCAGATCGCCGGCCAGTCCTTCGGCCTGCCGGTTGCGATGACCCTATACGCCTTCATCGGGATCGCGTGCACCTCGGCCTCCATCGTCGTCTTCCACCGCGCCATCTGGAACCCGATCACACTGTTCGGCCTCTTCCATCAGCCCTTCGTCGCCTTCCTCACACTCATCGGCATTCTGCTGGCGACGCTCAACCTGAACATCGGGGCCAACATGGTCAGCCCCTCCAACGACTTCTCCAACCTTGTTCCCCGTCTCATCAGCTTCCGCACCGGCGGAATGATTACGGGCTTTCTTGGCCTTGCCATCATGCCCTGGAGGCTGATGGCAAGCCACATCGACTACATCCAATGGCTGGTCAGCTACTCGGGTCTGCTCGGCCCGGTGGCGGGAATCATGATCGCCGACTACTTCCTGGTTCGCGGCACGCGTCTGGACACCGAGTCGCTCTACCGCCGCGAGGGGCCCTATGAGTACCGCAAGGGTGTCAATCCGCGCGCGCTCGTCGCGCTCGCCGCAGGAGTCCTCGCCGCGCTGATCGGACTGGTTGTACCAGACCTGCGCTTTCTCTACGACTATGCCTGGTTCGTGGGCTTCGCCGTGGCCGCGCTCCTCTACATCGTACTGATGGGGACAGCGCCCCGCGCCGGCGGAGCGACGCCGCTGGCCCAGCGGATTAAGGTCAAGGGACTGGATAAGGTGCTCGATCCGGCGCTCGGCAATAGCGCCGGGGCCAAAGCCCGCATCGTTGCAGCACCCGAATAACAACTCAACGGAAGATGGGGCAGCTCCAACTCTGCCGGGAGAACGCGATGAAACGATTTGCTTGCATGGTGCTTCTGTCGCTGTCGCCGGGGCTGCTGCCTGCGGCGCCCGCTGCGGACGCGCCCTCCACCACGGGCCTGTGGAAGATCGACGGCAACATGATGGGCCAACCGGTAAGAATGATGTGCGCGCTCACCGAGACCAAACACAATTTGAGCGGTGTCTGCTCCGGCGCGGAGGACGGCTACGCCGCGCACAAGGTTGCAGGCAGCGTGAAGGCACAGAAGATGCAGTTCTACTTCCAGACCGCGATTGGCGGCAATCCCCTCACCCTGATCGTCAGCGGCACGCTCAACCAGGACTTCACCAAAATGGACGGCGATCTGGACGTGGAACCAATGGCCGTCGGCGGATTGTTCTCGGCGATCAAGGAGCTGGAACACGATACTGCGGCTGAGCAGGCCCACGCTGCAGCAGCACAGACGGACGCAGCGGCAGCCCAGGCCTGGGCAGCCGAAGTGCAGGCTGGCCTGGCAGCCGGAAACGAATCCGCTTCCAGGGCCGGGGCGGCAGTGGCTGGAGCGACAGAATCGAATCCATCCTCAGCGCAACCGGTCGCTACGGGAACCTGGAAGATCGATGGCAATGTGATGGGAAATCCGGTGACGATGACCTGCGTGCTTACCGAGGCAGATCATAAGCTGGCCGGAAGCTGTAGCGGCGCGGGCGAAGGCAGGACGCCACGTGCGCTGACTGGCACAGCAACGCCGAAGGGAGTCAACTGGCGCTTCGATGACCAGTTTCAGGGCCAGCCCATCTCGTTCTCCATGAACGCCACCCTGGCCGCCAGCGGCACAAGGATGACAGGCACAATGACCATCGCGCCCATGGGCGTGGGTGGGACGTTTACCGCAGTCAGGCAGTAGAGGCTAGCGCAGAAATGCACCCAGCTCCGTCGCAGCGTTGCGCAGATGCGGCAAAAACCGCGTCTGCATCTCGTAGAGCGATATGCGCGGCGCGCTTCCGCTCAGGTTGATGGTGGCCACCACGCGCCCCGTAGGCGAGTAGACGGGCACCGCAATCGAGCGCAGGCCGACCTCGTACTCCTGGTCCACCAGCGCGTAGCCGTGGCGGCGCACGTTGCGCAGCGCCAGGCGCAGCTTCTCCACGCTGCTCACCGTGCGCGCGGTGTGCGGCGTCAGAACCACGCGCGCCAGATATTGTTCCAACTGCTCTGCGGGCATATAGGCCAGCAGCACGCGCCCGATGCTGGTGCAGTAGGCAGGCAGGCGGCTGCCAATGTGCAGGTCGTCGCTCATCACGCGCGACACCGTCGAGCGCGCAATGTAGACGATCTCATCGCCGTCCAGCGTGGCCACCGAAAAGCTCTCGTGCAGCGCCGCGGACATGCGTTCCAGAATGGGCTGGGCCGCTGTGGACAGCGAGTTGGAGGCCGAGTAGCTATTCGACAGCGCAAGCATATGCGGGCGCAGAGCGTAGCGCGGTCCCTCCTCCGCCCCGGCAAATCCCAGCTTGGTCAATGTATACAAACAGCGCCGTACGGCAGCGCGCGAGATGCCGGTCTTCGCCGCGAGCTGCGAGATGCTCATCTGCGGCGTTTGTGGGCTGAATGCCTGGATCACCAGCAGCCCGCGCGCCAGCGAGGTCATGAAGTTGGGGTCGCCCGCAAAAACGTCCAGGGTCGAGGCGTGTGTGGATTTGGCGTTCGCGGATGCGACTCCTGCGCCTGCTGGCGCTGTGCGCGCGGACGCAGGACTTGCGGATCGCGCCTTGCTGGCAGCCGCGGGACTGGCCAAATGTGAAGCAGATATGGGACGGCGGGACGCAATGCTCATCGAGGTTCCTTCTCGTTCTCCGACAATGTTCACCAGACGGATTGCCGGGGCTGTAGCGGGTCAACTTGGAACTGGAAGCGAATGGCCAAGGAAAGAGCGAGGTGCGATAGCCGGACTACCTATACGATAAACGCACAAGTCGCCCACCGCAAGATTGCCGCCAGAATCGCTGGAGGAGCATCGAATCAAGCAGGCTTGTAGAACCTCTGCCGTTTCCAGGCCAATCTCTTCGCTGTGAGAAAATTGACGCCTATGGACTCCCAATCTTCCTCCCGCCTGCCGCTCGACCAGCGCCCCGCATGGAAGGCGCTGCAAAGCCACTTTCCCTCGATCGGCACAAAGCATCTGCGCGACCTCTTCGCCGAAGACCCCGCCCGCGGCCAGCGCTTTACCGCCGAGGCAGCGGGCCTCTTCCTCGACTACTCCAAGAACCGCGTCACCGGCGAGACGCTACGTCTGCTGGTTGCCCTCGCCGAAGAGTCCGGCCTGCGCGACCGCATCGAAGCCATGTTTCGCGGCGACAAGATCAACATCACGGAGAACCGCGCCGTCCTGCACATCGCCCTGCGCGCGTCCAAATCCGAGCGCATCCTCCTCGATGGAGAAGACGTCGTCCCCGCGGTCCACGCGGTACTCGACAAGATGGCTACGTTTTCCGAACGAATCCGCTCGGGCGCATGGAAGGGTCACACAGGCAAGCCCATCCGCAACATCGTCAACATCGGCATCGGCGGCTCCGACCTCGGCCCCGTCATGGCCTACGAGGCGCTCCGGCACTACTCGCAGCGCAACCTCACCTTCCGCTTTATCTCCAACGTAGACGGCACGGACTTCGCCGAAGCCGTCCGCGACCTCGACCCCGCCGAAACGCTCTTCCTCATCGCATCCAAGACCTTCACCACGCAGGAGACGATGACCAACGCGCTCTCCGCGCGCGAGTGGTCGCTGGCTGGGCTGGGCGACGACGAGGCCGCTGTCGCCAGACACTTCGTCGCCATCTCCACCAACGCGGAAAAAGTCGCGAGCTTCGGCATCGACACCGAAAATATGTTTGGCTTCTGGGACTGGGTCGGCGGCCGCTACTCCATGGACTCGGCCATCGGCCTATCGACGATGATCGCCATCGGCCCGGAGAACTTCCGCGCTATGCTCGCAGGCTTCCACGCCATGGACGTCCACTTTCGGACGGCGCCGTTTGAGAAGAATCTTCCCGTGCTGCTCGGGTTACTTACGCTGTGGTACACCGACTTCTTCGACGCGCAGACCATCGCCGTCCTGCCCTACGAGCAGTACCTCAAGCGCTTCCCCGCCTACCTCCAACAGCTCACCATGGAGTCGAACGGCAAGCATGTAACGCTCGACGGCACGCCCGTCGCCACCCAGACCGGCCCCGTCTTCTGGGGCGAGCCGGGAACCAACGGCCAGCACTCCTTCTACCAGCTCATCCACCAGGGCACGCGGCTGATTCCCTGCGATTTCATTGGCTTCTCGAAGTCCCTGAACCCGCTCGGCCGCCACCACGACATGCTCATGGCCAACGTCTTCGCGCAGGCCGAGGCGCTCGCCTTCGGCAAGTCCGCCGAGCAGGTCCGCGCCGAGGGCACGCCCGAATGGCTCGTCCCGCACCGCGTCTTCGAGGGCAACCGCCCGTCGAACACCATCCTCGCCGACGCGCTCACGCCCGCAGTCCTCGGCCAGCTTGTCGCCCTCTACGAGCACTCCGTCTTCACCCAGGGAGCCATCTGGAAGATCGACTGCTTCGACCAGTGGGGCGTGGAACTCGGCAAGGTCCTCGCCACAAAGATCCTCGCCGAACTGGAGAGCCCCACCGAACCGCAAATGACTCACGACAGCTCAACCACCAGCCTCATCCGCCGCTACCGCGCCAGCAAGTAGTAACTGAGCGAAGGCGACGGCAGCGCCCGAAAGAACCAAAACCTATACTTATTCGTATATGTTTCGCCTCCCCCCCCCCTACCCCCCTCGGCTAAAGTAGCCGGATTCCTATAGATGCACGAATTTACCTGCAAAGTAGTCCTCTGCAAGGGGTTAAGGTTCATCGATAAGAAAACAAACAGTTTACATGGCACCAATCGCGCAATTGAGAGAGGCCACCACACCCGGCGGCTTCTCGCAATTCTCCCCCTATTTAAATTGTACGCGCTGGAGCATAACTACTATGCCAAGTATTTTTCCGGGTAAGTGATTGGTGCGGCGTTGTTTATGGGTTTTTTCGGCGTTGAGGGGCTTGACACGCGATTTTGCTGAGCAAATCCGCGAAAGTATTTTGGGGAGGGGTGGAGTGGGATGCCGCTGCTGAAACGCATGTCCCAGAAGCGAGACCCTTCGGCAAGCTCAGGGCAGGCTATGTGGCACCCGATTCGTGGAGCTATTTCAGACCTGGGCCACCCGCCAGGTCGTGGAACTGCTGCTGCTTGGGATCGGGGATGGTTTTCTTCATTGGCCTATAATGCCGCTATCTGCACCGCTGAAAGGTGATCCCATGTCAAGAATTTTTGCTGTAGTCGCACTCTTTCTACTCTGTGTGTCCAACTCCGTGAGCCAAACTCCATCCTCCAATCCAAGGCTGATGAGCGATGCCGATTACAAAACCTTCCTGTCACAAGTCGAGACTGCGCTCCCCATGTGGGAATCGGATCTTAAAAACATCGACCTTGAAAAAGTTCCGCAACTCCCATATCCAGTGGGGAAGTCGATAGCAGATTCCAAAACTGTTGGCTTGATGGAGATTGACAATATACGCACTTTAATCCATTCCCAGCGAGTGAAACGTACCGTGTATGGTGAATTAGCTCTCAAAGGGTGCCTTGATTCACTCTATGATATGGCAGAGGAAATCGTATGGAGCGAGGCAATAGAAGGTGTAACTCTTACCAGCCTTGAGAAATACGGGCCAGAGTTGAGCACACTTAACATGCGTCTCGCTACCGATGCAATGGCAAGAGTCCAACTGCTAGAGAAGGGCGCCTGCCCCCGCTAGACTCATTTCTCCATCTGTCTCTTGAAAATCATTTTTACAGTCTTTTTCTGAGCCATCATGCTCTTTGCGGCTATTCCCATAGGTTCATAGGACTTTTTCTTCTACTGCGAGAGTATGGCAACAGGTCTGTTCTGTTGCATCTTGCTAAACCGTTTGATTTGTTCGTCCGATGACTGGTTCTGTGGCATAAGTAGACTCCTTAATACCCAGACTTCCGGTTCTTGTGATACTCGAAAAGCACTAACTCCAAAAAGCGCAGACTATCCAAAAATAACGAAATATGCTGCTATAAAAGTAGTCGCCCTCACTTTTCTATGGCGCGGGTGCCTACTCGTCCACAGGTCTAAGCAGGCTTTCGTCTGCTCCGACCAATCCTTTTACCGCGACAATTATTGTCGCATAACAGCGCAGAATTAGCTGCGCGAAGAAAACGAGGAACAAAAAATGGAAGTTGAATGCCCACGTCTCACTTGTTTGCAGCCAGTTCAGATACACATGATCCCAAGCAAGTGCGGAGCTTTGGAATATGAAGCTGTTTGCACCTCCTGCGGCCAAGTATTCTCTGGCGTTATCACCCTCAAACCTGCCGATCCTGAAAACGTGGGTTCACCCACTCAAACTAATCTGTAAAACCACAATCACAGTGAACACCTAAACATCGAGCGCGACGGATTGTTTCCTTCCCGACTCTGGCTATTGCCTCTCCACAACTAGGGCAAGGAATGCCTATTAATTCTGAATCAACCACAACTTCACTTGTTATCATGGGAACCTCGGAGGAATTAATGGACGAAGAACAAGCAAACGAAATCATTGCGAAGTTGGATTACCTATATTTGAACGCTATGACCAAAGCGCAAGCCGAAGAGATTATCCAACGGATCAAAGAGATCGCGGCTGAACTAGCAGAGATGAGAGCCTGCGCCGAGAAAGAGTAGTCTCCCTTCGGGCGGGTGGCCCACCCATAAAATTTGGGTGCCCCATTCATCGCGGTTTATCGCGATCAGTGGGGACATGTAAAGGCAAATACGGAGATTCTGGCTACGCCAGAATGACGAGCAAGGACAGGAGTGGGCTATGAACTGTGCGCGACGAGGGTGGTGAGCGCTTCCATCACATCGCTCGGCTCGGGGCGGACGCGGAAGTCGGCGTGGCCCTCGCTGAAGGCGATTATTCCGTCCTGCCGGACGACGAAGACGGCGGGCAGCGGCAGCCGCCAGCTCGATTCGGGCGCATCCTTATACATGGCACCCGAGTTCACGAACGGTATGTTGACCAGGATTCCCTTGTAGTAGGCGCGCTGCGCGGCGGGCACGCTGTACGCGACGCCGAAGCGCCCGGCCAGCGCGGCGCCCGCGTCCGACAGGATGGGGAACTGCAGCCCGTGCTGCTGCAGCGTGAAGTCGTTCTGGCGCAGCGTCTGCGGCGAGATGGCGACCAGGAACGCGCCCAGCGCGCGCAGCTCGTCGTGCAGGTCGCGCCAGCGTTCCAGCTCGGTGACGCAGTAGGGACACCAGCGCCCGCGAAAGAACTTGAGCACCAGCGGGCCGAGCGCAAGCAGGTCGGCGGAGCAGACGGGCTTGCCGGTGAGCGCGTCGGGCAGCGTGAACTGCGGCATCGCCGCGCCCGCGCGCAGGATGCGGTCTTCGATCCCCGTGGCAAAAAGCTCTTCGCTGGCATGTTCGGAGATGGCCAGCCGGTCGGCCTGCACCAGCGCGCGCGTGTTATGCGTGATGCGGTCGAGCGCGTCCTGCAGCGGCGGAAGCGACGGCCTGGGTGCGGTCTTCACGCCTCTATTATCGCGCTTTTTTTTAGAGGTTGGGTTTGCGGCGCGCGGGAGACCGCAGCTTTAGAGCGTATCGACCTATAGCCGGCCAAGACGTATCCTTCGATCAAAGGCTATAGCGCGGGCCTTCAGCCCGCAGAGGGTTGGTTGGTATGCATACCTGGGGCTATCTGCCCCAGCGAGTGAACTCGCCGGGAACCCCGTTCGCCCCAGGCTAAATATAGGACGGGCCGTTGGCCCTTGCCAAGCAACAGCAAAAACAAGAACGGCAGATACGATCTATATGTCGATACGGCCTAGGGAAGGCCTGAACAAGTCCTCGATATTCCCTCGGTGGCTAAAGCCCTGATGATTTTGCGGCGCTTACGGACGGGCTGAAGCCCGTCCCTTTCAAAGCAAATGCAAACCGACCCACCCCCTAATTTTCACCCGAGCAAGAGCCGGCAGCGCAGACTCAGGCGAGGACTTCGGCCTCGTCCTTGTCCGACGCGACCGCATCGGGCAGGCCATGCGCGGGGACAAGCAGGTCTTCCTTGCGCATCACCAGCGAAGTCGCGTTCAGGCTGGCCAGCTCGAAGCCGTGGCCATGCGTGATGGCGTCGGTGGGGCAGGCCTCCACGCAGTAGCCGCAGAAGATGCAGCGGTTGTAGTCGATGTTGTAGACCTTGGCGTAGCGCTCGGAGGACGAGATGCGCTGGGTCTCGGTGTTCTCCGCCGCCTCGATGTAGATGCAGTTGGCCGGGCAGGCGGCCGCGCACAGGAAGCAGGCCACGCACTTCTCCAGGCCGTTCTCGTCGCGCTGCAACTGGTGCTTGCCGCGGAAGCGCTCCTGAAACTGCGCGCCGCGCATCGGCCCCTTGCCGTCGG
>Ga0326727_10006374_pt1 | contig 32466 bp, 38 predicted proteins | sample MB2enrmetagenome_FD_207643 | JGI IMG/M metagenome (GOLD analysis project Ga0326727, IMG submission 207643) | Lab enriched peat soil microbial communities from McLean, Ithaca, NY, United States - MB29MY | ecosystem: Environmental > Terrestrial > Soil > Wetlands > Peat | place: USA: New York...
TTCGTTGATTCTGTGAGGCGCTAACGGTCGTCCCTTGACGGTCCTTTATCAGTAACACTTAAGATGGCTCTGCTCGAACGGTTCCAACCGTGGGAGTTCGCTGACGCAACAAGGCAGTGAACCCCTACAGCATTGTGGACGCGACAGCCCGTCCCGCCCCGACAGACGCGCGGCTTCCGTGAGCCGCCCGCTTGCTTCTCGCGGCCTGGTGGCCCCGTTTCCGGAGCCGATGCCAGACCAATGGATCGACCGTGAGCGGCACCACCCGCGAACTCGCGACATCCACAAAAGCGCCGTGGTGGGAGATTTGGCCGTATCGGAACAACCGAGCGAGCAACGCTAGGGCGTGCTGCGCCAGCACGGCGTTGACGAAGCATTGTTGCCTCTCGAGCGCCTCAATTGCACTGCAGCTTGGCTGGCCGTCATTATCAAGCATGGCGTCGATAATTTCGGGGAACAGCTCAGCGGCCGTACGCAGGCGGGTTCTCGATTTTCGATTGAGGGCGTTCAGCGGCTCGCCCAGAATAAACTGGCCGCTCGACTCGCTGTTGCCGATGTCGAGTGCGTAGTGGACCGCACTATTGTGTGTCGTCTGAAGCTCTATCACGGCTCGCGCGGCGCGCGAATCCACGCAGCCAATGACGATATCGGTCTGCCGGATATCATGACGCTCCGTCAGGTTCTCTGGCACCGCCTCCCAATCCAATCCCCAGAAGATATTCAGCCGGTTGACCAGCACGATCGCTTTATTTAGTCCAAGCTCGGCGCGGCTGAAAGGCTGGCGGACAGAATTCGCGGGCGAAATGGTGTCCCCATCCATCACGGTCACACGCAAGCCACAAGGGTGCCCCTGCGCACGCATCGAGAGGTGGAGGTAAGGCAAGCCTCCGATGATGGCACTCCCCGTCCCGCCGCATCCGACGACCAACACCCTGACCTCGCGATCTAACAATTCTGCGTGCAGTCTATGGATCTCCATGCTTCTACCGTTCCAGAACGAATGCCAGATTCTCTCGTCCCCGAATTAGCGGGGAGTTGCCTATCTTTAAGCCGTAGATTTTCCTTGACCTCGAATTCCACATAATGATGCAAGTAGGGCAGCCCTGACACAACCGCACTCCCTGTCCCTCCACAGCCCACTACCAGCACACGCACTTGCCGTTCGAGCAACTCTGGATGGATGCGGTGAATTTCCATGACTAACTCCTCAACGCTCGTTTTCGCCCCTGACAAAATCTTCGAGTGTCTCACCAGCATCGGTCAGGTATTGAACTGGAAACCGCTTCCGACCGACGAGCCCTCCCCACAAGCCAAGGAAGCCTCCCGGGTGGCTCGTGAGCCGCGCCCCGGCGGCTGCATGGGTGAATTCGCTGCCAAAGTACCCATCCAGCCACCGGGGGATTGACGCGACGTCAGAAGTTTCCGGCACGCGCATGCTACCAGGGCAAACGAGGCCACGCTGACCATCCGTGTTCCAGTAGGGGGCGGTCTTTAGGGGAATTTCGGGCCCCGGTCGTGAACTCATTGCGATCGCCCGCACATAGAGGTCTTTGCCCGCAACCTTAAAAACCAGCGCCGGATGCGGGAAGACGAGACCGCTGATTTTCCTTGCTTCCTCGTCAGTTCCGCCGAAAAACATGACTCTGCGTTGCGGCCGTGACCACCACACCAGCAGGTCGGGAGTGCGCGCCAAAATGTTTTCAGAGAAGATCTCCGGTTTGACCTGTGCTCCAAGTCCTTGAGCAAGGGTGCGTACGAAGGCTGTAGTCAGGGGCTCGCCGGGCGCGAGATAAGGAACTCCATCGTCAGCGTGCTTAATCCGGTGGAGGCTCGCAAAGGCCCCTTCACCTCCAGCTCGATAGATAAGCACGGCTTCGCTGAGTTTGAATTCGCAATTGGCCCCGATGGCGACGTAGGCTTGCATGGCTATTATCCTCAAATGACCCACTTGTCGTTACCTGGCATCAAATCGATCAACCGGCCTGCCGCCGCAATGGTCTCGCAGGCCACTCCGAACACGTGGAAGGCGTCACGAACGGTCACAGTATGCGTAGGATCGAATGGGATTATCAGATTAGGTTCAGGTGTAACCTCTAACATTCCGTCGGCCTCTTCCGTAAAGCATGCTTCAATCCCGTCCGCTTCAGCGAACAAGGCCAAAAGGCACGGCAAGGGCGGATTGCAATCAGAGAGCTGTTGGCCGATGTCATCACCAAGCTCGAGTCGCTTGGCTTGGGCGGAAAGGCGATCGAGATTGATTGCAGCTTCGACCAGTTTTGCTGTCAGTGGATCGTTGATTTTGGCCTTGAGGCAGGCAAGCTCGCCTTCATCCAGTGCTGTGTGGCGCATGCACGGTGGAATCGACCCCTGGACATCTGGGAACTCGTACTGGTCAGCATCAGCTTCCTGCGCGGCCCATTCGCGCTGCGTCTCAGCGCGTTCCTCGGCATCCCTAAAGTCGTAGACCCGGGTCCACCTGTTAAGTGCTCCGACAAAGAGGTGGAAAAAGGTCGCTGGCAGATGTGGATGAACTTTTTCCAGCAATTCCAACGTTGGTCCGAAGGTCACACAGCCACAGCTTGCCTCGGAAGGCTCCACAATGAGGAACAACTGGTTGGGCTTGCTTTCATCGCGCTCTGCCCAGTCGCAAGGAGCGTCGCTGATGCTGGCTACCAGCAGGAAGCGACGACGGATGGCCGATCCTCCGTGCGCTCTGATCCAGCGCTCAAGCGTAAACCTAGTGAACGAGGTTGGATCGCACTCCGCCTTTTTCCAGTCTACAGGGACGGCAATATCCAACTCCGCGAGAGCCTTGGCCAGCATCACAGCCATGCGGTCATCGGCGACCACGCGATGGATTAGCGGGACGCCAGCCAAGCGTGGTAGCAGGAGGCCGGTTCCCTGCGGCATCAACTGACCGGCGGTAGCCAGCCGGGCGGGGCGACGAGTTGCGTGCGGTTGTAAGCGCGAGCGCTGGCGTCGACCGCGGCTGCAAATAATGCGGCCGTGGTTTGCAGGTGTCGGCATCTGGCAAACCTCCCCACGAGTGTCCGGTAACGAGAGTGGCGGCCCTGGCGAAGTCTTTCAAGTTCCGCCAGGACCGCCTGCTTCGTTACCTCCTTTCTATGAGTGTTTCGGCTCATTGGCTATCCCTTTGTGCCGATGGCTCGCGTGAACTGATAGCACAGCTTGTCCCCGACCGCCTCCGGCCCTGTGATCGACGCCGTAGCGATGTCTGGATACTGATGCTCATACAGGTTGCGAACTTCCTCCGGAGAGAGCTTTGGATCCGGGTCCGGAAGCCTCACACCATTAAATTCGAAGATACGAGAAAGTACGTGGCTCTCCATTAGAGTGCGAGACCTCCTTTCGATTGAGTTGAGGCGGGTTCGGGCGTTGTAGGTGGGAACAGCCCGAGTGTACCCGTCGATGCCGAAGAGGGCGTAGCCTCAGCAGGAGTTGGGGATGCGGAAGAAGATGTTGAGGTAGGCTCCGTCGCCAATGCACCATTTCCCTTATCGGGTGGCTTCTGAGCCGCCTTCTTGCGCTCCTCGGCTTTGCGCTTTGCTTCCTCTTGAGCTGCCTTGGCGGCAGCGTCCATGGTCGCCTTGGCCTCGGCTAGGCTGCTGGCGGTTTGCTGGTGGGTTTGGACATAGCCGGCCAGATGCTTGCCGAGTTCGGCATCGAGTTCCTCGGGCGGGCCGGTATAGGTGAGTGGGGTAGTTAGAACTGGGTTTTCGTCGGTTTTTGCTAGAGCGGGAATGACATTGACACGCAGTGTCTTGTCATCCACCTTGGCCACCGTGATGAGCACAGTGCGACCGGCGAGAAGCGGCATGAGTTCAACGAACACGGGACCTCCTTATCGTGGCGCGTGCGCATTCTTTCTGTCGCCCGCGCCGACTAAGTTATTTGTTGGGAAGATGGGTTAACTAGAATGGGGACGGGCACCTGTAGATTTTTCAGTGGACAGCGCCTAAGAGGGTCCATCACGAGTCAGCAAGGATTATCGGGCGAGGATCTCTGTTGGCTTCTCGGAATTTGTCAATGCGTTGAGGCATATCCCACCGGGAGCGCTGTTTCCTTTCCAGAACCGGTGACCGGTACTTGCCCTTCGGCGTCGCTGCGCCGAAAGCGGCCAACGGGTCACGTTTCCGATTAAGGCTAGCGACTACGCGGCCAATTGGAGAATTTCGGTGGGCCAATTTGCTCGAACGGGGTTCGGGTCCTCGAAGCGGACTTTTGGGGAGTCAGGGGCTGCAGTTCAACGGGTAGGCCGTTATACCGCCAAGTGGGCGGCGCTCAATTGGCGGGTATCCGGCATTAGAAAAGCGCATGGTCAGAACTGGGCGCGGTGGCAGCAACCTGGTTGCCGGCTAAGGGAGAAGCTACAAAATGTATATCGTAAATTTATGATAACTTTCCATTGACAACTCCTCGCTCGGGCGAGCACAATTCCTTCAATTAGCCAAGCTCGTTAGCGAGGCGAAGAGGGAGGACGAGATGCCGCAATGCGTTCACTCCCGACTTGCGTTGCGCGCACTCTTCAAGCCAGGAAGGTGCACTGAGGGGTGGCTTGCCCGCGAATGGACCTGCTGGAAACCCCGTAGAAAACCCACCAATGAGCATTCTCAGATAGACCTCCAACGATCCCACGGACACTGTGCAAAACCGCGTCAGGGAGAAACGCTGCGGTAGCTGATGGTGTGCCCTTCCTGATAAGCGCGTGGTAAACGAATTGGAAGGATGAAAGGGAGGACGTGATGAAAAAGCACTGGATCCTTGCAGTGTGTGTGTTTTTCCTGGGGCTTTCTTCACTGGCAGGGACGGAGCCGACGACCTTCGATGGGGTTAAGACAAGATTCAGCCGAAGCGACACCGATCGGCGTCTTATCGACAAGGACGCTAAACTCATCCTGGATGACGGTGCTCAGAAGCTGACGGTGAAGAACGATGAGCGCCCTCTGGAGGTCAGCTACAACGACATTCAGAAGGTTGTATTCGACCTGAGTACTCGTCGGCGCGGCGTGTCCGGGAAGGGCGGAATTCTTTTTGCGGCGAGCCCGCTAGTGGGCGAAATCCGCGCCGGCCATCACGTTAACAACTACTGGTGCTACCTGGAATATAAGAGGCCTGATGCGTCGGTGCAATCCTACCTGCTGGAAATCCCGAAGAAGTGGTCCCCGAACGTGATCGACAAGATGCAGGCGTTGCTGGGCGGCAAGGTTACGATCGCTGAATTTCCGGAACAGGAAGAAAGCATCAAGAAGGACACCTTGAAGGCTGTGCAGTCGAAAGACGGCCTCTGGATTGAAAAGGATCTACACCCGCTTCCAGAGATGAAACCGGAAAAGGCGCTGGTGGTCGTGGTCTGCCCTGCGCTTGGGGTCTTCAACTCTGGCCTGGGGGGAAAATGGGCCCGCTATAAGGTCATGCTGCATGCGAACGATGACGTAGTAGTCGTGGACACGTTTGGCGCTTACGGGTTTGCGTACCTCGATCCGGGGGAATATCTGCTGGTTTCGCAGACCGAGAAGACGAACGGGTTTGGCTTCCACATCAAGCTGGAGGCGGGCAAAGACTACTACTTCTTGCAGGACTTGGACCCTACCAATAAAGGCCGCACCGATCTTTCAAGGCACTCGAAGGAACTCGTCATGTACGAACTCAGCGGCGCGGATTATACGGACTGGAAACCTAAGTGAGCTTTTCGCCCGTTCACGTGATGTGCAAATGAAAAGGCCGGCCGAGTCCCGCTGGAAGCCCTGGCCGCGAAATTTAGAGAGGAGGGTATAGATATGCTTCGGAATGATTGCGGACGATCTCGATGTTCAGTCGGTGCGACCGTCGGCAAGCTGGTTGTGATGTTGGTGGTTCTGGCCGTCGCATCCTTGGCTCCGGGCGCGCCCAAGAAGGACAAGGACCAGGGCCAGGAGTTCACGCACACATTCCAACACACCTACGACGAGGTTTTCCAGGCGACTCAGGAGGCCTTCGAACGTCTGGGCTATTCTGTTACGGACAAGGAGAAGGGGACGATCAGCGGTAATGGCGTCATTCCGGGCGGCACCACCCTGAGGTGCACTTTCGCCATTCACATCGAAGCCCTCAACACTAAGCCTGAGACACGGGTAACGATGAACATCAAATCGGGCAAGACAGGGTGGCTAACTAGCAGATCCGGGGTCGAACAGGAGTTCGATCAACGTTTGTCGAGCGAGATTCAGAAAGTGTTGGCCTCCTATCACTAGTACCGCAACGGCGCAGAGAGGTAGTCATCAAACGGTCGAAGTGCCAGTGGCAGTATCAGCTAGTCTCCTGTCCCAGTGATTCGTGATGTAAGTCAAGACGGTTGAACGGCGCACATCCGGTCGGAGATGCGAGCGGCATATTAGGCACATCCCGCCCCAACTTAGTTCACTTATTCCTGTGACAGGGGACTAGTGTCCTGAGTCAGAAGTTCGTTGATGAATTTAGCCCCGACTTGTCGGGAAGAAAGAGCGTAGCCCACGGCGCCGACGTCGACGCCCGGGACTCGGGTGGCCGGGCCCCGTTGCACTTCGCGGAATACAAGAAAAGTCAAGACATTGTCGACCTACTGCGCCAGCACGGCGGGCACGAATGAGTTAGTAGCGGTCGCGGTAGGGGTGCGCGGGCATCCTGGCCGTGAAATCTAGAGAGGAGGGTAATGATATGGTTCGGAACGAACGCGGAGGATCCCGATTTCCAGTCGGTGCGAGGGTCGGCGAGCTGGCTCTAATAGCCTTGGTGGTTCTGACCGTCGCGTCCTTGGCTCCGGGCGCGCCCAAAAAGAACGAGGAGCATGAGATCACGCAGGTTTGCCAGCACACCTACGACGAGGTTTTCCAGGCTTCTCAGGATGCCATCGAGCGGGCGGGGTTCTTTGTGACCGCCAAGGACAAGGACAAGGGGACGATCAGCGGTAACGGCGCGGCGGGCAAGTTCACCTTCGAAATGTACATCGAACCCCTCAACACTAAACCTGAGACACGGGTGACGATGCACGGCAGAGGTAAGCATTGGGATTGGCGTTACACGTCTTCGCAACTGGACGCAATCTTGAGCGAGCTTCAGAAAGTGCTGGCCACCTATCACTAGTACTATGGCCGCGCAGAGAGATGATCATCGAACGGTCGAAGTCCGAGTGGCAGTGCCGGCTAGTGTCCTGAATCAGAAGTTCGTTGATGAATTTAGCCCGCGGAGCGGGCGAAAGGGCGTGGTCGACGGCGTAAGCCGTGGGTACGGGAACCCTCCCTCACCCACGTCCCCTCTCCCGCTCGCGCGGGAGAGGGGTGTCCGTCAACTGACGGACAGGGTGAGGGCTCTCTTCCCCAGGGCTGACGCCCTGGCCTACGATCTTGAGCCCCTAACGGGGCTGCGGACCGGTCGCCGGCCAGACAAAGGCTCTATCAGGGAATTTCTGACTCAGGACACGAGGAGGCTTTATGCGTACCCTTGATGACGGACAGCGGCGCGCCGCTCATGTGATTCGGCTCGGAGTTTTAACACTCGGCTTTTGCCTGCTTGGTTTTGCAGACCTTATCCAGGCTGGGGGTCAGAATACAGCCACACAGTCGCATGTGGTTGGCGTCAAATCCGATCCTTCCGGGGCAATGATCTGGCAGAAGGGGGGAAGGGACTACACCTGCGCGAACACCTTGACTCCGGGCACAGTCGAGTTGACGTTCCACGGTGATAATGATGTCCAGAGACTCCAGGTGCGAAGGTTCGGCTACTCCGCGAAGAACCTCGATGTCAAACCCACCGATCAAGAAGTTGGCGCCGTATTACTGGGGCGACCGGCTTCCAAGTCCTTCCTGGTTGCGGACGATGCGGCACCGGATTTCAAACAGTTGAACGCCGCCGTGAAAAAAGAGTTTGAGGAGACACTCCTCACCGACCAGAATGCGTTTCGATGCGCGCCGTTCGACCTTGATTTCATCCAGTTGACCAAGGACAAAGAAACGGGGGCCGCTGAACTCAGTGTAGCTCTCAAACTGGACCGATCCTTTGGGGGGCCGGCATTTCGACTCGCGAGTCATGCGCCCAATACGCCGGAACGTCATCAGAAAATGAGTCAGGTGGCGCTCGAGAACGGGGTCGCCGAGATCCTCGGGCGGTTTCATCGCCTCGCCGCCAAATTTCCAGACCTTAAGGTAATCACTGTTCTTTGCTCTTACGCAACGACGGATGCGGTGCTCGACACACAATTCAGCTCGTTTGTACAGACCGTGACCCGGACTGCCAATCCGTTGCTTGACGGTCATACGGGCTTGGCCACTGAAGTATTCGTAGGCACGGCCAAGGTTGACGTCGTTAAAGATCAGGCTGCCGAGAAGACCATCTCATTCAGCATGCCAACTGCCCAGATACCGGACACCCTGGACAAGAAGGCCATAACCGACGCCGTCCTCGCCGTTGGGAAGATTATTCTCCCTTGAAGTCTTGGGGAATAGGCCACCCCCGCAGCATGTAGTCACTTGGACGTTGGGAGTGCCCTTCCTCACAAGCGCCGGGTAGGCGCCGTTAGTTCACGATGGTGCCCTATGCAGAAAAGAAAAGCGCGACGCAGGCGGAGTGTGCCTTCGTCTGCGGCTTTTAGTTCTTTCGCATTGATAGATATGTGAACGCGCTTTATCAAGAGGCGAGTACTGGAGAAAGCGCACAACTCCGCGCCTCGTGGCCACTGGAGCTATCCGTACGCCGGCGTCCGGGGGTGCTGAGCGATTGGCACCTCGAAGACGATTCGTCCGACATTAGAAATATGGGTGCAGGTGGAACTGCGTGATCTTCGGGAAGGAGAATTGAAATGATATGCTTACGGAAACACTCGTTAATTTTGGGCATCGTGGTAGTGTTGGCCTGCGTTTTAGCAACCACTCGGGCCAATGCGCAAGGGTATGATCTTATCGACGCGGCTGACAGGGGTGATTTATCCCGTGTCAAGAAGTTGCTCCGCGCCAAGGCCGATGTGAACGCCAAGAGCACTACTGGCGCCACGGCGTTAATAATGGCGTCTAAGAAGGGCTACCAGGACGTGGTGCGAACGCTGCTCGACGCCGGGGCCGATGTGAACGACGAGGCGTCCAATGGCGAAACGGCGTTGATGGCAGCGTCGGGGACTGGCCACCAGGAGGTGGTGCGGGCGCTGCTCGACGCCAGTGCCGATGTGAACGCCAAGAGCACTACTGGCTTCACGGCGTTGATGATGGCGGCGGCGCATGGTCACCAGGAGGTGGTGCAAACGTTGCTCGACGCCAAGGCCGATGTGAACGCCGAGAACGCCAAGGAGGCCCTTGGCTTCACGGCGTTGATGATGGCGGCGAGGACTGGCCACCAGGAGGTGGTGCGGGCGCTGCTCGACGCCAAGGCCGATGTGAACGCCAAGGCGTCCAATGGCGTCACGGCGTTGATGATGGCGTCGGGGACTGGCCACCAGGAGGTCGTGCGGGCGCTGCTCGACGCCGGGGCCGATGTGAACGCCAAGGAGGACAATGGCTTCACGGCGTTGATAATGGCGTCTGTGAAGGGCTACCCGGAGGCGGTGCGCGCCCTGCTCGACGCCAAGGCCGATGTGAATGCCAGGACGGGCAATGGCGCCACGGCGTTGATTTTGGCGTCGGGGGCTGGCCACCGGGAGGTGGTGCAACTCCTCAAGGATGCCGGCGCAAATGAACGCTAAGGCCGATATGAACACGAAGTTACAACCGGGGGACCGAGTATGAAGCCCCGATGACGCAAATAGCTCGATCAGGCGCGGGCTTTTTCGTGTTTCGGAAAGGGTAGGTTTTGAGACTCGGCGCGGAGCCCCTGAAATCAACGGCTTGAAAGTCTGATAAGTCTGTCTCAGAATTGAGGCGCGAAATACGCCCGCGTCTCGACTGACGAGCGATGTCCTGCCCTGCCGTTCGCCGCTTCGAAGCGGAGCGGTTGCAAGACCGTTTTCAAAGACGAGGGGCCGTCAGGAGCCACGCTCAACCGCCGCGCTCGCCCATTGCCTGGGCAACCGGTTCCTCCACTTGGCTGGTTATGTCGCTAACCCGTAGATGTGCCCCGTGCATTCAAACTCCCGAGATACGGGGTTCTGGGATCTCGGCAAGGCAACGTGCCGGTGTCACTCGGATGCATAAACGCGACTCTTGTCGCAATGGCCCCGCTGCGTAGGGGGGGCACGTTTATTGTCCGATTTCATCGATGACGAGTCCATAGCACGCTGTCCATCCAGTGGACTCCAACGCGGGTTTTGAGGTTCCCCAAATCTGGACACATAGAACGAAACACGCACCCCTTCCGCATCGAAGGAGTTAGAGCCGCCACGCGGAAGCAAGAAGTTGGAATCCCGGAGAGGATAAGGGTGGGTCGTTCGAATGTAGGCGCCGAAGAGGGCCGTACCCTAGAACGGTATGTCCTCCTCAGTGCCCTCGCTTCCCGGCCCGTTGAAGGGATTCTCGCTTTCGTCGACCGGCTCCGAGGCCTTCGAGGTTTCTGCCGCCTTGGCTCCGTGCCCGTTCTTTGACGGCCCCAGGAACCTGAGCGTGTTGACGACCACTTCCGTCACATTGCGCTTCTGCCCTTCACGATCCTCGTAACTGCGCAATTGGAGCCTTCCTTCCACGAACAGGAATTTCCCGCGGGTCACATGCTCGCCCACAATCTCGGCCCAGCGCCGCCAGGCAACACAGCGAATCCAGAGAGTGTTGGTCTTTTTCTCTCCGTCGCCGTTCTTGTAAGTCTCCTTCACCGCCAAGGAGAAGTTTGCTACCGGTATGCCGCCAGGAGTGAACTTCATCTCGCTGTCGGCTCCGACGTATCCAATGAGCATCACTTTATTCAACATATGTGTTCTGACTGGAACAGTAAAATGGCCACCTAAGGGCCCCTTTACTGTTCCGCTATCTCCTTTCGCGTTGGGTGAGTAGAAGTTGCGCTCGTCACACTTGATTCCAGGACCCGAATCTAGGGGTCATTTGACGGAAACGAACCAGCTGGCTATTCTGCACTCGGTATGGAAGCGTCCATTCAATCCTCAAGTGAGAGCGCCAAGGTGATCCTCAGTCGCGTTGTCTCTGAGGCTGATCGGGACGCCGAAAAGACGATCTGCCACTTCAATGGCGGTGGCGGCATCATGCTCTCCAACTTCTTGGGCGCCCTTATTTGCCCCGGCGACGAAATCAACTTCCCTCTCGCCAACGACTCTGCCGGGGCAGGAACCGAAATCTACATCCGCAAGACCTCGTCCGGCGGGCGGGGTCGTGATCTCTACCAGACCCCAGTCAGTTATGCCGCGCGACCCAAAGCTGATAAGCGAGAGCGACTTTACATACGGGAGGAGGTTCCAGCGGGCAGGCTGGGGATTTCCTCCATCCATCTGCCTTGCGAGGTGGTCCGCGATTATTTCTACGTCACCACACGGCGGCAGCCGTGGGCACGCCAGACGAGTCTGTATCAGGTTCTGCGAATCACTCCCACCGCCTCACTTGCAGAGTTGCGAGTGGCCTTCAGGCTCAGACAATTGGAGATCCGCGCTGCCGGCACTTCTAGCCGTGACAGTGCTACCCTGGAGCGAACCTTCAACATCCTGGCGCAACCTGATTTGAGGGCTTGTTACGACTCACTGCTGAAGAATCCGTCGGCGCCGGCACTCTTTCCGTATGGGGGATTCGGTTCGATCTTGGTCGCCGGAGACCGCTCGCGCGATGGTCAGACGTTCTTTGCGACCCAAATCCTCTCGTTCCAGCCCGAACTGCGGGAGCGCCGGTTCCACGCGCCGTTGCGGAATTTTGACTTTTACGGTGACCGTGCCATCTACCATGATGCTCGGCGGAAACTCGAAGTGAAACTCGACCAGTCAGCCATGCCGATCCCTTGGGACGCAACCTGGAACCGGTGGAAACACCTGCTGGGGGCCGAGGTCGAGTTACAGGGAACGTTCGTCCAGGCGGGCAAGTACCGTCATCGGAATGGTCAGTGGAACCTGCTCAAGTGGGAGACTGCTTTGCCGAGCCGCATCCATGTGAAGATTCCTACCAATATCGCCGAGCAAATTGAAGCAGCTCGCAAGAGCTATCACCGATTTGGCCAGTTTTCGAACGCCTTGGGCCGAATTCGTGCCCGCATCGAGAGCGAGCCAATGGAACAGGAACAACTGCGCTGCCTGTGCTGGGACCTCGGTATTCCGGGCGACTTCGACGTCGCTCAAATCTCGTGGAGGCCCGATTACGATGCCTTCTTCTACCAGCAACTCTGCAAGCGGGCGCGACGGCTCTACCTTTTCCGCGACGAGTACATTTTCGATCTCCCCAGGGCGACTGCGGTCGAGACACCGCAATTGGGTCATGCGACATACCTGTTTTCCAAGCCACAAAGCATCGAAGCCTTCCTGACCGCCTACGTCGCCACCACGAAGGAGGCTATCCGACAGAATCACGCCAACGTGGCGGAAAAGCTGGGATTCCTGGGGCGGGTCGTTCACGGATCCAATCCACGCGTCTGGCTTCGAGGCTTAAAGGCGCGGCTGGGCGAGGCAGCCGATTGCGCTCAGGTAGCATCCGAAGGAGAGTGAATATGCAAAACGAAACGAACACGAAGGCTGAAATCATTGCCCTTCTCGACGGCCGAACGCAGGTGAGCCTCGAGAACATCCGTCAGTTCATCCTGGACCTGGACGAACGCGATTACATGGAGTTCCTGTATCCTCTCGACCCTGGTTTCGCCGGAGAACTTGACGAGCGATCCGCTGAAGCTGAGGGAATGCTTGAAACCCTGAGAGACATTGAAGGAACTCTTCGCGGCCTGGACCAAGGCAAGATCAAAGTCCAATGACATGCGTTAGCAGGAGCACCGGTCACCCCGCGGTGAGTCTACGACGGAGAAGGTTCATGTTGCGTGGCGGCGGGTCATGTCCCCCCACTCGCGGCAAGGGTGCGATAACGATTCCCATGGGTGCCTAAACGTGTTAACGTAAGCCTTCCGTGCCTTATTTTTCTGTAAGTTACCAACCCGGGTTGCCCGTTCAGGGCGAGAGCTTGAGCGTATCCTACATATTTTGGGAGGATCCCCTTGAGATACCGGCCTCAACGGTACACCTGTCCGCAATGTAAGTGGGACTTCGCCCGTAGAAAAAAGCGGTGTTGTCCAGGGTGCGGCACGCTGCTCTTGATCGTGTCAGACATGCTCTCCGATGCTGAGCTGACGGATCTCCGGAGTTTCTGGATGTGGGAGCCTCTGAAGGAGAAGTGGGACTTCATCCGAGATTGGGAGGAGCATAAGGTCGAGGCGATGAAAAAATTCGAGGAATACGCTTTCGGGCGCGGCGGCGGCTTAGGTCAAGAAGAGAAGAGGCACCTACCACTATCCCGATGGCTTCAGTGAAGGCGCGCCACCGCATGACCTGTATCCCGTGCGATCGCGATAATGTCATCGGGTACCAACTAACGCTGAGTCACAGTTTGGGTCACAGATAAGCGCGAAAAGAACCATTTTCCGCCTAGTTGTCGGGCTCGGCGGTCCTGTAAATTCAATGGTTTGAGTGTCGTTCAAAAGCTGTCATCGGTTTCGTAAACCGAGGGTCACCAGTTCAAGTCTGGTCGCCGGCTCCAGTTTCATTATCTGATCTTTCCTCGTGCCGCGACGCGCCAGGAACCCGTGACCATCCCATCCCGCAACGTGAACACTTCGTCATGCATGTTCACGCAGGTACAGACGTGATTGGGGATGACCGTCAGGACTTCACCAACGTAAAACTTGTGGGCTGAGTGAGTGATATCCAGGTGGCCGTGTTCCTCGTTCAGCTTTATTATGGGCGCGTCAGGAGCCTCGACCACATATCCGTAGCCGGACTTCGCTCCTGAACCTAAAAGGTCGGAGGACAATGCCTTCGACCCGGCATCGATAATGGCGCGCCCAGGCACGGCCGTCGAAACCACCGTGACCGCCAGGCGCGCTGCGCAGTCTTCGAGTCGGCAGGCGCCCTGATAGTGGGTGTTCAAATCGTTGTAAACGTAGGTGCCGGGGCGGATTTCGGTGAGTCCGGGAATCAGGTGGGCGAACTCGGCAGAGGGTGTCGAACCGCCGGAAACGATTTCAACCTCCAAGCCTGATTCGCGAAAAGCCGCCAGCGTTCGTTCAACCTTCCCGGCTACCATCTGAGCTTCTGCCTGCCGCTCGTCCTTGTTCCCCCAGACGTTTCCGAAGTAAGTCATAAGGCCGCGGAAAGCGAGTCCCGGCATCCTCGCAATCTTGCTTGCCAATTCCACGCAGGGCGAACCTGGCTCGAGACCGCAGCGGTGAAACCCCACGTCAAACTCAACCAGAACCCCGACCGTACAAGCTTGCTGGGAGGCTGCCTGTGAAAGCTCCTGCGCCGCGCTCAAAGAATCCAGCGCGACAATCATGCGCCGCGAAGACGCCAGCGCAACCAGGCGGCGGAGCTTTTCGACGCCCAAGACGGGATAGGCAATGAGGATTTCATCCAGACCTGCTTCCGCCATCACTTCCGCCTCTCCCACTTTGGCGACCGTCAATCCCAACGCGCCGTGCTCGAGTTGGAGGCGGGCAACCTCAGGGGTCTTATGCGTCTTAGTGTGAGGCCGCAGGCCCACCCCCTGCTCGCGACAGGAAGCTGCCATCCGATCCAGATTGCGCTCGAGCGCGTCCAGATCAATCGTCAAGGCGGGGGTTGAAAGCTCGTCGTAACGCATGGGAACCTCTCTGATCTGCACCAGGTTGTTGGAAAAACTTTCGCGTCTGTCATTCTGGGCATCTCTGCAGTTCGTGGTGCGCTGCCGAACCCAAGAGACAACTGCCGAGATCCTTCGCCCGCCGAAATGCGCGGCGGGCTCAGGATGACATAGGCTTCAACCTACGCGTCCATTTGAAAATGCAATGTGCTAAGGATTCAACGGCTTGCTGACCCGAGCGATGCAATCGATCTCCACCTTGATCTTAGGCAACTGCGCTCCCACCGTTGTGCGTGCGGGCGGATCCTGGGGGAAAAACTCCCTGTAGACTGCATTCATGGAATCAAAATCCCTAATGTCCGCTAAGAAGACTCCCACGCGAACTACGTCGCGGAGCGAACTGCCTGCGGCCTCGAGAATGGCTTGGATATTTTGCAGCGTGCGCCGGGTTTCAGAACCAACATCGCCCAGCTCCAACTCATTGGTGCTCGGATTTGCTGGGCCTTGCCCGGCCACAAATACAAAACCATCGGCAACGATTGCCTGAGAATAGGGCCCGCGCGGTTGGGGACCTTTAGCTGTTCTTATAACTTCACGCATCATGGCTCCTTCTGCGGCTCCAAAAGATCGCTGTGTTTCAGTCTCGCCCCTCAGTATAATGTCGGTTAGGGTTCGCGTAAAGTTAATATGAACTCATCTGAACTCAGCGGGTGTCTCCGCTCTATGTCCACCCAACCCGCCACGGCCGAGCCGGCGCACGAACTTCCCCGCGCTCTTGGCTACACAGGCTCAACAGCGATCGTGATTGGCACGCTAGCCGCGGCGCTCACCATTGTTGGCAACGCATTGGTGCGCAGCCCGCTCGAATCGGGGATTAGGCTTGTCTTAGTCCTTGTAGGTGTGCCGATCTTTCTAATCTGGAAACGGAAGGAGGTGTCCAACAGGTGAACCTGGAAGCAGGTAGCAGGCAGAAAGCAGGGACCTAAAGGCTAAAGGGCAGAGGTTGGAGGGTAAGGGGTAAAGGATAAAGGCTAAAGGCTAAAGGTTTTTCCGGCTCGAGGTTCGAACTTCGATTTTCGGTTCTCGAATTCGGCTTTTCGGATTTCGCATTTCGCTTTTCGCATTTCGCTTTTCGCTTTTCGATTTTCGAGTTTTGCTTTTCGAATTTCGGTTTTCGGTTTTCGAATTTCGGATTTCGATTTTCCGCGCACGCTACTTCAGGTTGTTGGGAATTAGGCACTCCACTACGACCACATCGTGCCAGCGATCCCCCAGCTTGGTGTGTTTCACGTGCACTCCCACCTCACGCCAGCCGGTCATGCGGCAGAGTCTACGCCCCGCATCGTTGTGCGCCAGGAACCGGCCCACCAGCTTGAAGTGGCCGACAGACTCGGCGAGTGCGAGCACAGCCCGCATGAGTTCCCGTCCCACCCCATGCCTCCGGTAGTCGCGGTCGATGTAGATCAGGAGCTCGGCGATTCCCTCCATGGCAGGACGCACGCGATAGGGACTGAGCGCCGCCCACCCTAGAATCCAACCGTTCAACTCAGCCACGAGCAGAGGGTACTTTCCAGAATGTTCATTCACCCAGTTCGTTCGCTCTTCCGGAGTGTGTAGGAAGTTCTCAAAAGTGGCAAGGTTATCTTGCGTTGCTTGCATATAAATGCGCGCGATGTCGGACGTGTCCCGGAGTTCGCCGGGGCGCACAGTGAGCCGAAAATGGGGCCTGGCAGAAGCGTTGAGGCCTGGTGTGTCCATAATAGAGCAGAAGGCAGAAAGCAGAAGGCAGAAGCCTAAAGGCTTTTCCGTCTCGAGTTACGCACTTCGACTTTCGGTCTTCGAGTTACGAATTTCGGATCTGGATTTTCGATTTTCGGGTTTCGAGCTTCGAGTTCCGATTCTCCCATTTCTGATTTCTAGTTTCTGATTTCTAGTTTTAGAATCTCTTGCTTTCGGCCCGCACGCGATCCACGTACTTGCCCGAAGCAACTTCGACGCGAATCGTCTCCCCGGACTTAATGAATTGAGGAACCATGAGTTCCAGACCATTTTCCAGCATGGCGGACTTGTAAGTATTGTCCTGTTGCTGGTGGACTGGTTGTGCCGTGGTCCGGATCTTTACCTCGACGATCTCCGGGAAGACAATGCTGACCGGTTGCCCTTCATAGAACTCGACCGGCACCTTCATCTCCGGCTGGAGAAAGGTCTTAGCCGCGCCAATGGCCTCGAGCGGAATAGACACCTGGTCATAAGTTCTCGGATTCATGAAGGTCGCCGAATCCGCGTCGCTATAAAGGAATTCCATCTCCTGCTTCTCGAGCTGGGTTTCCTCGAGCCTCTCTTCCGGCCGGAACCGCAACTCCTTGAATGTGCCTTTAAGGACATGGCGCAGTTTGGCGTGCACGCTGCCGGGCATCTTGCCTTGTCCAATGTGGTACTGCGATTCGATGGTCTTGAACAGGTCATTATTGATCTTCAAAATCGTGCCGGGACGGAGCTGGGATGCGATCAGCATGAGAACCTCACAGGCAGGCGGTGGGCAGCCGCTCTGGGGTAGCTCACCTCCTGCGGAGAACCACAGCAGGAGTCCAGTGCCACTTAATGCGTTCAGTTATTCTATGCCATCTCCTGCGCGTAGAGTCAAGCGTCACGTCTGGCCAGTATTGGTGTCACTGGCACGATTCAGCCGCGCCGGAGCCCACGTCATTCCCGCGAAGGCGGGAATCCAGTACTTAAGGCGATCAGTTCCGAAAGTTTGCGGAGTGGATTCCCGACTTCGCGGGAATGACGTGGGGGCTGGGACGTCCGCATTGTTCAAATGACACCAGTACCGTCCAGCCATCCCGCGCTCAAGCCAGAGGTGGGATTCGCCGATAAGGGAATCGAGAAGGTGAGGCCCTATGTCGAACAACACTGCGGAGCGTTCGAAAACTCAAGATCAGCCAACAAGCGCACAACAAGTACTCAAGTGGGCAATGTGCCACCCGGGAGTCCTGCTGCTCGGTTCTCTTGCCGTTGGAGCCATGCTGGCCCCACGGAGAGAAAGCGATCAACCGTCGCTTACCGGCCGACGAGTAGAAACCGAGGCGGATATTATCGATGGCGACGTCCCGCTGTTTATCTGATTCTACCCGCGGGTTTCAAACTCTTTTCTGGAAAGTTCCTGAAGCTCGTAGTCTGCCGTCTCCCCTTTCGGAGTACGGCAAACCTCTCCGGTAGTGACGAACTCGGCCCCGGCGGCGGCCATCTCCTCGAGGGCCTTCCGTCCCCCCTCTTCGCTGATGGCCTTAATGGCATCCACCACGACAGCGATGGGCAGGTTGCGCTTCCGCAGCGCCAGGACATCCGACAGTACGCAGTATTCGGTGGCCACGCCAAACACGACGAAGCGCGGCTGGTCGAGAGAAGCCAAGATGGCGTCGATATTCACGTTGGCGGTGAAGTCGTACACGGGCTTCTCCACGATGATCTGTCCAACCCACCCTCGCGGCAAATGAAAGGCATTGGGACGATTTTCAACCACCACGGCATCCGGGAAGAGTGTCTCCGGAATGCGGCGCTGCCCGGGAGTCCCCACCACGCAGTGAGGCGGCCATTGGGCGAACTCCGGGTCGTCCGGCGCGTGCGCATCCGCAGTTGAAACAACCGGCACCTTGCGGGCGTGCGCCCACGACATCAATTCTTCAAGGTTGGGAATGATCTCCTCCGCGTGGGGCACGTAAAGCCGCCCACTGGGAAGCATAAAGTCCACCTGTGTATCGACGTCAACAAATATCAGGCGTCCGGGATTGGTTAGCTCACTCATGGCAAATCAGAAAGCAGAAATTAGAAAGCAGAAACTCGGACTTCGAAGTTCGAAAATCGAAAATCGAAATCCGAAAATCGCAGACCGAAAATCGCAGTACGAAACTCGAGACGTAAGAGCCTTTAGCCTTTAGCCTTTAGCCTTTAGCCTTCACCCTTTACCCTCCAACCTTGGCCCTCTAACCCTTAGGCCTCTGCCTTCTGCTTTCTGCCTTCTGCCTTCTGCTTTCTGCCTTCTGCTTACTGCTTTTCTGCTCTCCGAAGGTCTGCTCGTGGACCTCGGCCAGGAGGCGCTGGAGCGCCTCGCTTTTAGTCACGGGGAATGGCGGCGCGTTGCGCAAAGCGTGGTACGGCTCGGGCAACAAGTCAAGGTTGGCAAGGACGCTAATTCGCGAGTCCTGAAGCCGTGGCCGTGAACGCAGCCGTCGGCCTCGCTGCATCACGGGGCAAAGTAGCGGCGCGCCGCCGGAGAACGTTTCGTTCGAGCGTGCAATCACATCGTGGTGATACTGGGCGCCGTCCGAAAACCGGAAAACCTGTTTCCGGCCTGGCGAATAGGCCTTTTCTTCGCTGAATTTGCTCTTATACTCGACGCGTCCCTGGAATTGGGTCTCAACTAGTTTATACACCACGCTGAGCGCAGGCACATCGCGCGAGGTCGCAAGGTCGGTTCCCACCCCGAATAGGTCGATGCAGGCGCCCTGCGAGAGCAAGGCTTCCACCTTATACTCATTCAAGTCCCCACTGGCCACGATCTTCGCCTCGGGCAGACCGTGACGGTCGAGGATTTGCCGGACACGGCAGCTCTTTTCGAGCAGATCACCGCTATCAATACGGACGCCAGCGATCTTCCGCCCCAGGGTGGCTGCCGTTTCGGCGCCTACCAAAGGATCGTAGGTATCGATCAACAGGACTGCATTGTCCGGGAACGTATCCAGGAGGGCCTCGAAGCTTTGACGCTCGGTAGGAAAAGCTTGGGTCCAGGAGTGGGCCGCAGTTCCGGCAAGCGGAATGCCGTATCGGCAACCTGCCAAAACGTTCGAGGTCGCAACGCACCCGCCGAGATAGGCGGCGCGAGCGGCACGAACACCGGCTTCCGGCCCCTGCGCCCTCCGCGTGCCAAACTCCAGCACGCCTCGGCCACGCGCCGCCCGCACGACGCGAGCCGCCTTGGAAGCGACGAGTGTTTCAAAATTGACCACGGAGAGCAGGTAGGTCTCGACGATTTGAGCTTCCAAAATCGGCGCCGTTACTTGCAGCAGCGGCTCTTCCGCAAAAACCAGCGTGCCTTCCTCGACTGCCTCAACGTCGCCGGCAAAGCGGAAACTTCGCAGGTAGTCAAAGAATCCGGAAGAGACATTGCGAAACACGGGCAGGCTGCGGAGAAAGCTCACATCCTCTTCACGAAATCGCAAGTGCGCGAGGTAGTCCAACGCGTCCTCAATGCCACTGGCCACGAGAAAAGCACGCTCGGGAGGGAGTTGGCGAACGAAAAGCTCGAAAGTTGCGCGGCAGTCCACCTGCTGCTCGAAGTACGCTGCCGCCATGGTCAATTCGTACAAGTCCACCAGTAGAGCGCGGTGGGGATCGATTTCAAGCATCTTCACTCCTGCGCCTTAGTGCCCAAGCTGTGGAAAGGCAGGGAGGCCTTCGCCGCCCCTAAAATCAGTATGTCCTTGAGGATTGGGAGAGTCAAGGTTCGCTTCAAATCTTCGGAACCTTTCTTGCCCTCGATGCCAATACTCTGGTAGAGGCGCGGGGGAGCCCCAGCGGCGCTCACTGCGCGCCGGCGTGCAACAGGGGGCGGCGGTGGGTGGTGGTTTGTTATCGACTTTAGCAAGAGACAGAAAGTCGTGTCGTGGCGGATTAATGCTTATGTCGAAGGAGGGGGGTGCAAGGCATCATTGAGCAAGATACAAGCATCCAAAGTTGTAACGCCGGAGAATAGGGGAAAGTCTTGCGCCGCAGTGACGCGAGACACGTGATAGTATTACAGAGGGCGTGGTAACACTAACGCATGAGGAGGAAGCACGGCGGCGGGTTCAGAGTTAGCTCAAACTCAGCGCTGTGATCGTGGTATGGCCATGTCCCGGTTGAAGGATAAGAAATCCGGATCACGAACCCATGCTGACAGAAGAGGAGACTACTAACGTGAAACGAATTTACCGCTACCTTCCCATTGTATTAGTACTCTCGTGCGTGCCATTGGCGCACGCGCAGGGTTCATTCGATGTGGCCCTGGGCTTCGGAACGCAGCGCGCCAAGGCCACTGGGACTGGCATAGACGAGAGTACTCTTGAGCCTTGTATCCCATCATCGAGCGATACCACGTGCCAGGCCACGCCGGGTCTGGGCCGCTTGTTCATGGGTTTTGAGGGAAACGCAATGCTGAACAAGCACATCGGTTTCGGAGGTGAACTCAACTTTCAACCGACCAAGGGCACGTACGGACCGGTGCAGTACCGGGAGCTGTTCTACGATTTCGATGGGCTCTACGCACCGATTAACAACAAGAAGTACCAAGTGCGGTTCGAAGGCGGCGTCGGCGGCGCCCATTTCGGCACTACCTACACCGAGACTTCATGCATCGGAAGTGCAGTTTGCCAGTCGGAAACGATCCCCTCGGGGAGTTCCAGCCACTTCCAGGTGCACGTTGGAGCCGGTGTTCAATTCTACGTGAAGGATCATTTTTTTGTTCGGCCGCAGTTTGACTTCCGCGAAGTTCCTGGCCTCTCGGGTACGTACGGCTCTACTTCGGTGTATCAGTTCGGCACCAACCACGTACTAGGCTTCACCGTCTGGGTCGGGTATAACTTCGGGGAAATGTGAGCGCAGACTTGAGCGCAGACTCCCGACTTTGTCATTCCGAGCGAAGCGAGGAATCTCGTTCTGCTTCGGGTCGAATTGACGAAGAAAAGTTCAGAGGGAGATTCCTCGCTTCGCTCGGAATGACAGCACGTTTTTCAACGCAGGACTGTTCAAGATCTGCCACAGAGGTCACCGAGGGCGTTTTTCTCCGTGCTCTCCGTGGCCTCTGTGGTGAAAGTCATTAGGCCCCCATTCCCCCTCTCTCAAAATACCTGCGCTGCGGCGCCGTTCCCAAACTATCTTGAAATTCTCGAGCCCTTCGGAGCCTCACCACTGGTGTTTCTAATCCGAATCCCATCAGAATTGTCATAGAGCCGCATCACGCCAATTCCGCGTAACCGAGCGGCACGCAGGGATTTGTACGCCGGGGGCCGGGCAGGAAGCGCGTTGCAACTCAGTTGCATCAAATAGAGTGTAAGAAGGAGGTGGGCTATGAAAGGAAGAGGGCAACAGATTTGGCAAGTGATGTTGGCCCTTCTGGCTACGGCGGCATTCGCCATAGCGGACACCAACTCGCCGCCCCCAGGAACACTCAATTACGTTGAAGGGCAAGTTTTGGTGCAAGGCCAAAAGCAAACACAGAAGTCCGTAGGCTCCACATATCTCGAGCCTAACCAGGAGTTGAGCACCGGCAACGGTTATGCCGAGATGCTCCTCACGCCGGGTGCTTACCTACGACTCGGCAACGACAGCGAAGTAAGAATGATCTCGCCCGGGCTGGCAGATACTCAGGTGCAATTGATGAAGGGTTCGGCCATGCTCGAAGTAGATGAATTGTTCAAGGAGAACAACATGAGCGTGGTGGTAGGCGGCGCCACGACGCGGGTGGAGAAGCAAGGATTATACGATTTCAGCGCCAACTCACCTTCGGTGAAGGTGCTGGATGGCAAAGCAGTAACGTACGAGGGAGATCGGCGCCTAAGCCTCAAGAAAGGTCGCGAGGTGTTGCTGGCAGAGGGACGGCCTTTTGCAGTTCAGAAGTTCGACAAAACCCAAGTTGAGAACGACCCACTCTACCGCTGGAGCGATTTGAGAAGCGAATATGCCACCAATTCAAACGTCCAGGAGGCGAACTCCCTGTGGGCGGAAGGTGGATGGTGGGGACCTGGCTGGTATTGGGATCCATTCTGGATGGACTTCGCGTGGATGCCCGGCTGGGGAATGGGCTGGGGTCCTTTCGGTTGGCCATTCTTCTCGCCCTGGGCTGTGGGATGGGCTCCGTACTACGGCTTTGGCCCGGGCGGACGTCACTACCTTTACCCCGTCGCCATGCATGCCGGCCCGCGGGCGGAAGGCGCCCGGCCGCCGCTCGCACACCAACCCATGAAGGGCTCGCCCGGATTTCATGCTCTGCCTCGAGCTATGGCCATGAACCGCGGCGGGATGCGCGGAGCGCCTATGGGAAGGATGGGTGGTTTCGAAGGCGGGAGAATGGACGGTGGCTTCCATGGCGGTATGGGCATGGGGCCGCGACGGTGACCTGCCTTGCGTGGCTAGCGCCCCCCAAGTGGCACAGCGCGAGGCGGTCGCCACAACCAAGACAAACTTCTCCGTGTTCTCTGCGCGCTTAAAGCCGCAACGCAGAGAACACGGAGGGTCTCAGTGAGCTCTGTGTTCAGTCTTTGGAGGCACAAAGAACACGGAGAAGAAACGCCACTGCCCATTTCCCCTCACATCGCGAATGGGCCCTTCTCATGCTATAGTTGAAACATCAACTTGGGGAGGGCTTCCCATGCAAAAGTTCGGCTTTTCACGACGCAGTTTTCTCCGCAATGTTTCCGTCGCCTCCACCGGAGCAGCAATGGCTTCCCTGCCCGCCGTTGGCCACGCCATGGCGGGTGATGTGACCCCCGAGCCTCCCTGGCCGGTGACGGTGGAATCGTATCCGCTGCTCGAGCCCGGCAAAGCAGCCAGCCTGGGCCGCTTCAAGCTGGCCACGATGGATGAAATGCCGGCGGCCTATCAGGAAAAACTGCGCGCCTACGCGCCCGACCTCGATCTGACGCTATGTCGTACCGAGGAGCAGTACCTGAAAGAGGTTGCCGACGCGAATGTGATCTACGGTGGCTTTTCCCGCGAACATCTTCGAGCCGCGCGCCAATTGCGCTGGATTCAATGGCCGGCCGCCGGCGTGGAAAGCATCCTGTATCCGGAACTGGTGAACAGTCCGGTTGTGCTCACCAACATGCAGCGCATGTATTCGCCCACCATTTCAGAGACGGCCATCGGGCTGCTTCTGACCCTTACGCGCGGGCTGAATCGTTACGCGCTCCAAACTCGGGAGCACGTCTGGAAAGACGTCGGTGGGCTTACAGAAATCAGCGGACTCACCCTGGGCCTGGTTGGCCTGGGCGGCATCGGCACGGACACAGCCTATCGCGCGCACTACGGCTTTGATATGAAGGTCCTGGCAGTAGATCCCAAGCCCTTGCCAAAGCCGGTTTTTGTGGCTGAGTTGCACTCCCTCGAGTGGCTTCCCAAGATGGTGCCACAGGTGGACGTGCTGATGAGCGCGGCGCCGCACACGCCGGTTTCCGAGGGCATGTTCAACGAGTCGATTTTCCGCGCCATGAAGCCAACGGCATACTTCATCAACGTCTCGCGCGGCAAACTGGTGGACACGCCCGCCTTGGTACGCGCGCTCAAAGAAAAGTGGATCGCCGGCGCTGCTCTCGATGTGGCTTACCGCGAACCGCTCCCGCCCGATGATCCCTTGTGGACAGCAGGCAACCTGATCATCACTTCGCATTCTTCCGCGGTTTCGAGGGGCTCGACCGAGCGTAGTTACGATCTGTTATGCGAGAACGTTCGACGTTATGTGAATGGCCTGCCGTTGCTCAATGTGGTTGACAAGCAACGCGGCTACTAATGTTGGGTTGGGGACTCCTCCGAACGCTTTGTCGCGCTTGCCCTACGCTATCAGTTGCAGCGATTCTCCCGCTGCAGCGGCTCACTCGGGGGAACTTTCGCTATGGGAATCGGGGCGCGGTATTCCAAGTCTGCGGTGATAGCTGCTTTGTACCGAAACAAATGACATAACCCGCAGACTTGCGCCAGGATGTAAGCGCTCTTCTGATTTTGCCACTTGTGCCGGCACGAACCCGCCAGCGGTTTGGATGAAACTGGTTCGGTCGCTTGATTCATAACTTTGCTTTCCCGTATGCCTCCCAGATCTGATCTCGCCGTATCCTTGCGAGCCAATCTTGGGATCTTTCGCCGTCATTTCACCTTGATCATCACCGCGCCGTGGACAGGCACCTGGGCCGTGAAACGCACTTTGAACACACCCAGGTCTCGCTTCTCCCACAAATCGCGAACCGAAGCCGATTCCCCTACGCCGATATCCCGGAAATAGGCCGTCACCGGCATTACGGATTCGCCGCGGTTGAAAAGACCCACTGCCTTCGAGCCGTCGGCAAGCGGCTTCGCCCAAACCTCGAGGGGACCTTCTTGTGCCACTCGATGGCCCTGAGCGCCAAGAGAATCCTGGTCCACCGCAAGAACCTCTGGGTTCGTCAGGATAGCCAAAGTTTCGGGAGTCATCTTCGAGAGGTCATTGCCCGCCAGCAGGGGGGCCGCAAGGATGCACCAGAGGCTCATGTGGGTGCGATACTCATCCTTGTTCATCTTGCCGTTTCCGACCTCCAGCATGTCGGGGTCGTTCCAGTGCCCAGGTCCGGCGAAACGCTCGAGGCCGTTCTGGCCGAAGCCAATGTAGGCCATACTCGAGTAGTCATCGGAAATGTCACCGGTGGTCCGCCACAAATTGCCGCCCACCGAAGGACCCCAAGTCCACACCCTGTCCATGCCGTATTGGCAGAGGCTGAAAACGATGGAGCGGCCGGTCTTCTCCAGGGCGTTGTGCATCTTCTTGTAAGCCGCTATCTGCGCCTGAACGTCGCCTTGAAAGCTGCAATAGTCGTATTTCAAATAATCGATACCCCAGCCGGCGTAGGTCTCGGCATCCTGCTCTTCGTGGCCAAGACTACCCTCGTGCTCAGCGCAGGTCTTGGGGCCCGGCGAGGAGTAAATCCCCAGCTTCAACCCCTGGCCATGAAAGTAATCGGAGAGTCCCTTCATGTCGGGGAATTTCTCGTTAGGATGAATGACCCCCTGCGCATCGCGCTTGCCCTGCCAGCAGTCATCGATATTCACGTACACGTAGCCCGCGCTCTTCATGCCGCTCGAAACTATCGCATCCGCCGCCGAGCGCACATCAGCCGCCGTTACATTGCAGGCAAAATGGTTCCAGCTATTCCAGCCCATAGGCGGCGTCAGAGCAGTGTCATTTCCCTGAGCAAAAGCAAACCCGCCAACCAAGGCAAGCCCGAAAATCCATAGCCCAACGATGCTCGAAACCAGTCTGTGAACCATGACCTGCACCTCTCGCTTGAAGACGCCTCGCGGCCGCAACCGCGCAGAAAATTCTACTACTGAACTTCCCAGCGCGTCTACTCCCGCGCTGTCATTCCTACACTGTCATTCTGAGCGCAACGAATAATCTCGCTCTGCCCCCTGAAACCCGACACCTGTTCCCCGTCCCCTGTTCCCTTTTCCCTATTCCCTGTCCCCTTGACTTAAAGGGCGCTCGGGTGTACGTTTCTTAGTGGGCGAAATCTGAAAACACAAATTCCGGGGCGAACTTTCCGGCTGACCCCCTCGGCTCGGGTCGGTCCGTACGCACCGGGATGACGGAAGCCGAATAGCAACTCTTCCTTTACCCGCGCAGCGTCAAGCAGGCGCGGGCGCGCGAAAGGCAAATTCCTATCACTAATGATCAGCGGCACCGCGAGATCTTTGGGCCGCGCCAGAGAGGAGAATCGTCATGACTGAGTCAGGCGCCTTGACCGAACTCCGTTTTGAGCCGCCAGGGCCAGGACCGTGGGAACTAGACCCCGTGCACTTCCCGCGCCCGATGACGCGCTACTTCCAGGAAACCCAACCCCCCTCCTTCAAGAGGGGCAGCAATGACTTCGCCCGCTTTTACGGGATGCTCATCGACGGCCTCCAGATGGGCTTCGTGAACGGTTTCGGCTACAACCAGGTGCTGCCGGCTCCCGAGGCCGAAATCCCCGAGCGCTTCAAGCGCGCTGAACAAGTCTTCGCGCAGAAGCTCTGGCGGGAGCAGCTTTGCGACTGGGACGAGAACCGCAAACCATCCTCCATTGCCACCCACCGTGAGTTGCAGGCCGTCAATCCGGACGCCCTCTCCGACGCAGAGCTGGTCGCCTATTTGACGCGGTGTCGCGACCACCATTCGGCCATGATCGCCCAGCACATGCGCTTCACCGCTGCTGCCGTGATCCCAGTCGGGGACTTCCTCGCGCACGTTGGGGATTGGACGGGCCTGCCACCGTCCGAGTTGCTGGGCCTGATGCGCGGTTCGGCAGAGGTATCCGCGGGTGGCTCAGACGAGATGGAGCGCCTGAAGCGGGCGTTCGCCCAGGACCCCGCGGCCCGCGAGGTGCTCGCATCCGACGGCGAACCCGCACAGGTGCTCTCGCGCCTGCGTTCCCTCGGGGGCGAAGCAGGCATGGCGGTCTCCGGCTACCTCGACTTGGTCGGCAACCGCCTCGTTGACGGCTTCGACATCGCCGAGCCCACGGCGCTCGAATTGCCCGACGCACTCCTCAGAGCCATCCGCATCGCTGTTTCTGGAGAAGCCCCGGCCGACGCGGACATCGATACCCGCATTGCCGAAGTCCGCGCCCAAGTCCCCGCGGCGCACCAAGCCGAGTTCGACGAACTGCTCGGCGAGGCCCGCCACATGTACCGGCTCCGCGATGAGCGTGGCGTCTACAGCGACATCTGGGCCTCGGGTCTCATGCGGCGTGCCTCCCTTGCGGCGGGCCGGCGGGTGGCAAGTCGCGGCCGCATCGCCATCGCTCAGCACATGGTGGACGCCAGCCTCGACGAGATGTGCGCCCTGGTCGCCGGCGCCGGTGGTCCGTCCGCAGGCGAGCTGGCAATGCGCGCCGAATACCGCGCGGGTTGCACCGGCAAAGACGCCCCGCGCTTCCTTGGCCCGCCCGCACCGCCCCCGCCGGACCTCGCGAAACTGCCCCCATCGGCCGGCCGCCTCATGCGCGCCACCTTCATCGCCTTGGGCCACCTCTTCGGGAGCTCCCAGGCGCAGCACGAAGAAAAGGTTCTCTACGGGCTCGCGGCGAGCAAGGGCGTCTACGAAGGGCCCGCGCGCCGCGTCTCCGGCCCCTCCGAGTTCGGTCGGATCGCTAAGGGCGACGTGCTCGTCACTGAGTCCACGACCGAGGCCTTCAACATCCTTCTCCCGCTCCTTGGCGGGATCGTCACTGACAACGGCGGCCTCCTTTCGCATGCGGCGATTGTCTCGCGCGAGTACGGCATCCCCGGAGTCGTCGGGACCCGCGAGGCGACCGAACGCATCGCCGATGGCATCCTTGTCCGCGTCGACGGCGATGCCGGGGAAGTCACGGTGCTCGGATGAAAAAGGTCGTCCCCTTCACGAAGGCGCGCGAGACATCGCTTTATGGGTCGAAGGCCGTAGGGCTCGGCGACGCCGCGCGCCAGGGTCTCCCGATCCCGCCCGGCGTGGCGCTCTCGGGCGAATTGGTGGAAGCCGTCGCCTCGGGGGAAGGCAAAGCCGTTGAAAAGGTGGTGAAGTCCATCGCCGCCTTGCAGCCCCCGTTCGCCGTCCGCTCCTCCGCCGTTGACGAAGACGGGGCGTCGGCGAGCTTCGCCGGCCAACATATCACCCTGCTCAACATACACTCGGCAGCCGATGTCCCCGGCGCTGTCCGCGAGGTCTGGTGGTCTGCGAACTCGGACTCGGCCATCACCTACCGCCAGAAAGTTGGCCTGTTTACGCGGCCGAGCGTCGGCGTCGTTGTCCAGACGCTCCTCAACCCCGGCGTCGCCGGCGTCATGTTCACTGAGAACCCGGTCACCGGCGCCGATGAGCGCCTGATCGAAGCGAGTTGGGGCCTCGGTGAAGTCGTGGTCGCCGGCCTCGTCGTCCCGGACCACTTCCGCCTGGACCGCTCCGGCCAAGTGCTGGAGCGCAAGGCCGGGCGCAAGCGCATCGCGGTCCGCCCGCTCCCGAATGGGGGCACCTTCGAGCAGCAAGTGCCACCGGCGCAGGTGAACCAGCTCTGCCTCGACGACGCCCAACTCGCCGCCTTAGGCGAGCTCGCCCTCGAGTGCGAGAAGGCCTACGGCCCGCGGCGCGACATCGAATGGGCGTACCAGGATGGGACGCTCTACCTCCTCCAGTGCCGCGCCATCACCACCGGCAAGGCGCGCAGCGAGGCGCCACCGCCTGGCCCGCCCCCGCGCGACCCCGTGGCCGCCCTCCGGCGCGTCCGGCTCTTCGCCGATATGGACCGGAGGCAGGCCGAGCAAATCGCTCGCTTGCTCAAGGAGCGCCACTTCGCGAAAGGCGAGACCGTCATCATGGAGGGCTCCGGCGGCGCCGCCTTCTTCCTCATCGACTCCGGGGAGGCCACAGTCTCGTGCAAAGGCGTCCACCTCGCCACCCTCGGCCCGGGCGATTACTTCGGCGAGATCGCCCTAATCGACGGCGGCCCCCGCTCGGCCACCGTGGCCGCTGCCACCGACCTGTTTTGCTACGGGCTTACGTTTTGGGAGTTCCGCCCGCTGGTCGAAGGGAACGGCGCCATCGGATGGAAACTCCTGCAGGCGCTGGCGAAGCGGTTGCGCGCCGCCGACCCGAAGTAGATATCATCTCCACGCTTGTCATTCTGAGCGAAGCGAAGAATCTCGCTCTGTCCCCTCCGCTTGTCATTCTGAGCAGAGCGAAGAATCCCGCTCTGCCCCCTGAAACCTGACACCTGTTCCCTTCCCCCCGTTCCCTGTCCTCTGACACCTGAGAGCTGTTCTCTGCTCCCCACTCTAACCTGTCCCTTCGGGACATCGCGGACCCCCCAAAAGGCGGGGGTCTGCGCCCGCCGGGTGAGGGGTTACTTGGGAGAGGCGCGGGTGGCCCCCAACATTGCCCTTCATGTCGGTGACCCCAGGCACGCCGCCAATGCCGCTGCGAAATCCAGGGCACAGCATCCTCATTCCGCCCATGCATGTGAACCAATGTCTGCGCTACCCCTGAAAATCCGGATGGATTCGTCTGCCAATATCTCCGAATCGCTGGCGGGGCCGCGTGGCCACCTCGCGGGCCAGCATGCATCCTTGTGGGTTGTTTCCGCGTGAGGGGCAACCTCCGCGGCCTGCCAGCAGGTAGGGAGGAGCCGTGCGCGCCACGCTCCGCTCCGCGGTTCTAAACATCACAAGCGTCCATAAGTTAATCAAGATGCAGCATGAAAAGCCGCGGAGTAATCCCCCTTGCAGCCGGACAACTCCGCGCTTGCTCGCTCGTTGAGATCACTCCCCGAGGGCCGGAGCTAAGTTGGTTCACCCCTTTGGGGTTTGGTCAGGGAAGCTCGAAGCCGGGGTTTTCCTCGGTCAAGCGGAACTCGATAATGTCCGTGGCCACCGGCGATTGAACCGGGTCATCCTGCGCGAGGTAGCGAACGAGGATATTGGTGTCGAGCCCTATCATCGGCGTCGGGCGTGTGGACCGAGCCCGGCGGCGCCCTCCGCGATGGCTTCACGCATTCGCCGCAGGGTCACTGGCCGGCGGGGGCGCTTGAGCATGCCCCTTAACGCCGAGACGGGGAGTTTGGGCAGGAGAACCACGGTGCCGTCAGGATGCATAAAAAACTTCGCGCGGTCCCCCGGCTTCAAGCGGAGATGCTCCCGGATAGCCTTCGGGATCGTGGCTTGGCCCTTGACCGTAATTGCAGATTCCATGTTCCCCCATTACATCATCATAAATGTAACACCACAGCGCTCGACCGGCGTCAAGCTCTGCCCAATCACTTCCCACTGGCAGGGAGCACAGAGCTTCGCCCTCCAGAAACCTGCCGCCTTCGTCCTGTGGCATTAGTATGAAGAACTACAGAGTAAGGCAAGCTGCCCCTGGGTCTGCGGCTCGAGTGCGGCGCGAGTTGATTGGGCCTTTGCGCGGGCAGACGGCTCCCGTCCGTCGACGGACGGAAGACGGGGAACATCCGCCGCCGGCCAGCAGGTAGCAAGGAGCCGTCCGTCGGCTGACGGACCACTCCGCGGTTCTGAACATCATACAGGAAGTACGGTGGCATTCAAATTCTCCTGAAAGACCTCCCAGGTCATCGGGTGAATCGAGATACGAAGATCAGCAGAAACTGATCTGAGGAGATCGGGCACACTGGGGATGGCAGTGCGCCCGCGCTCGACAATATAGGCCGCCTCAGCGAGAGCAATGACGGGCAAGACGAGGCTGCTGAGTGGATCGTCGATGACTTTTCTCGCCTGCGGGCCAAGGCGTGGATTGCCCTCCAAATGCCACACGAGGGCGTGGGTATCAAGAACGTATTTATGGGCCATTCATCCCTCGGTCCTGGGGGCGCCACTCCACAATCCTGAAATCGTCCTCCGTCGACATTCTTCCGCCTCGGAATTCTCCATAGATGAGGCGCAAAGATTCGGCTGGGCGCCCCGGCATGATTAGAGTGTCGACGACGGTCCGGATGAGCCTCAGGCGTTCCTGGGGCGAGAGACCCTGAATCTCGGCGACAATCCTCTCGACGCTCGTCTGTGCCATGTACCACCTTCACGCTAACGCGCGATAACAGCGCTCCGCGTTCATTCCCCATCCTACCCTAATTATCACGAGGGCTCAACATGCGCGACACGTACGTACAAACACGGGAGTGGGTAGCGCAGAGGTAGGCGCAATTTGCCTTCCTCTGCGGCTCGTCATCTGGCCCTGACGCAACGTCTTTCGCACGGCAATCAAATACGGGCGTTTTCATCGGCGGCCTCGCAGATGCGACTTACTCGGTGACCTTCAGTGTTCCCTTGAGCGGGATATCTTGCGACGACCTTCCCACCATGATTTCAAATTCGCCTGGGACTACCACCCAGTGCATGTCCAGGTCGAGCAATTGCATGTCCTCCGGCCCGACCGTGAAAGTCACTGTCTTCGTCTCGCCGGGCTCGAGCGCCACTCGCTCAAAGCCCCGCAGGCGCTTCACCGGAGTAGAAATCGGGGCGTAAGTCTCGTGCACGTAGAGCTGCGCCGTTTCAACGCCGGCCACGCTGCCCGCGTTCTTCACGTCCACGCTGATCCGCGCATTACCTGCCCTACGAATTTCGTTTGGAGCAATACGCAGATTGCTATACTCAAAGTTAGTATAGCTCAGCCCATAGCCGAAGGGATACAAGGGAGTGGCGGGCATATCGGCGTAACCCCGGTGTTCCTCGCGTATCCAGGAGGCCTTCGAGGGCTTGTAGTTGTAATAGGCCGGCAATTGGCCGGAGTGGCGTGGAATGGTGATGGCCAGCCGGCCGCTGGGATTGTAATCCCCGAAAAGCACCTCCGCCACCGCTTCCCCGCCCCGCTCGCCAGGCTCCCAGGCCTCCACGATGGCGGGCACATGCTCCGCCGTCCATCGGGTCGAGAGCGGCCGTCCGTTAACCAGCACAACCACGGTGGGAGTTCCCGTATCGTAAACGGCCTTGATGAGGTCGTCCTGGACGCCGGTCAAATCGAGATTGGCAACGTCATGACCCTCACCATCGGTTCGGTGCTCGATTCCTCTTCGTCCTTCGAGGTCTTCCTGTTGCTCGCCAACCACGACGATCGCCACGCGGGCATTTTGAACGGCCTGAACGGCTTCCGCGAATCCACTTTTATCCGGACTCAGAATCCCGCAGCCCTTGATATAAGCCACGTGAGTTGAGGGCGAAACTTTTGCTTGGATTCCTTCGCGGATGGTCACCACGTCCTGGAGAGTTACGGAGGGCGAGTAATCTCCCAACTGGTTTGCGACGTCGTCGGCGTTGGGACCAATGATCGCGATCGAGCCCACGTCCTTTTTCAAGGGCAGGAGATGGTTGTCGTTCTTGAGCAGCACGATTCCCTCGCGGGCTGCGCGCAGCGCGAGATCCCGGTGCGGTTTCGAGTGCACAATGTTGACGGCCTGATCGGGATCCACTTCACAATGTTCGAAGAGGCCAAGGGCAAACTTCTGCTCCAGGACGCGTCGCACGGCCCGATCCA
>Ga0326727_10006375_pt1 | contig 32465 bp, 32 predicted proteins | sample MB2enrmetagenome_FD_207643 | JGI IMG/M metagenome (GOLD analysis project Ga0326727, IMG submission 207643) | Lab enriched peat soil microbial communities from McLean, Ithaca, NY, United States - MB29MY | ecosystem: Environmental > Terrestrial > Soil > Wetlands > Peat | place: USA: New York...
ATCGCCTCCTCCAGCCCGTAGATCCGGGCGATGCCGTCGCTGACCGACGTCACCACTCCCTCGCTCGCCTCCACCACAGCGGCGTCGAAGCTCGCGATGCGTCGCTTCAGGATGTCGCCGATCTCGTCGCTTCGTATTGCCATCGCTAAGGTGTGTCCCTGTCCTCCGATCAGGCCATCGCGGCCTGGAGCTGCTGAAGATGGCTGCGGACGCTGTCGTCGATGACCCGGTCACCGATCCGGATCACCAGTCCGCCGATGATCTCGGGGTCGTGGACCGTCTCCACCCGGACCGGGTGGCCGTAGCGGACGGCGAGCGCACCCTCGATGTGCCGCGAGGCGGATCGCTGCAGCGGAACCGCCGAGCGGATCACCACGCGCAGCACCCCACTGGCCGCGTCGGCCAGGCCGCGGTACTCGGCGACCACCTCGGCGAGGAGCTCGAAACGGCCGTGCTCGACCAGCAGCCTGACCAGGTTGCGCGCGGGCGCCGAGATCCCCTCCAGGAGACCGGCCAGCAGGGTGCTGCGCTCGTCGATGCTCACCCGGGGGTTGGCCATCACCGCCCGGACCCGGGAGTCGCCGAGGATGTCCCGGGCGCGCTCCAGGTCGGCCCCGATGGGGTCGACGCTGACCCGCTCGCGGGCCACCTCGTAGCAGGCCTGGGCGTAGCGCCGGGCGAGCGCCGAGGCCATCAGAGTGACTCCGCCAGGTGGGTCATTTGGGCAGGCTCTCCAGCGACTCGAGGGAGTGCTCCACCAGCTGGCGATGGGTGGCGGCGTCCATGGCCTCGCCGAGCACCCGGGTCGCGGCGGCGACCACCAGGGCGCCGACCTGGGTGCGCAGCTCGCGCAGCGCCCGATCCTGCCCGACGATGATGTCCACCCGGGCCTGATCGCCGATGATCTTGGCCTCCTGCCGCGCCTTGGCGCGCACCTCGTCAGCCTCGGCCGCCGCGTCGCGGTGGGCCCGATCGGTGATCTCGCGGGCCTGAGTGCGGGCGTCCTCGAGAAGCTTCTCGATCTCGTGGCGCACGTCCGCCAGCCGCTTCTCCGCCTCCTGGGCCTGCTGCAGCCCCGCCTCGATGGCCCGCTCGCGCCGCTCCGCGTAGCGGATCACGATCGGATAGACCCAGCGCCAGAGGACGCCGACCATGAGCAGGAAGGCGATCGCCTCGGCGATCAGGGTGCCGTTGACGGACAGCAGGCTCGCGGAGGGCGAGGTGGTGGCGAGCATCAGGGAACGCTAATGAGTCTGGGAACCGAAGCTGGTGATGAAGAAGAAGCCCAGGACGAGGTTGATGAAGTACATCGCCTCGACCAGGCCGACGATCAGGAACATGATGACGGTGAGCCGGCCCTGGGCCTCCGGCTGGCGGGCGGTGCCCTGGATGGTGGCGCTGCCGGCCAGGCCGTCACCGATGGCGGCGCCGATGGCGCCCCCGCCGAGGGCGAGGCCGGCGGCGACCAGCGCCCCGGCCAGGATGAGCGAGTGAGCAGTGATGGCGTCGGCTAGCAGTGGCATCGGGTCCATCTCTCCTGTGGTTCTCTAGGCGGGGCTGCGGGCCTCTCGGCCCTCCTCCGGCACCCCCTCGCGGGCCTGGCCGAAGTAGATGACGGTGAGCAGCATGAAGATGAAGGCCTGGATGCTGCCGATGAAGAGGACGTCGAAGAGCTTCCAGACGGCCATGGCAATGATCGCGAGCGGCGAGATGGCGGCGGTCACCGCCGAGCCGCCGACCAGGGCCTCGAAGAGCGAGCCGAGCAGGTAGACCATCACCACCCCGGCGAAGACGTTGCCGAAAAGTCGGAGGGCCAGGGTGATGGGCTTGACCACCTCCTCGATGATGTTGAGGGGGACGAAGAGGACCCGGACGATGATCGGCATCTCCTGGGGCTTGGTGAAGTGGAGCAGCCAGCCCCCCAGGCCGCGCACCCGCAGGGAGTAGGCCTGGCTGAGGATGAAGACGACGAGGCCCATCGCCAGCGGCAGGTTGAGGTCGGCGTTGGCCGGCTCGACCGGCTGCTGGAGCGGGAAGAAGTCGAGCCAGTTGGCCACCAGGATGAAGAACCCGATCGTCGCCGCGAGGGGCAGGAGGAAGACGGGGGCGTCCTCGCCCACGGTCTCGCGGATCAGGTTCTGGACGTAGCCGAGGAAGAGCTCGAAGACCATCTGCAGCCGTCCCGGCTTGCCGCTGCGGAGGGTCCGGACCAGGATGAGCCCGACGGCCAGCGTCACGACGATGGCGATGGCGGCGGAGATCAGCGTGTCCAGGTCGTAGGTGCAGAGGAACCCACCACCACCGCAGATGCTGATGGTGGGATGGGTCCCCGGGGCGGTGTCCGCGATGAGCCGGCCGATCATCGGGTGCGCAGAACCTCGCGCAGCGAGGCCCCGGAGAGGACCAGCTGGGCCACCGCCATGCCGGCGGCGACCAGGATGGCCCGATCCCAGCCGAGCACGAAGCCGCTGGCGATCGCGAGCATGGTGAGGGTCATCAGCCGCAGCAGGCTGGTGGCCACGAAGGCGATCCCGAGCCCGAGCAGGCGCACCGCCAGGAAGCCGTTCCCGGCACCCAGGACGAGGCCGAGCGCCAGCGCCACGCCGCTGAGCGGCTGGCCGAGCGCGGCGGCGGTGACCAGCGCCGCCACCGCCATCCCGGTGCAGGCGGTGGCGGTGACGTTGAGGGCGTGCCGGGGTGCGGCGGTGACGTTCGGCGCCGGCGCCGCCAGCATCACATGTACCTCTTCATCTGCGCCCAGAGACCCGCCCCGGCGCCGCTGACGCCGACCAGGAGCCCGAGGAGGAGGAAGAGGGGGCTGGTGTGGGTGAGCCGGTCGAGCAGCAGCCCGGCGATGAGAGGCACGACCACCACCCCGGCGAGGTAGATGCCGAGACCGATCAGCCCGGTGCCGGAGAGGCCGCGGTCCGGGTCAGCCGGCATGGCGGCAGGCAGGTTGGCACCTCGTGGAAGGCACCCCGAGGGCGTCACGGCGAGGCCGAAATCCAGCCCGGCCTCGCTGGGCCTGGCGAGCACGGCCGGAACTTAGCACAGGGGGACTCCTGGCCGCCCCGCCGCGCCGACGTCCGGTGCCATGGCGTCAGCCTACAGGCCCCTGGGCTGCCCGGCCAGAGGCGGAGGTCATGAGACGGCAGCCCGGCGAGGGTGGGCGGCGGCTCCTCCCGCGACTGGGACGGGGCTCAGTCGCGCTCGCCGGGGTGGCCGCCGTGCTCCGGGACCGCACCCGGAGCACTGATCCCGAGACCGGTCTCGGGATCGGCGGCGGTCGCCTTCGCCGTCGCCCGGAGCCGCTGCAGCCGGCGGTGGTTGCGCCAGAACGTCGCCACCAGGCCGACGGCGCAGATGCCGATGGCGATGTCCAGGATCTTGCGATGGCCGAAGATGGCGAGCCCCAGGCAGCCGAGCACCCCGGTGGTGAAGTAGAAGGTGAGCGCCGTCTCCATCGGCGTCATCCCCCGGGCCTGGAGGCGGTGGTGGAGGTGGCCGGCATCCGGGGTGGTGGGGCTGACCCCGGCACGACGCCGGCGCACGATCGCCCAGGCGGTGTCGGTGATGGGCAGGGCGAGCGCGATCAGCGGCACCAGGATGGAGAGTGCGACCGCCACCTTGGCGATGCCGACGATGGTGATGGCGGCCAGGACCACCCCCAGGAAGTGGCTGCCGCTGTCGCCCATGAAGGTCCGCGCCGGGGGCAGGTTGAAGACCAGGAACCCCATGCACACCCCCATCAGCGTTGCGCTCAGGATCACGACCCCTGACTGGAGGTCGCCGGGAACCACGATCCGGTTGATGGCGGCCAGCATCACCACCAGGGCGACGATCGCCACCACCCCCGCGGCGACGCCGTCGGTGCCGTCCATGAAGTTGACCGACACCTGCATGCCGGCCACCCAGAGCACCGTCACCGGCAGGGCGAACAGGCCGAGCTGGACCAGGTGGCCGCCGGGCAGGTCGACGTAGGTGATGCTGATCCCGAGGGCGAAGAAGGCGACGCCGGCGCCCACCACCACGATCAGCTTGAGCCACCAGGCGAGGTCGACCACGTCGTCGACGGCCATCAGCAGGGTGACGGCGCCGGCGACGGCCAGCAGCGGCCAGCGGGACTGGATCTGGCCGCCGAAGACCACGACCGCCACCACGTAGCCGGCAAGCATGGCCAGGCCGCCGAGGCGCGGCGTGGGGGCGGCGTGGAGGTGGCGCTCGTCGTCCGGGTGGTCGACCGCGCCCACCCGGCGGGCCAGGAGCATGGAGAGGGGGACGCAGACGATGCAGACGCCGGCGGCGACCAGGAAGGGCGCGAGCGCGCTGAGCCAGGCGGCCCCGGGGGTCACGGCATCCGATACGGAAGCGGGAAGCGGCCGCAGAGCTCCCGGCTCCGGCGGCGGACCTCGGCCCGCACCTCCTGGTCCTCGAAGCGGCTCAGCATGAGGTGGATGAGACCGGCGATCTCCTCCATCTCGGGCTCGCGCATCCCCCGGCTGGTCACCGCCGGGGTCCCCAGCCGGACGCCGTTGGGGTTGTACGGGGTGCCGCCGTGCCCGGGGAAGGCGTTGGCGTTGAGGGTGATGCCGACCTCGTCGAAGGCGGTCTGGACCGCCCTTCCCCGCAGCCCGAAGGGACGCAGGTCGATCACCATCAGATGGTTGTCGGTGCCGCCGGTGGTGAGCACGCAGCCCCTGTCGAGGAGCCCCCTGGCCAGAGCGGCGGCGTTGGCCACCACCTGGGTGGCGTAGGCCCGGAACTCGGGCTGCGCGCACTGCTGGAACATCACCGCCTTGGCGGCGATGGCGTGGAGGAGCGGCCCCCCCTGGGTGCCCGGGCAGACGGCCTTGTCGATGGCGTCCGCGTACTCGGCGCGGCAGAGGATCAGCCCGCCCCAGGGCCCGCGCAGGGTCTTGTGGGTGGTGAAGGTGACGTAGTCGCAGTAGGGGACCGGCGACGGGTGGGCGCCCCCCGCCACCAGCCCGGCGAAGTGGGCCATGTCGACCATGAGCCTGGCGCCCACCGAGTCGGCGATCTCCCGGAAGGCGGCGAAGTCGAGGAAGCGGGGATAGGAGCTGTAGCCGGCGACGATCAGCTTGGGCCGCACCTCCTCGGCCCGGCGGCGGACCTCGTCCATCTCCAGGCGGCCGGTCGCCTCGGAGACGAAGTACGGCTCGAAGTGGTAGAGGCGGCCGCTGAAGTTGACCGGGGAGCCATGGGTGAGGTGGCCTCCCTGGTCGAGGGCCATGCCCATGACGGTATCCCCGGGCTGGAGGAAGGACGCGTAGACCGCCATGTTCGCCTGCGAGCCCGAATGGGGCTGCACGTTGGCGTGCTCGGCGCCGAAGAGCTGCTTGGCCCGCTCCCGGCAGAGGTCCTCGACCTGGTCGACCACCTGGCAGCCGCCGTAGTAGCGCTTGCCCGGGACACCCTCGGCGTACTTGTTGTTGAGCCAGGAGCCGAGCGCCTCCAGGACGGCGACGGAGGCGAGGTTCTCGGAGGGAATCAGCTCGAGGGTCTCCTCCTGGCGGCGGAGCTCCTCGTCCATGAGGCCGGCGACCACCGGATCGGTGGCCCGCAGTCGCGGCTTGTCGGCGAAGGAACCGGGGGCCGTCCCCTGGGCGAGGGTGGCGCTGGCGGGCTGCGGATCGGCTATCTGCTCGGTCACGTCCCTGCCTCACTCTGGTGCGCGGGTCAGCTCCCGACGTATGGGCGAAGAGCGATCAACGTGATCGGCCCCTCCCGCAGCACACGCGGAGGCCTCGACGACAGGTCGATGATAGTCGAGGCCATCCCGCTGCTGGGACCGCCCTCGAGGGTCCCGGCCACGTCTCCACCCAGGTCCGCCTCGGCCTGCGCGGCGGTGGCGGCGGCGGGGAGGCCGTGGCGGTTGGCGCTGGTGGAGGCAACCGGTCCGGTCTGCGCGAGCAGGCGGCGGAGCAGAGCGTGATCCGGGACCCGCACCATCAGGGTCGTCCCCTGGCGGGGGACGGCGAGCCGCCGGCTTCCCACCGGGCAGACCAGGGAGAGCGGTCCGGGCCAGAAGGCGGCGGCCAGCGAGCGCGCCACCCCGTCCATCGCCACCAGGGTGTCGAGCTGGGAGATGTCGGCCGCCAGCAGGTTCAATTCGAGGTGCGGCGGCCGCCCCTTGATCGCGTAGATCCTCTCCACCGCCGCGGGATTCGCGGGATCTCCGGCCAGGCCGTAGACGGTGTCGGTGGGAACGGCCACCACCTCGCCGGCGCGAACCGCCGCGACCGCCTCCTCGAGCGTGATCACGACAGCTCCCGCCGGATCTCCACCACACGCGGCCGCCCGGCCAGGTCGGCCACGAGACGGATGGACGCGGACGGCCAGAGCGCCCGGGCCAGGTCGGTGACGGGGTCGGCCCGGCGGCTGTCCACCTCCAGGCCCACCCACCACGCCCCCGGGGCGTGCTCGGCCACGGCGGGGAGCAGGGCGCGGTAGGCATCGAGGCCGTCCGGCCCGCCGTCGAGGGCCAGCCGGGGCTCGAAGCCGACGTCACGGGGCAGCTCGTCCATCTCCGCGGTGGTCACGTAGGGGGGGTTGCTCACCACCAGGTCCAGGTCCGCCACCAGCCCGTCGGCCCAGCCTCCCTCCACGAAGAGGACCCGCTCGGCGACGCCGAGGGCGGCGGCGTTCGCGGCCGCCACCGCCAGCGCCGCCGGGCTCACGTCGGAGGCGATCACGGTGGCGCCGGGCAGCTCGGCGGCGAGGGTGCAGGCCAGGCAGCCGCTGCCGGTGCCGAGGTCGGCGATGCGCAGCACACCGCCCCGCTCCCGCGCCGCTCCGATCGCCCGGTCGGCCAGGGTCTCGGTCTCCGGCCGGGGGATGAGCACCGCCGGCGTGACCAGAAAGCTCCGGCCGTAGAACTCGCGCCGGCCGGTGATGTGGGCGATCGGCTCTCCACTACCCCGCCGGCGCAGCAGCTCGCGGATGCCGGCCAGCTCGGCGTCGTCGAGGGGGCGGTCGAATTGCAGGTAGACGTCCAGGCGGCCCACTCCGAGCGCGTGAGCGACCAGCAGCTCGGCATCGAGGCGCGCCGAGTCGCTGCCGTGCTCGGCGAGGTACGCGGTGGAGAGACGGACGACGTCGAGCACCGTGCGGGGGCTGACCGGTCCACGGGGGCGCGTCGAGGCCACCCATGGACTGTACGGGGCCGATCAGGGCCTCCGGGCGCCGGCACAGCGAGCCGCATGCACCGGTCCTGGCAGGCGCGCCGTAGAGTCCCTCGGATGGCCAGCGTCGACGTCGCGGTCGTGCCCCGGCGCGGGGCGGCGTGGGACCACGTCGGACTGCGCCGGCTCACCCTGGTCAGCCTCTACTGGGTGGCCATCGGCTGGCTCTGGAACGCGCTCGGCGCCCAGGTGCTGCCGCCGATCATCACCAGGATGGTGGGTCAGGCCCACCAGGGGACCGCGCTCTCGGCCCTGGAGGGCTTCGGCACCCTGGTGGCGGTGGTCTGGCAGCCGGTGGTGGGGGCCATGTCCGACCGCACCCGGTTGCGCTGGGGGCGGCGGCGCCCCTACATCGCCGGCGGCGCCCTGGGCTCGTCGCTCTTCCTCGTGATCATGGCGTTCGTCGGCAGCTTCTACTGGCTGCTGATCGTCTACTTCCTGCTCCAGGTCGCCTCCAACACGGCCCAGGCGCCGTACCAGGGACTCGGCCCCGACGTCATTCCGGAGCAGGACTTCGGCAAGTTCGGCGCCTTCTACGGGATGGGCAACCTGGTGGGAACGCTGATCGGCTTCGTGGTCACCGGCATCTTCACGGCGAGCGGCCAGTACGCCCTCGCCCTCTACGCGATGGCGGCGATGCTGGTGGTGAGCATGGTCCTCACCGTCACCCTGGTGCCCGACCGGGGCCGCCCCTCCGCGGAGCTTCCGCGCGGCCTGGGCGCGGTGACGCTCGGCACCTTCCGGATCAGCCCCCGCCGGCACGGTGACTTCCTCTGGCTGATGGGATCGCGGCTGCTCATCCTCATGGGCGTCGTCGGCCTCGAGACCTACGCGCAGTTCTTCTTCAAGGACGTCTTCTACCCGCACAGCACGAACCACGCCAACGCCGCCACCACCTACCTGCTGGCCATCATCGTGCTGCTGGCGATCGCCATCTGCTACCCGGCGGCGCGCCTCTCCGACCGCTGGGGGCGCAAGCCGATGGTGATCGTCTGCGCGGTCCTCGGCGCGGTGGGGGCGCTGGGGTTGGTCTTCTCCCAGTACGCGCTGCTGCCCGGCGTGCTCACCTCGCCGGTCGAGTCCCTGCTCGGCATACCGAGGGGGCTGGCCCAGGTGCTCTGGTTCGGGGTGCCGATCGGGCTCGGCATCGGTTGCTTCCTCACCGTCGACTGGGCCTTCATGATCGACCTGATCCCGCCCGCCGAGATGGGGCGCTTCCTCGGCTTCTCCAACATCGCCACCGCCGGCGCCGGGATCATCGCCCGCTTCATCGCCGGACCGGTGCTCGACCACTTCAACGCCGGCGCCCACATCCTCGGCGAGCTGGGCGGCTATCCCGTCGTCTTCGGGATGTTCGTCGTCTACTTCGTGGCCGGCCTCTTCCTGGTGCTGCCGGTGACCGAGCCGCGGCGGCGGCGAACGCTCAGCGCGGACCCGTCCACGTAGATCGCCGCGGGCGCGGTGCGGCGCGCGCCGCTACGAGCGCAGGGAGAGGTAGCGTCCGAGCAGCGCGAAGCCGATCAGGCAGGCCGCGCCCTCGGCGAGGCCGCGCAGGGCGCCGTCGATGGGATCGGAGGCAGCGACGCCGGCCAGCCATACCACCAAGCCGACGCCGCAGGAGACGGCGGCGGCGAACGCCCATGGACGGCCGCGCAGCGGCGCGGGGACGGCGGGTCCGAGGTCGTCGAAGACGTCGCCAGCCGCGCCGGCGACGGCGACGCGGACGTTCGCGGTGCGCAGCCCGATCACGCCGGATGTGATGAGCAGCCCGGCCGACACGACCGCTCCCACGACACCCCCTCCGAGCACCCCGGCCGACCACCCGGGAAGCTGGGGACCCGGCTGCTGGGCGAAGAGCGCGATCGCCCCCATGCTGACCAGCCCGAAGCCGACCGCGGTGGTGGTGCGGCGCCGCAGCGTGCGGACCTCGGCCGCCGGGACCGACCGCCGGCCCCGCAGCCGCAGCGCCCGCACCAGCGCCAGCGCGCCGCTCACGAAGGCCACCTGGGGAGCGAGCACCAGCGCGGCCGCCGCGAGCAGGCCGAGCCATGACGTCCTGCCGGCGGCGACCGTCTGGAACGCCCCGGAGGCGCTCCGGGCCGCCCCCTGGATGTGCGCGGCCCCGAACCCCGACCACACAACGAACATGGCTCCGTAGAAGACGCCCGCGACGGCGAGCGCGGCGAAAGCCCACAGCGGCGCGCGCAGGGCCCCCCGCGTCCCGAGGTCGTCGGCGAACGCCTGGGCGAGCTCGGCGGCGTCACCGAAACGGCCCACCACGGCGGGGTCGGTGAGCAGGTGATCCTCGGCCTCGGCGAGGATCCGCCGGCGCCGGTGGCCCCGGACCCCCCGGCGGCCCAGCTCGGCGCTCAGCTCCGTCAAGTAGCTCGCGATCACGAGAGGACGGCCTCCACCGCGCGGGCGAAGCCCCGCCACTCCTGGCGCTCCTCGGCCAGCGCGGCGCGGCCGCGGTCGGTGAGCCGGTAGACGCGCCGGCGCCGGGGAGCCTCGCGTGACCACTCGCTGCTCAGCAGGCCGCCCGCCTCGAGACGGTGCAGCGCGGGATACACGGTTCCCCCGGCGAGGTCGAACTCGCCCTGGCTGCGTTCCCGGAGCCGCTCCACCAGCCGGTAGCCGTGGGCCGGCTCGGCGGCGACGGTGGCCAGCAGGAGCATCTCCAGGTGCCCCTTCAATACCTCGGATTGCATACCATGTAATCCTAGGCTATGGGGACGGCGCCACGCAAGTCCTGGGTGGAGCGCCGCTACCAGCGCTCGTGGACCAGGGGCGCGATCTCGGTCCGGTACAGCTCGGCGATCGCCCGCATCAGGTCCGGCTCCAGCGCGGGGAGGTCCGAGGCGCTGGCGTTGGCGACCGCCTGCTCGTCGGTCTTGGCGCCCGGGATGACGGTGCTGACGGCCTCGTCCATGAGGATCCAGCGCAGCGCCCAGCCGCTCATGGGTGTCCCCGCGGGGAGCATCCCCCGGAGCCGCTCCACCGCGGCCAGCCCGGTCGCGTAGTCCACGCCCGCGAAGGTCTCGCCGACGTCGAAGGCCTCGCCGTGGCGGTTGTAGCTGCGATGGTCGGAGGCATCGAAGGCGGTGTCCGGGTGCAGCCTTCCGGTCAACAGCCCGGAGGCGAGCGGCACCCGGGCGATCACCCCGACCTCGCGGGCACGCGCGCGGGGGAGGAATAGCTCCGCAGGCCGCTGCCGGAAGATGTTGTAGATGATCTGGACGGTCGCGACGCCCGCATACTCGATGGCCTTCAGCCCCTCCTCCACCCGCTCGACGCTCACCCCGTAGTGGGCGAGCACGCCGTCAGCCCGGAGCTCGTCGAGGTACTCGAAGAGGGCCGGCCGGTAGTAGCTGTCGGTGGGGAGGCAGTGGAGCTGGACCAGATCCAGGATGGCCACCCCCAGGTTCTCGCGGCATCGCTCCACCCACTCGCGAAAGTGCGCGCGCGTGTACTGCGCCATCTCGACGGGTGCCCGCCGGCCGATCTTGGTGGCGACGACGAGGCGCTGGCCGGATCGCTCGCGGAGGAAGCGGCCGATCAGCCGCTCGCTGCGCCCGTCACCGTAGACATCGGCGGTGTCGAAGAAGGTGACACCGGCGTCGGCCGCGGCGTGGAGGGCGCGCAGGCTGGCCCTGTCCTCGACGCTGCCCCAATCGCCGCCGATGGCCCAGGCTCCGAATCCCACCTCGCTGACCATGAGGCCGGTCCTGCCCAGCTGCCGGTAGCGCACGTCACACCTCCCCGTCCTGTCTCACCATCCCCGTGGCCTCACAGCGTGGCGCTCAGCCGGCCCCGGCGTCGGGCTCGAGCAGCCGGCGGGCCTGGTCCTCCTGCATCAGCGGCTCGACCAGCATGTCCAGCTCGCCGTCCATGATCCGAGGCAGCTGAAAGAGGGTGAGGTCGATGCGGTGATCGGTGACCCGCCCCTCGGAGTAGTTGTAGGTCCGGATCTTCTCGCTGCGATCGCCGCTCCCGACCATGGAGCGGCGGGTGCCGCGCAGCTCGGCATCGCGCTCCGCCTGGGCGAGATCGTAGAGGCGGGCGCGCAGCTCGCGGAGCGCCTTGGCCCGGTTCTTGATCTGCGACTTCTCGTCCTGGCAGGTGACCACCAGCCCGCTCGGAAGGTGGGTGATCCGGACCGCCGAGTAGGTGGTGTTGACGCTCTGGCCGCCGTGGCCGGTGCTCATGTAGACATCGACCTTGAGGTCGTTCTCGTCGATGGTGACCTCGACCTCGTCGGCCTCGGGAAGCACCACCACGCTCGCCGCGGAGGTGTGGATCCGGCCCTTGGCCTCGGTCTCGGGCACCCGCTGGACCCGGTGCACCCCGGACTCGAACTTGAGCCGGGAGTAGGCACCGTGACCATGGACCTCGACCACCACCGACTTGAACCCGCGAACACCGGACGGGCTCTCGCTGATCAGCTCCACCGACCAGCGGCGCCGCTCCGCGTAGCGGCTGTACATGCGGAGCAGGTCGGCGGCGAAGAGCCCCGCCTCGTCTCCCCCGGTGCCGGCCCGGATCTCGACGATGACGTCGCGATCGTCGTTGGGATCATGGGGCAGGAGGAGGCGCCGCAGCTCGCCACCGGCGTCCTCGGCGGCCCGGCGCTGGGTGTGCTCCTCCTCCTCGAAGAGGGCGACCATCTCCGGGTCGTGCTCGGTGTGGGCCGCCTGCGCGGCGCTCTCGGCGGCGGCCACCGCGGCGCGCCAGCGGCGGGAGACCTCCACCACCTGGCTGAGCCGGGCCCGCTCCTGGGAGATGCGCTGGACGCGCTGCTGATCGGAGTAGATCTCGGGGTCGGAGAGCTCGCTCTCCAGCTCCGCATATCGCTCCTCGATGGCGGCGACCCGTTCCTCGACGCTTGCCATGGCTCAGGGGATTGTGGCCCAGGCGGCTCCCGCCCGGGCGGGTGGGCGTGCCCCGCTCAGGGGACGGTGGCGTAGCCCTCGCCGACGGCCCCCTCGTCGCCGGCGCGCGCCGCGGCCAGGGCGGTGATCGCGACCTCGATCTGGGAGTCGTCCGGCTCGCGGGTGGTGAGGAGCTGGGTGGCCAGCACCGGGGCCAGCGCGATCCGGCCCAAGCGTGTGTGGCGGATCCGTGCCAGGCCGCGGATGGCCTCGTAGGCGACCCCGGCCACGATCGGGATCAGGGCGATCTGGCAGGCGACCCGCAGCGGCCAGTAGAGGAAGCCCAGGGGTGTGAACACGATCACGCTGACCAGGGCGACCACCACCAGGAAACCGGTGCCGCAGCGGGGGTGGAGACGGCTGGCGCCGCGCACGCTGGCCACCTCGACGGCCGCGCCCGACTCCAGGCAGTTGATCGCCTTGTGCTCGGCCCCGTGGTACTCGAAGACGCGGCGGACACCCGAGGACAGACCGATGAGGAGGAGGTAGCCGAGCAGGATCACGGCGCGCGCCCCGCCCTCGATGAGCACCGACCCCACCGACTGGGGAGCGCCGCGATGGATCAGCGACGAGACCAGCAGAGGCAGGCCGATGAAGAGGCCGAGGCCGAAGACGACCGAGACGCCGATGGTCACCCCCATCGCCCCCGAGCTCAGCTCGGCATCCTCGCCCAGCTGGACGTTGGCCGACCACTGCAGCGCCCGCATGCCCAGGGCGAGCATCTCCCAGAGCGAGGCCGCGCCGCGGAGGAAGGGGAGCGACCAGGGCCGGCCGGTGTAGACCCGGGAGCGCAGGCGCTCGGAGAGGACGCGGATCTCGCCGTCCGGCCGGCGCGCGGCCACCGCGTAGTGGCGCGGGCCCCTCATCAGGACGCCCTCGATCACCGCCTGCCCGCCGTAGAAGAAGGTGGTGGGTGGCGCGGCGGCGGCGTTCAAGGCGGCGGTGAGCAGGATGTCACCGGCGGAGGGGCGGCGCTTCACGGCATCCATCGTACTCGGCGATCGGAGCGGGCGTGCCAATCGGATGTGGAGGCTCCGGAGCAACGCCCTGTCCGCGACGGAAGCCCAGATGGTCGAGGCGATGAGAGCCCCGCCGTGACCCGTACCGCCCTTCGAGCGCCAGGGGTTCGGACCGGGACGGTGCTGATCGCGTCGCACGGAGCGGGCTGTGTGTCCCCCCACCCTTGCACCCCTTAAGGACATCTCTGTCCGAAAGACCCAGAGAGACGGTGATCAGCCCACCGCGAGGCCGGTTGCCACTGGCTCCTCCGGGACCTCATGCTCGCGCGGCTCAGGCGCACCCGGCGAGCTGCCCAGCGCCGTCACGACGGCGCGCGCATCCTGCTCGTCGAGGAAACTGGTGACGGCATCGGCGACCGCGCGCGAATGGGTGGCCAGGATGAGGTGACCGGCCCTGGGCAGCAGATGCAGGCGGGCGCGGGGGATGAGCCGCGCCATCAGCCGAGCGTTGAGCGGTGGGATCACGGAGTCGCGCCGTCCGTGGAGGAGCAGGACCGGCACCCGGATGCGCCACAGCACCGGAAGGCCGAACCAGGTGAGGCCCGCGCTGAGCTGGCAGGTGGGACGGCGGTGGCGCCGGCGAGAGCGCGGCAGCGCACGGCCAGAGGAGCGTGAACGTCGCCTCACCCAGCGCAGCAGATCGACGAGCAGGCGCCTCGGGGAAGGGATCGACGCCAGCCCCGGCGAGCTGGAGAGCAAGATGAGGGAGCGCACCCGGGACGGGTGCCGCACCGCCAACACCTGCGCCACCATCCCGCCGAGGGAGTTGCCGAGCACGTCGGCCCGCTCGACGCCCAGAGCGTCGAGGACGGCGGTGGCGTCGTCCGCCATGGTGGCAATGCCGAAGAGCCAGCGCCCCCTGCCACTGCGACCGGCTCCCCGGTTGTCCACCGCGATGCAGCGCCTCACCCTGGCGAGCCGGGGGAGCAGCCGGCCCCACGAGTCGATGTCACAGCCCCACCCGTGGATCAGGAGAAGTGGCGTTGCGTCGGGGGGCCCCTCGCCGAACACCTGGAAGTGGATGGGACAGCCGTCTCGGAGGATGACGGGCACGATCCCCAGTGTCCCACAAGCCGCTGGGCGAGGCCGACCTCGCCGGGAGTGCCCCTAGCGGGTGGCGGTGCGCGCCGCGGCGCGACGCCGGAAGCGCTCGACCTGGCCGCCGGTGTCGACGATCCGCTGGGTCCCGGTGAAGAACGGGTGGCAGACCGAGCAGACCTCGGTCTTCAGCTCGCGGAGGGTCGAGCCGGTCTGGAAGGTGTTGCCACAGACGCAGGTGACCGTAGCGTCGGTGTGGAACTCGGGATGCAGGGTGGCTTTCATGGCAGGCTCGTACTCGCGAAGGGGGGAACGCGCCGAGGATACCACGGGAGCCCGGAATCGAAGCGGGGCGCGGGGGCGGGGCGGAGCGCGGGCTTTGCGCAGGCGGCAGCTGCAATGCCGCCGAGCAAGGGCCGCGGCAGGCCGGTCAGGGCCTGCCGACGGCCGGGCCCAGCGAAGTTCCGCCCCCGCGCCCCGCAGCCGATCCCGATCACCCCGAGTGCGCCACCGGGCGGGTGAAGTTCCCATGGGCGACCTCGGGCAGGCGCTCGCGCACCGTGGCCATGGCCGCCGCCATCCCCATCCCCTCCTCCATCGGGGGCAGCTCCTCGATCAGCCAGTCATGGTCGACGTTGAGGCTGCGCCACTGGATCTGGTCGACCCCCATCTCTGCGCAGGCGGCGATGGTCGCCTCCAGCTCCGACGGGGTGTCGGTGATCCCCGGGAAGGCGAGCAGGTTGAGGCAGACCTGGCCGCCGGCGCGCTTGACGATCCGGCCGCATTCGATCACCTCGTCGAGCCCGTACCCGATGGGGCGGTAGTAGGCCCGGAAGACGGGCTCGATGAAGGAGATGGCGCTGATGCGGACGCTGTCGCAGCCGGCGGCGACCAGCCGCTCCAGGACCCGCGGCCGGCTCCCGTTGGTGTTGATGTGGATGGTCGCCCCGGGGTTGCGCTGGCGGATCATGGCCGTGGCCTCGACCAGCGCCCGGCTGCGGGTCAGCGCCTCGCCCTCGCAGCCCTGGCCAAAGGAGACGATCGCCGCCTCCGCCCCGCCCAGGAAGTGGTCGGCGAGACCGGCCAGCTCTGCCGCCGTCGGTGCGAAGCTCATCCGCTCCTGGGGCGACGTCACCGCACCGTCGCTCTGCAGGGAGATGCAGCCGAGGCAGTCGGCATTGCAGGCGGGCGAGGCGGGCAGGGCGCCCTCGTAGCGGCGGAAGAAGGTGTTCTGGGCCGTGTAGCAGCGGTACTCGAGGGCGCAGCGGGCGAGGTGGTCGATGAGGCGGTTGCCGGGGAGGGCGGCGCGGGCGGCGGCCACGGCCGCGGGAAGGCCCTCCGTACCGTGACGGCGGGGCTGCCACCACTCGAAGGAGTCGGTGGGGAGCGCCGCCACCACCAGCTCGCCGTCGTGCTCGGCCACCGCCGTGTAGCCGAAGAGCGGCAGACGGTCGCTGCCGGGCAGCGGCCGGGATGCCGGCAGCAGCGTCCGCAGGTGCCCCACCGGCAGGATGGCGGCGACCGGCAGCCAGCGGTCGGACAGCTCCACGGCGGCCCCGCGGCCGTCCAGGCCGAGGGCGCGCCGCCCCGGCAGGTGGGCGATGGTGGCGCCCTCCGGCAGGCGGATCACCCCGGCCTCGGTCAGGGGAAGCAGGGCGCGACCGGACCTGGCCGCGGGCCGGAGGCCGTCGCGGACCTCGAGGGAGCCGTCGGGGCGGGCGACGCAGAGACGCATGGGTCCCATTCTCCCCGCCGGGACCGGGTGCGCCGGGAACCCGCGGGCCCGGCGCGCCGTTGGGGAGATGACGAGAGATTGACAACGCCTTCTTAATCGGGCGGCGGCACGACCCCACCTCCCTCCAGGTAACGTAACGCTGGCACGGGGTCCGGCGTATACCCGTGGGACGACCGGTCCGCGGCCAGACGCCACTTCCGCACCGAGGGTCAGGGACACCAGCGGCCAATGCGCCTCCACCTCACCTCCACCGATTCCCCGCGCCGTGCCGCCGGGCAGGCCGCGGGACGGGTGGGACGCGCCCTCGAAGCCTCCGGCCGCGGGCTGCGGCGGGCTGGCGGCGCCGCCCTCCGCCCCGTGGGGCGCGTCCTCGAAGTGCCCGGCCACGGGCTGCGGCGGGCCGCGGGAGCCACCCTGCGCCTCGCCGGCCGCCATCCCGGGATCGTGACGGCGGTGGGTGCGGCGGCCATGTGCGGCCTCCTCGCCTGGCTGCTCGGGTCAGGGCTGGAGCAGTGGTTCGTCGCCCAGGGCATGGACGACGAGCGCGCCTACCTGCTCAGCGCGATGGTCCTCGTGCTCCTGGCGACCGCGATCGTCGGCGCCGCCTCGCGCCGGGCGGGACCGACCCGGCTCGGCGGTCTGGTGGGCTTCGTGGGGATCCAGATCGTGCCCTTCCTCATCCGGGCGGCGCACCAGCCGCCCACCCCGGGGCTGCGCTACACGCAGGACATCATGGGCTGGATCCTTCAGCCGCTGGGCATGCTCCTGCTCGCCGTCCTCTGCGTGATCGTGGGCGCCGCCCTCGGGGTCGGCCTGGCCCGCGACGCGTCGCACCTGCCCGCGCTGCGCAAGCGCCGCTGGCTCTGGGTGGCGATCCCGGTCGCGATCGCCCTGATCGTGGCCGCCTCCGGAGCGGCGATCACCGCTCTCCAGGATGGCCCGTTGACGGCTCTCCGCGATTACAGCGTGGGCAGCCGGCTGGTCACCGCGGTGGCCCCGCCGACCCACACCGGGGGCGCGGCGGTGGCGCCCGCCGGCCCGGTGATCCCGACCCCCGACATCGCGCTGCTGCGCCAGCTCCCGGGGGAGATCCAATACCTCGCCATCGGCGGCCACCCGGTGGACGTCTACGTCCCCGGCGTGTACCAGGCGGACCCGGCGCTGCAGCTTCCGGTCCTCTACCTCCTCCACGGCACCCCCGGGGATCAGACCGAATGGATCCAGGGCGCCCAGCTCGACGGGGTGCTGGACCAGCTGATCGGGAACGGCACCATCCCTCCGCTCCTCGCCGTGATGCCCAACGGCAACGTGCCCGGCACCAGCGACGACGAGTGGGGCAACAGCGCGTATGGACAGGTCGAGACCTGGATGATGAATCAGGTCATCCCCACGATCGATTCCGACTACCGCACGCTGGGCGCCGAGTTCCGGGGCATCGCGGGATTGAGCAGCGGCGGCTTCGGAGCCGTGAACATCGCCATCCACAACCCCACGCAGTTCAGCTGGGCGGCCAGCTACTCCGGGTACTTCGTTGGCCTGTCGGGTGTCTTCGGATCGATGTGGAAGGCCAACAGCCCCTTCTACACCGCCGCCACCGTGCCCGCCTCGGAGCAGTTCCCCCTCTATCTGGGAGCGGGGCTCACGGACACCCTGTACCGTCCCGACACCGTCCAGTTCGCGAGCAAGCTCACCGCCATCGGCTGGACCGACTACCAGCTCCAGTCCGTTGCCGGTGGGCACGGCTGGGTGGCCTGGGAGCCCGAGTTCGTCAACAGCCTCACCTGGCTGGGTGAGCTCTGGGGCCCCGATCCCTGGATAGCGGTGACATCCGCCGGCAGCCCCACGCTGGCGAGGATCGGGTGATGATGGATCCCGTGGGTTTCCTTGGGCTGGCGGCTCAGGCGGCCTCCGCGCCCGCTGCGCAGGGTGTCCCGCACCACGGGGGCCTGCTGCTCAGCCTGGGACCGCTGGTGATGGCCCTGGGGTTGCTGGCCGCCTTCGCGGGCACCGCCCGGCGCTCCCGGCCGGTGGTGACCGCGGGCGCCCTGGCCGTCCTCGCCGGCGCCCTCAACCTGGTGCTGCCCCGCTACCCGCTGGCCCTGCTGCTGGGCCTGGTCGTCCTCGCCGCCGCCGTGGGCTTCGAGGTCGGCGGCGCGCGGGCGACCCGGGCCATCCTCAGCCCGGCGCAGAGCCCCCAGGAGATGGAGCGTCTGCGCCTCCTCCACGGCCGGACCCACATCTCCTGCTTCTCCGGCGACGCGGCCAAGAGCGGGTTCCGCATCCGCGGAGGGTTCGTCGGCTACCAGGTGCGCTGGGGGGTGGCGGTGGCGGTCGGTGACCCCCTGATCGCGCCCGGTCAACACCTGGCCGCGGTGGACGCCTTCGTCGACCTCTGCGCCGGGAGGCGCTGGGTGCCCTGCTTCTTCCAGACGGAGGCGTCGCTCCGCCCCTCGTACCGGCAGTCGGGCTTCCGGCTGATCAAGTTCGGCGAGGAGGCGGTGGTGGAGGTCGACCAATTCGACCTCCGTTCGTCGGCGAGGGCGGACGCGCGCCACGAGCTCGCCCGGGCGCGGCGGGCGGGCCTGGAGGCGGTCACCGTCTGGGAGCCGCAGCCCCCGGGGGGCCTCTGGTCGCAGCTGGAGGAGGTCTCGCGCCACTGGCTGGGGGTGCGGGGCGGGCGGGAGATGGGCTTCTCCCTGGGACGCCTCCGCGACCTGGTCGACACGACCACCCGCTACACCATCGCCCGCGACCAGAGCGGACGCGTGCACGCCTTCTGCTCCTGGATCCGGATGGGCAACGACGGGATCGCCCTCGACCTGATCCGGCGCCGGCCCGACGCCGCCGCCGGCGCCGTCGACCTCTGCATCGTCACCGCGATCGAGCGGGCGCGGAGCGACGGCCTGGCCCGCGTCTCGCTCGGTTCGGTGCCGTTCCGCGAGAGCCTCGGGGATGCCCCCGACGGCCGCCTGGCCCGCGGGCTCCGGGCCCGGCTCTACCAGCACGGCTACGCCGGCTACAGCTACCGGGGGCTCTCCCATTTCAAGGCCAAGTTCGCGACCCACTGGGGGAGCCGCGACATCGCCGTGCCGCGCGGGCCGAGCAGCGTGCTCGCTCTGGCGGCCCTGGCCCGGCTGCACAGCGGCACGGCCCCGACCACGCCGGAGACCACGCCGGTCCCCATCGGACTGGAGCCGGCGCCGCTGCCCTGAGCGGGTGCCGGGGCTAGCAGGGGCTGGGAGTCCCCGGTCAGCTGTCCGGCCCCTCGCTGCGCACCTTCTCCACCTGGGTCAGCGCCTCGCGCAGGCTCTCGATCCACTCCCCCTGGTGCCGGGCCACCAGGCGGACGCACCAGGCCAGCGCCTCGCTCCGGCTCCGGGCCACACCGGCCTCGATCAGGGTGTCGAGGACGCGCCGGTCGGAGAGCCGCAGCCGGGTCATCACAGGGACGCCCAGGGTGGTGAAGTGCTGGGTGACGTCGCCGCAGCGCGCGCCCCAGGAGACGGTGCGGCCGAAGAGACGCTCGGCGTCGCGGGCGACGCCGATGCGCGCCTCCTTGGTCTCGGCCCGAAAGCGCTCGATCCGCGCCGAGCGCGCCGTGGCCCGCGCCGAGTCGCCGGCATCGGCGCCCAGCTCCACGTCGGGGATGTCACCGACGACGAGGATCTCGTCGCGGTCGCCGGTGATGGTGGGCAGTCCGGCGAAGAGGCCCTCGGGGAGGCGGCCGGCGAACCAGCCGGTGAGCTCCTCGTCGGTGAGCTGGGGTGCGGGGGTGGGCTCGGGGTGGCGGTGGGGGTTTTCGAATCTCATGAATTACATAATTACATAGCAAGTTGTGAGTGTCAACACGCGCCCCGCACGCCCCGGGATCCCCGCCACCGGTCGGGGTCGGCCTCCTCGAGCGCGGCCCGGAGCAGCGGCGCCGCCACCGGGTGGATCCGCAGCGGCAGCCCCGGGCCCAGGATCTCGCGGCGGGTTCTGCGCACATAGCGGCGGGTGAACGCCGGCTCGGCCTGGGCGACCACGTCGCGGATGTTGGAGAGGCGATCGGCCGCCTTCAGCAGGGTGGCGTCGGGGTCCTTCCAGATCTGGCGGTAATGGGCGCGCCGGGCGCGACCGGTCATCCCCGGCTCGGGGTCGGTGAGCAGCGCGACCAGCTCCCGGGTGCGCGGGGGCAAGCCGCCCAGATCCTCGACGGTGAGCGCGGAGTCCTCGACGGCGTCGTGGAGGAGTCCGGCGGCGAGGAGGGCCGGATCGGCGACGCCCAGGTCCTCGGCGAGGATGAGCACCACCTCGACCAGGTGGTCGAGGTAGGGGGTGCCCTGGCGCCGGATCTGGCCGGCGTGGGCGCGCTGGGCGATGGCGTAGGCCTCGGTGAGCAGCGCGGCGTCGGGGGCGGACAGGCGGGCGAGGAGCGGCCGGAGGGCCGGGTGCGGGACGATGTCGGAGGCCACCGAGGGGAACATACAGTGTCCCCGCCCTCGGATTGCGCGCGTGGCCCGCTCGAGGAGGCCCTCGCGATGAGCGCTGGAGCGCTGTTCCTGGCGGTGTTCCTGGCCTGCGCGGTCGAGGCCGTCGAGGCGACCACCATCGTGCTGGCCGCGGGCACCGCGCGGGACTGGAGGTCCGCCGGCTACGGCGCCGTGGCCGCGATCGCGGTGCTCGGTGTGGCCGTCGCCGCCCTCGGCCCGGCGGTCACCGCCATCCCGACCGGCGCCCTTCGCCTCGCCATCGGCGGACTGCTCCTGCTCTTCGGAGTCCGCTGGCTCCGCAAGGCGGTGCTGCGCGCCGGCGGCATCACCGCCCTGCACGACGAGGAGGAGGCCTTCGCGGTCCGGCTGGCGGCCGCCCGGAGGGCGGCCTCGCGCCGGGTGGGCGGGGTGCCCGACTGGTACGGCTTCACCCTCTCCTTCCAGGGCGTGCTCCTCGAGGGGACCGAGGTGGTCTTCATCGTGCTCACCTTCGGGAGCAACCAGCACGCCATCCCTCTGGCGGCGGCCGCGGCCGGGGCTGCGGTCCTGGTGGTCGGCGGCGCCGGCCTGGCGGTGCGAGCACCGCTCGCCCGGGTGCCGGAGAACACCCTGAAGTTCCTGGTCGGGGTGATGCTCTCCGGCTTCGGCACCTTCTGGGCGGCGGAGGGGGCCGGGGCGCGCTGGCCCGGCTCCGACGCGGCGCTGCTGGTCCTGTTGCCCGGGATCGCCGTGATCGGTCTCCTGCTCGCCGCGGGGTTGCGCCGCCGGGGCCGCGCCCGGGGCGGCCGCGGGACGGTCTCGGGGCGGACCGCGGAGGTCGGCTGATGGGCAGGCGGCTGCGGGCGATGGGTCAGTTCGCGTATGGCCTGGTCATCGGCGACGACTGGGGGGTCGCGCTGGGGCTGGTCGCGGCCCTGGCGCTGACCGCGGGGGTGAGCCGGACCGCGGTGCCGAGCTGGTGGGTGCTCCCCGCAGCGCTCCTCGTCCTGCTCCCCGTGAGCGTCTGGCGCACGGCGCGGCGCGGCGGCTGACCCCTCCTCAGACCAGGCGGCCGGCGTCGCGGGAGTCGAGGGCGACGTGGTGCTTGGTCCGGATCTCCCGGACCGTGCCGCTCTGCGCCCGCATCGCCAGGCTGTGCGTCTCCGCCCACCAGTTGTGATACCGGACCCCGCGCAGCAGTCCGCCGCCGGTGACGCCGGTGACCGCGACCGCGACGTCAGCACCCGGGACCAGGTCGGCGATGCCCAGCTTGGCCTCGGCATCGAAGCCGGCGGCGCGCAGCGCCGCCGCCTCCTCCTGGTTGCGCACCCAGGGCCGGCACTGCATCTCGCCGCCGAGACAGCGCAGCGCGCAGGCGGCGAGCACCGCCTCCGCGGTGCCACCGGAGCCGATCAGGACGTCGATGCCGCTCTCCGGCCAGGAGGTCATCAGGGCGGCCGCGATGTCACCGTCGCTGATCAGCACCACCCGGCTGCCCAGGGTGCGCACCCGCTCCAGCAGGCTCTGATGGCGGGGCCGGTCGAGGAGCATCACGGTGAGGTCCTGCACCTTCACGTCCATGGCGAAGGCGATCCGGCGCAGGTTGTTCTCCGGGGTGTCGGTGATGTCGATGGCACCGCGGGCTCTCGGGCCCACCGCCAGCTTGTGGAGGTAGGCGCAGGGGGGCGGCGTGGCGATCCCGCCCGGCTCGGCGGCGGCGGCGATCGAGAGCGCCTGGGAGAGGCCCTTGGCGACCAGGCTCACCCCGTCGACCGAGTCGAGGGCGAGGTCCACCTGGTCACGGCCGGCGCCGACCCGCCGTCCCGGGCGGAGCGGGTCGGCCACGCCGCCGGCGTCGATGACCACGTGGCCGTCGAAGGGCATGCTGAGGAGGGCCTCCTCCATGGCGCGCTCCCCGACATCGCGGGTGCTCGTCTTGTCGCCGCGGCCCAGCCAGCGTCCGGCCGCCATCGCCGCCGCCTCGGTGGCGCGGAGCAGCTCCAGTCCGCGGTGGCGGTCGCGGCTCAGCCGCGCCGGCGAGGCCGAGGCCGCCCGGTGCTCTGCGGGGGTCAGGGCTCGGCCGCCTCCAGGGCCGCGTCGACCCGCGGCGAGAGGACGCCCCGCACCGGCGCCACGACCTCGTCGCCGTCGCCTCCGCTGTCGAGCGGCGCCGCCACCGTCTCGGCCTCGATGCCGGCGTGACGGCGGACCGCGGCCATGAACTCGCGGAAGAGGGGGTGGGGCCGGCCCGGCCGGGAGCGGAACTCGGGGTGGAACTGCGAGCCGATGAAGAAGGGGTGGTCGCGCAGCTCGATGATCTCGACCAGGCGGCCGTTGGGCGAGGTGCCGCTGAAGACGACGCCGAACTCGGCGAGGCGCTCCCGGTATTGATTGTTGAACTCGAAACGATGGCGGTGGCGCTCGTACACCACCGCCTCCCCGTAGGCGGCGGCGGCACGACTCCCGGGCAGCAGCTTGCAGGGGTAGACGCCGAGGCGCATGGTGCCGCCCTTGTTCTCGATGTCACGCTGCTCGGGGAGCAGGTCGATGACCGGGTTGGCGGTGAAGGCGTTGAACTCGGTGGAGTTGGCGTCCTCGGTGCCGAGAGCCTCGCGCGCAATGTCGATGGTGGCGCACTGCATGCCCAGACAGAGGCCGAGATAGGGCACCTGGTGCTGGCGGGCGAACCGGGAGGCGACCACCTTGCCCTCGATGCCACGATGGCCGAAGCCTCCCGGCACCACCACGCCGTCCACGCCCGCCAGCCGCTCCGCGTCCGGGGTCATCTCCTCCGAGCTCACCCACTCCACGTGGAGGTCGACGCCGCAGTGGGCGGCGGCGTGGCGGAGCGCCTCGGTGACGCTGATGTAGGCGTCGGGCATGGCCACGTATTTGCCCACCAGGGCGACCCGCACCGGCGGCTTGGGAGCCTCGATCCGGGCCACCATCGCGCGCCAGTCATCGAGGTCCGGTGGACCGGCGCTGATGCCAAGCAGCTCGACGATGTAATCGCCCAGCCCGGCCGCCTCCAGCATCAGCGGCACCTCGTAGATGGAGCGGGCGTCGGGCACGTTGATGACCGCGCGCTGGGGCACGTCGCCGAAGAGCGCGATCTTCTCCTTCTGGCTCTCCCCGATCGGGTGCTCGCTGCGAGCCACGATCACATCGGGCTGGATGCCGATCGAGCGCAGGGTGTTCACCGAGTGCTGGGTGGGCTTGCTCTTGAACTCCTCGCTGGCGGCGATGTAGGGCACCAGCGTGAGGTGGACGTAGCAGACGTTGCCGCGGCCGACGTCGTTCTTGAACTGGCGGATCGCCTCCAGGAAGGGAAGCGACTCGATGTCGCCGACCGTGCCGCCGACCTCGACGATCACCACCTCGGGCTCGGGCAGCTCGTTCTCGGCGACCCGGAGCACCCGCTGCTTGATCTCGTTGGTGATGTGGGGGATTACCTGGACAGTGCCACCGAGGTAGTCGCCGCGCCGCTCCTTGGCGATGACGCTGGCGTAGATGCGACCGGTGGTCACGTTGCTCGCCTGGGAGAGCGGGACGTCCACGAAGCGCTCGTAGTGGCCGAGGTCGAGATCGGTCTCGGCGCCGTCGTCGGTGACGAACACCTCCCCGTGCTGATACGGCGACATGGTGCCCGGATCGACGTTCAGATAGGGATCGAGCTTCTGCATCCCGACATGCAATCCGCGGGCTTTGAGGATGGTGCCGATGGATGCGGCCGTGATGCCCTTGCCCAGGGAGGAGACGACACCACCGGTCACGAACACGAACTTGGCCAAGTCGAGACCTCCCGGTGCCGTGGTTTTACCGATGTTAGCAGGGACGGATGTTGGTGACACACGACCAGCGGAGGGTTAACACCGCCCGCATCGAAAGCCGGGACAGCTCGGCACCAGGCGGGCGCGGGGGAGGCGGCGCCGGCGCCGGCCTGATCTCAGGCGGCGCTCCCCCGCGGCTCGAGGATCACCACCCGCGTCTCCTCCGCGGCGCCCATCGCCCCGGTGAGGCTCAGCTTGGGCTGCGTCGGCACGACGTCGTCGGTGAGCCCCATCTCCTTGGCGAACTGGTCGAGGGGATCGTAGTCGCCGCTGCCCGCCACCCCGCTGCTGCGGTAGCGGACGGGCACGACGATCGCGGGGGCGATGGCGTTGACCACCTTGGTGGCGGCCACCGCACCGAGTGCGTCCACACCCCCCACCGGGATGGCGAGCACGTCCACCTGGCCCAGCTCGTCGACCTCCTCCTCGGTGAGCTGGCGGTCGAGCCGGCCCAGCGCGGCGATGCGCACCTCGTCGATCTCGATGCGCATGATCGTGGTCGCCCCCGCCGGCAGCCCGCGGATGGTGACCCCCCGGACCTCGAACTCGCCCGGTCCGCTCACCTCCTGGGCGTGGCCCGGATGGGGGCGGAGCCGGTCGGGGATGGTCTGGCCCTCGGTGCGAATGATGATGTCGGGGTGGGCGCGCCCCAGCCCGGGCAGGGTGGTCGCGGGCGGGTCGACCAGCACCTGCACGTCGCGGCCGCGCAGGCGCAGGCAGGAGAGGCCGAGATAGGTGATCTCCACGGTCCGAGCGATCTTAGCCGGGGGCGGGGTGGCCGGGCCCCGGGCGTCGCAGCCGGCAGCTCAACTCGCCGATCCCACCATGACGGCGATGGTCTGGGTGCCCGTGCTGCGGACCACCGTCACCTCCGCGGTGTCACCGGCAATGAGGCCCAGGCTGGTCGGGTCGAGCGGCTGGGTGGCATCGATGGCGATCCCATTGACACTGGTGACGATGTCGCCCACCTGGAGGCCGGCGGTCGCGGCCGGGCCTCCGGCATCGACGGCAACGATCAGCGCCCCCGGGGTGAGGTCGGCCGCGGCGGCGATGGCGGGGTCGAGATAGGTGGCCTCGACCCCGAAGCTGCCCTGCGGCGGAGACGTGCCTCCCGAGACGCTGGCGACGAGCGCGCTGGCCGCGCTCAGCGAGAGGGCGGTGAGGCCGGGCGGGGAGGGCGTCTGGGTGACGGTGACCACGATCCCGATCAGGCTCCCGGCGCTGTCGAGCACCGGTGCCCCGTCGGCATCGGGTTCGGCGGTCGCGTCGATGCTGATCGCTCCCTGCACCGAGGCGCCGCCGGTGACCACCGTCAGGCCCACCGCGCTGATCGTGCCCACCCCCACGCTGAGTCCCCCGGTGGCCGGCCGGCTGAGAGCGATGGCCTCATCACCGGCGGCCGGGGCGGTCGTGGCGAGCGCGATCGAGCTGAGCCCGCTGACCCCGGAGAGGCTGAGCAACGCCAGCCCATGGCTGGCGTCCACCTTGGCCAGGGTCGCGTCGTGGCCCTGGCCGTTGGACAGCCCGACCCGAAGCTGGCTGGCGCCCACCACCGCCTCGGCGCTGGTCAGGATCAATCCGTCGGAGCTGACCACCACCCCGTCCACGAGGCTGGCGCTCCCGCCCACCAGATCGCCCGGGGTCACCGGCTGGGTGGCGATGGTCACCACCGAGGCGGCGTGGGCCTGGGCCAGCTGGCCGACCGTCTGGCCCTGGCTGCCCGACGCCCCGTTGATCTGCTGGTTGTAGATGCGCTCGACCGGACCGTAGTGCTGGTAGATGGCCCAGGCCGCCGCCCCGCCCCCGAAGGCCCCGAGGAGAGCGGTGAGGACCACGGCGGCGAGCAGCCGGGCTCCGGGACCGGCCTGCACCAGCGGGCCGCCGGGGGTGGCGGGATCCCCGCCGGTGGAACGCGAGCTGGGGGCCGGAGCCTCGGTCATCGGACCGGCTCCGCCGCGGCGCGACGCTCCAGGTAGCGGACGATCCCGGCCGCGTTGCTGCGCACCCCGTTGAGGATCTCGAACCTGCGGGTGGCATCCCCGGCGGCATCCGGAGGCGGCGGGGGGAAGGCGTCCGCGAGCGCCGCGGCCACCTCCTCGACGCCCGATCCCGGGTTGCCTCGGACCACCTGCTCCGCCGTCCTCACCCACCGCCGGAGCACCTCCTCCGCCTCGACCAGGGTCGAATCCGCATCGGCGACCGGGCCGTAGTGGGTGAGCACAAGCCGGGTCGGATGCAGGGCGCGGAAACGGCGCAGGCTGGCGATCGCCAGCTCCAGGTCGAAGTCGGGCGGTGGGGTGGCGGGTCGGAGCGACCCGGCATCGGGGAGCTGGACCCCGACGGCGTCGCCGACCAGCAGGGTGCCGGTCCCCTCGTCGAGGATCGCCTGGTGATGCGGGGCATGCCCCGGGGAGTCCACCAGGCGGAGGCGGCGCCCACCCCCCAGGTCGAGGGTGAGCCCGTCGCCGGCGGGAGCCACGCGGTCGGAGGGGACCGGCCGCATCCGGCCGTAGAGGCCGTCGAGGAGGGGTCCGTACGCCCGGGCGGCCGAATCGATCAGCCGCGAGGGATCGGCCAGGTGACGGGCACCCCTCTCGTGCACGACGACGGTGGCGGAGGGGAAGGCCTCGGCCACGTCGCCGACCGCGCCCGCGTGGTCGAGGTGGATGTGGGTGACCACCACCCAGCGCAGGTCACGAGCGCCGACCCCGGCGGCGGCGAGCGCCTCCAGGACGGTCGCGGTCGAGCTCTGCGCCCCGGTCTCGATCAGCGCCGGCAGGGGCGCGTCGATCAGGAAGCCGGCGGTGAGCCCCTCCATGCCGCCCAGGAGGGTATCGAGCTGGTGCACGCCCGGAGCGATCTCCTCCATGGCCCCGCAGCGTACCCCACCCGGGGGGAGGCGTCGGCCGGGTGCCCGGCTAGGACAGCGGCGTGGCCGTCGGGGCCGGCGTGGCGGTCGGCGTGGGCAGCGCCACCCCGCCGGCCTGGAGCAGCTGGTCGAGCTGGGTGATGTCGGCGTTGATGGCGGTCTGGGCCTGGCCGGCGGCGGTCAGGTTGCCGGCCTTGTAGGCGGCCTGCAGGTTCGCCTCCTGGTTGACCAGGTCGGTGATGATCGCCAGCTCCTGCGGCGTGTAGCCGCTGCTCGACGGCGACGGGGTGGGGCTCGCCCCCGGCGAAGCGCTGGGCGACGGCGATGCGCTCGCCGACGGCGACGGCGCGGGAGACGTCGTGGTCGGGCTGCTCAGCCCATCGGGCAGGGTGGTGGTGTTGTAGAGGGACTCCAGAGCGCTGGGCAGACTCGTCCCCATGGCAACACTGTTGGCTGTGCCCACGATGACGTAGCGGAGCTGCGGGAAGCTGACCCCGCTGGATTGGTTGGGCAGGACATAGAAGGGCCGCACAAAGAGGAAGGAATCGTCGTTGAAGGGCAGAACGATGACGTTGCCCAGCACCACCTGGGAGCCGGACTCGCCGAGCAGGGTGCGCTCCTGGCTGATGGCGGGGTCGGTGTTGGAGTTGTTGTCGAACTGGTAGGGCCCGCGCACGTTGGTGTTGTTGCCCAGGTCCACCGACACCAAGGGCGGATGGTCGGTGCTCGTGTAGTCGGACTCCGCCGCCAACCACGCGGTCATGTTGGTGGCCTGGCCGCCGCTCCCGCTGGTGTAAGGACTGAAGGTCTGCATCAGGACGAACTCGGGGGTGGAGCTGCCGGGCAGGGTCAGCTCAACGTACTGGGGCGGATTGGTGACGGCGGTGCCGTCCGGCTGAAGCCCCTGGGAGATGCTGTAGAAGTCATTCTTGGAGAAGAAGTCGGAGGCCACCTGCGGGTTGGAGACGGGGAGGTTGTCGTCGACCTGGACCTGGGAGTAGACCGAGGCCTGGTTGCTGAACAGGTCCTGGGGGTAGCGCAGGTGCTGGACCAGGAAGGACGACATCTGGCTGATGGGGTGGAGCAGACCGGGGTAGATCGCGCTCCAGGCGGCGGTGAGGGGCTCGTTGGGGTCGACCGCGTAGAGGGTGACGGCGCAGGTCCGGGCGTCGATCACGGCCTTGACCGCGTTGCGCTGGTAGGAGATCCCGCTCACGGTGTCGGACTCCGGGAAGTTGCCGGTCTCGACGTAGGCGTCGGCGATCCACATCAGGTCACCTGTCTGCGGGTCGGCCACGATGTAGGGATCCGAGTCGACGGTGAGGAAGGGGGCGATGCTGGTGATCCGCTGATCGATGGTCCGGTTCAGGAGGACCGTGCTCTGGCTGTTGGGGATGTTGCTGAAAAAGAGGTTGAGGCCGCCGAACTGGGTGATCGAGGTGGCCAGCTTGTCGAAGGGGTTGTTGATGTTGAAGCCGGCCATGCCGCTCCCGGCGTGCATGTACGCGTCCGGGGTGGAGGGGTAGTTGAACTCCAGCTGGTTGGTGTTGACCACCACTGGCTGGGTGGTCTGCTCCCCGCAGTAGATCTCCGGATTGCTGACGGAGCTGAGCGCCGGGGGAGCGGTGGGGTCGACCTGCTGGAGCGGCTCCTTGCCGTCCAGGATGTTCGGCTCCCCCTCGACGCCCACCTCGTTGACGGACACCGCGGTGATCCCGTAGCCATGCGTGTAGACGAAGGTATCGTTGACGAAGTTCGAGTTGGGGATGTCGCCCTCGGCGATCTCGCGGACCCCGATCATCACCTCGGTGTCCTGTCCTGCGGCGTTCGGGTAGCGGTCGATGGTGATGTTGTTGTCGAAGGTCTGGTAGGCCCGGGTCCGGTCGATCTGGTTGAGGACGGAGGGAAGCTGGGTGGGATCCTGGACGCGCACGTTGGACAGGGTGGTGGGATCGGCGCCGAGGCTCTGGAGGGTGGGCGTGACGACGTTGTCGAAGGGCTCGTTGAGCAGGCTGGGCTGGGTGCCCGCCGTCTCCAGATCCCAGGCGTAACGGCTGGCGGTCAGATAGCTGTCGATCGACTTCGCCTGGGCCTGCTCGGCGTTGGGATTGACGCTGGTCTGCGTGTACACCGCCTCGGGGACGATGGTGAGCACCCCGGCCAGGATCAGCCAGCTGCCCAGCACCCCGCCCAGGATGGCGACCGACCTCCAGTCCGGCCGCCGCCGGCTCCTCCGCACCAGGAGGGCGACGGTCGCCGCCGCAAACACCAGGGCGATCACCGAGAGGGCGTGGAGCACCGGGATGAGCACGTTCAGATCGGTGGCGTTGGGGCCCACGAACGAGTACTGCGAGTTCTGCTCGGTGGCCAGGTGGTAGATGTTGAAATTCGCGCCCGCCGCGGCCAGGACGAAGATGGCCGACAGCGCCACACCGATGTGGCGCGTGCTGGTCCGGAGCGCGTCGTCGGCGCTCTTGCCCTCTGCCGGATGGAGCTGGAACTCGATCTCCTGGGGAGCGTGGATCACCAGCAACGCGCCGGCGGCGACCGTCGCGGCGCCGAGCAGGCCGAGCACCGCGGCGCCCCAGAGCAGGGCCGAGACGTCGTCGATCACCGGCAGGGTGAAGACGTAGAAGCCGTAGTCCATGTGGAACACGGGATCGGTGGCGCCAAAGGCGTGGCCGTGGAGGAAGAGGAGGACGTCCTGCCAATCGCCGGCGAGGTGCGAGCCCCCGCCGATGCCGGCCAGGACGGCGATCGCGACACCGGTCCAGAAGGTCACCCGTCCGGCGGAGGCGTCGATGCAGCGCACCGCACGCGCCCAGAAGGGCACGCTCGCCCCCACCAGCCCGCCGGTGATCACCGCGCCGATGACGAAGAGGACCACCTGGGCGATCAGCGGGGTCCAGAAGACATTGGAGTGGCCGAGGCTGGAGAGGTAGAGGTAGTTGACGCGCAGCCACATCCCCGCGAAGGCGAGGCACACCAGCACGACGATCACCGCCAGGATGATCAGGGCAATCTTCCGACCCCGGGTGAAGCGGGGTGACCTCACCACGCGGGGCCGGCGTCTCCGGAACAGCAGCTCAGGGTCGAAGTTGAAGGTGCTCACCGCCCGGCCGATGGTACTCGCCTCGGCGCCGCGGGTCGCACCCCGAACGCGGCGGCACCGAGAGCACGGCTAGCGGCGCTGGAGGAGGAGGCGGACGTCGAACGGGTCGCGCCGGCGCCGGATCCGCCGCGACACCTCGGGACGGACCTGGACCATGTAGGGCTCCTGCTCGCGGAGGACCTCCTCGATGGCGTCGGCGACCAGCATCCCGGCGTGGACGGCCGGGACCCGGTCCGAGAGGGCGGTCGCCATCCGGTCGGTCACGACCGTGATCTCCATCTCGTGCGCCTGCTCCAGGAGGGTCAGGCAGTCATCGAGGCGGCGCAGCCGCTGGCGGCGATCCTCGCCACCGTGCAGCTCGATCATGGGGTGAAAATAGCGCAATTCGACCAAAACCGGGAGTCCCACCCTCACCGCGATCTCGCCGGGTGATCGCGGCGGGTCGTTGGGACCGCCGCGCCGGGTGTCCTGAGGCTCAGCGGGAACCGGCCCGGGCCCGGGGTCGCCGGGGCCGCGCCGGAGGGCCGGGGGGCGTCGCCGCGGGTCGTGCCGGGCGGGCGGAGTGGCTGCCGTTGCCGGCCGCCCCGCCGATGATGTGCCGGAGGTAGGTGCCGGTGGCGCTCCGGGGCTCGCCGGCGATCATCTCCGGCGTCCCGGCCGCCACCACCTCGCCACCGGCGTCGCCGCCGTCGGGGCCGAGGTCGATGATCCAGTCGGCGGTCTTGACGACGTCCAGGTTGTGCTCGATCACGATCACGGTGTTGCCGGCGTCCACCAGCCGGTGGAGGACGTTGAGGAGCTTCTCCACGTCGGCGAAGTGGAGGCCGGTGGTCGGCTCGTCGAGGATGTACAGGGTGCGCCCGGTGTCGCGGCGGGAGAGCTCGGTGGAGAGCTTGACCCGCTGCGCCTCACCCCCGGAGAGCTGGGTGGCGGGCTGGCCGAGGCGGATGTAGCCGAGCCCCACGTCCTGGAGGGTGCGCAGGCGGCGCACGATCGGCGGCTGGTTGGCGAACAGCTCGGCGGCCTCGTCGACGGTCATCTCCAGGACGTCGGCGATCGACTTGCCCCGGAACTTGACCTCGAGCGCCTCCTTGGTGTAGCGGCGGCCCTTGCAGACATCGCAGGCCACGTAGATGTCGGGGAGGAAGTGCATCTCGATCTTGATCATCCCGTCACCCGAGCATGCCTCGCAGCGGCCGCCGGAGACATTGAACGAGAAGCGGCCGGGCTTGTAGCCGCGGATCCTCGCCTCGGGCAGCTTGGCGAAGAGGTCGCGGATGTCGGTGAAGACGCCCACATAGGTGGCCGGGTTGCTGCGCGGGGTCCGGCCGATCGGGGACTGGTCGACGTCGATCACCTTGTCGATGTGCTGGATCCCCTCCACCCGCTCGTGCTTCCCGGGCCGGTCCTTGGCCCGGTACAGGGCCTGGGCCAGCCGGCGGTAGAGGATGTCGTTGACGAGCGTGGACTTGCCGCTGCCGCTCACCCCGGTCACGCAGATGAAGAGCCCGAGTGGGAACTGCACCGTGACCGACTTGAGGTTGTTCTCGGTGGCGCCGTGGACGGTGATCGCCCGGCCCGCGGCCAGCCGGCGCGAGCCGGGCACGGGGATGCGCAGCTCGCCGCGCAGGTACTGGCCGGTCAGGCTGCGCGGCGACGCCAGCACGTCGTCGAGGGTGCCGGCCACGATCACCTCGCCACCGCGCTCCCCGGCTCCCGGGCCGATGTCGACGATGAAGTCGGCGGTGCGGATGGTCTCCTCGTCGTGCTCCACAACGATCAGGGTGTTGCCCAGGTCGCGCAAGGTGGTCAGGGTGGCGAGCAGCTTGTGATTGTCACGCTGATGGAGACCGATCGAGGGCTCGTCGAGGATGTAGAGAACGCCCATCAGCTTGCTGCCGATCTGGGTCGCCAGCCGGATCCGCTGGCTCTCGCCGCCGGAGAGTGACGCCGACGCCCGGTCGAGGCTCAGATAGTCGAGCCCGACGTCGCGGAGGAAGCCGAGCCGTTCCCGGATCTCCTTGAAGGCCCGGCCGGCGATCTGCATCTCCCGGTCGGTGAGATGCAGGTTCTCGGTTCGGCGCAGCGCCTCGGCCACGGTGAGGCCGGTGAAGTCCATGATGCTCATCCCGTCGACGGTGACGGCCAGGAACTCCGGCTTGAGCCGCTTGCCGGCGCAGGCGGGGCACGGCTTCTGCATCATCAGCCGCTCGATCTCCTGCTTGACCCACTCCGACTCGGTCTCGCGGTAGCGGCGCTCGAGGTTGGGGATCACCCCCTC
>Ga0326727_10006376_pt1 | contig 32462 bp, 24 predicted proteins | sample MB2enrmetagenome_FD_207643 | JGI IMG/M metagenome (GOLD analysis project Ga0326727, IMG submission 207643) | Lab enriched peat soil microbial communities from McLean, Ithaca, NY, United States - MB29MY | ecosystem: Environmental > Terrestrial > Soil > Wetlands > Peat | place: USA: New York...
CATACACCAGAAATGCGTAAATATGTTACCACACTCACACGTCAGAGACTCCACCAGACGGCTTTCCGCGAGTTTGTTCTTGAAGCCTACGACAATCGCTGTACGCTTTGCCGTCTTCAACATCCGGAATTGTTGGATGCTGCACATATTATTCCAGATAGTGAGGCTGACGGTGATCCTGTGGTTAATAATGGATTATCCCTTTGTAAAATCCATCACGCCGCTTATGACCAGAATATTATTGGTATTTCGCCAGATTTTCAAGTGGCAGTTCGTGAAGATATTCTCGCTGAAAGAGATGGTCCCATGTTGAAATATGGGCTTCAACAGATGAACGGAGAACCTATACTACTTCCCAAAAATCGAAAGAATCACCCGGATCGCGATCGTCTGTCAAGGCGTTTCGAAGAATTTAAATTGGCAGTTTAACTGCATATTGGAGTTACTATGAAATCTGTTGCTAATTTTTGTGTTTTTGAATATCAATACCGAGATGCCTCAAACTATAAAGCTTGGAATTGCATCCTTCTTGAGGGACAGTTTTCGAAGAATGATGAGAATAATATTCGTACCTGCTTAGAATCTGGGGAATTTTTTGTAGCAGAACAGGTTAATTTACCTCCTTTGGAAGAGTTATGGGGGCTTTCTGGTGGACCAACCGAAGATGACCATTCGTTACATGAGTTTATTGCTTTGAGGTCTGCAACTCCAAACGATCATGAATCGTACGAAATTTCCGGGAAGTTATCAGACTTGATTCGGAAATTTCAATCTGTAACTTGCTGGGATTATTCTCTTTCTCCAAATTATGCCATTCCCTTCAAGTAGTAGATTTCACATCTCCCCCCCGCTGCTCGCCTCCCCGTTGCGCGTCACGTGCAGCCGGTAATCCTGCCCCTCTTCCAAGCCCGCGCGCGCGAGCGTGTCACGCACCGTGCGGGCGGTGAGTGAGCGGCAGATTGGAGAAATGAAACAAAACGGACGAAGATATCATGGTTGCCAGCGATTTCCCTCAATTGAAACCTGAAGCTGCATCGGAGGAGTATCGATTCTATGCCTGATTTCATTCTCCCCCCTCTCCCTCCCGCCGCGGATCTCGAAACGAAGGCGGTCATGCGCCAGCTTGCGCAGTCACACCGCTATCTCGCGGAATTGAAGGGCGTGGCCAAGACCATTCCCAACCAGAATATCCTCATCAATACCCTGCCGCTTCTGGAAGCGAAAGACAGTTCCGCCATCGAAAATATCATCACCACGCACGATGAAATTTACAAGGAAGGGCTGTTCGAGGATTATATTCAGAACGCATCGGCGAAAGAAGTCAAAGATTACTCCCTGGCTCTCCGCGATGGTTTCGAGGAGGTCAGGAAAACCGGGCTGCTGACCAACAACCAGGTCCTCCAGATCCAGTCGGTGCTGGAGCGGAACCGCGCCGGATTCCGGAAACTGCCCGGAACGGAGCTGAAAAACGACCGCACCGGCGAAACGGTTTACGTTCCTCCGCAGAATCCGGAAGAAATAGCGAGCCTGATGGATAACCTGGAGACTTTCATCAATGATGACGGCATATCCGACCTGGACCCTCTGGTGAAAATGGCCGTCATCCATTACCAGTTCGAGAGCATCCATCCGTTCTACGACGGCAACGGAAGAACCGGAAGGATTATCAATATCCTGTACATGGTTTTGAAAGACCTTCTGGACATCCCGGTGCTGTACTTGAGCCGATACATCATCCGCTCCAAGAATGATTATTACCGCCTTCTGCAATCCGTAAGAGATACTTCGTCCTGGGAAGAGTGGGTGCTTTACATGCTGAAGGGCGTGGAGGAAACTTCCAAAGGCACCATCCGCCTGATCGATGCCATCCGTTCCCTGATGCAGGACTATAAGCAGAGAATGCGCGGGGAATTCAAATTCTATTCCCAGGATTTGCTGAACAACCTCTTCAGCCATCCCTATACCAAGATCGAGCTGCTGGAGCGGGACTTGGATGTCAGCCGTCAAACTGCCTCCAAATACCTGGACGATCTTACCGAATCCGGATACCTGAAAAAGGAAAAACTCGGGAAGAGCAATTTCTACGTCAATCCCGCCTTGTTCCAGATTTTCTTGGAAGGATAGGTTAATAAAATTCAATTATTTCAACCTGAGGAACCTGACGTGTTAATAAAAACGGAAAATGTTAACACGTCAGATTGCTCAAGTTAACGGAGTTCCCCTGAAACTCACCCGTAGATTCCAGGATTGAGAGATTACAAACTTTCTCTTATTCGACTGGAGTCTGTGAAAAAACACCAAACACCAGGGACCGTAGAATTTCTCCCCTCTCCACGAGTGGGGACGAGGTTGAGGCTGTTCACCGCCCCATTCCGCGTCACGTGCAGGCGATAATCCCGCCCCTCTTCCAAGCCCGCGCGCGCGAGCGTGTCGCGCACCGAGCGCCTGCGTGTAACGGCAAACCGCGTCAGCGTACCCCTCTCCCGTTGGCCCCGCAGGGGACAATGGGAGAGGGTGCCCGGCAGGGCGGGTGAGGGTCCTTTTACATCCCAAAATTTGCAATTCCCTCCTCTCTTCCCTATCCTTTGGGAAATAAAAAAACGGAAACAGGAGCAAATCAATGAACGAAACCCTCGCCCTCTTCGAAAACTTCCAAATCCGCCGCATCTACGACGAAAAGCGGGAAGTCTGGTATTTCTCCGTGGTGGACATCCTCCGGGTGCTCATCCAGCAACCGGATTTCCAGGCGGCGCGGAAATACTGGAACAAGCTCACTGATTATTGGAAAGACCACGAAATCAAGAAGGAAGAGGAATTCGCCATCCTGACCAATATCATCCACCAGGAATGGTCCGATCTGACCGTGAAGGACCATAAAAAGATCAAGGGCTTGAAAACCCAGAACCTGCGGGACCATATGAGCGAGGCGGAACTGATCTTCACCGACATCCTGCGCCTCACCAAGCCCGGTTACCGGAAGTCCTATTGGTCGCTTCCGGCCGAGTTCGAGGGACTGGACATCACCTACCACGGAAACGTGGAGAAAAAGCGTGTTGGAGACCGGCTGGAATTTCGGAGCGTAGCCAAGGGCCAAGAATTCGTGATTCCGCACAACGGTCGCCTGGACTCCAGGTTGAAATCGGTATTATCCTGTAAGGTATCATCCCGAAAATTGACGCTTCAACCACCCCGTTGTTGCCGTGGAAGCGACTTAAAAACTCATCCGTCACGGCAACGACGCCGCCCCGGTGATCTAAAATCCCAATCTGCAGCACATGGACTGAAGTGCGGCCTCGCCCATACACGCCGCGAAGCGAAAAAGCGCCGTCCCTACTTCCCCCACAGCCCCGTCAGATACGGCTTCAGCGCCTCGGTCCAAAGGGCGTACCCTTTCTGATTCATATGCAGACGGTCGGCGGACCAGATCTCGGGCTTCAGCGCTCCGCCGGGGCCGGTCGTCGCAGGCAGGAGATCGAAATACAGCAGGTTGGTGTCCGTCGCGGCGAGTTCCTGAGCCATCCGGTTGTACTCGGCGGTTTCGGCCGCGTCGCTCACGCGGACGGGAGCGGTCTGGTAGGAGAGGAAGCAGACTTTCGTCCCCGGCAGGTTGGATTCGACGCGCTGCAGGAAGACGCGGAAATGCGCGAACACGGTCTTGCCCTTCTTCCCGGCGGCGATGTCGTTCCCCCCGCAGTAGTACACGATCAAGCCCGGCCGGTATTGCGCGACGACGGAATCGAAATAGTAAACCGTGTCGGCCACCTGCGCCCCGCCGAAACCCCGGTTCAGGACGGGAAGCGGCGCCATGTCGTTCGACAGGGTGAACCACATCCGGATGGAAGAGCTTCCCGTGAAAAGAATGGCGTTCGTCTGCGGGAAGGACTTTTTGTCGGAAAGCCGGAAATAGTCGAACTCGCTTTTGTAGGCGTTCGTGTAGGGACGATAGCTCGGGATTTCGGGGATGGCGGGAATCCGTGCGACTTTGACGGCGTTTCCGGAACATCCGGCCAGGAGAAGAAGAAACAACATTCCCATAGGACGAGTCATCGTGTCCGCCTCGCTTTTTTCTCCGGGAAGGTTCGTGTGATACCCGCTTCCCGGGTTTGCGCATATTCCCTATCATAAAGCGGAAGGACGAATTTGGCAAATCGACGAATTGACGAACGATCGGTTTTCTTTTAAACTGTGTTCCGAACGATCGAGGAGGTTCTATGATTGACGCGATGAACGAGGCGATAGTCAAGGCGATGTTCGAGACTCTGCCTTTAGAACTTTCCGTCATCGACGCCAACGACGAGGTCGTTGGCTGGAACAAGCACCACACCCGCCTCTTCTTCCGCCCCTACGACAGCATGGGCCGCAACTTCCGTCAGTGCCACCCCGAAAGCAGTCTTCCGCTGGTGGAGAAGATCGTCTCCGAGATGCGGGCGGGAACCCGCGACAAGGCACGCTTCTGGATCGACGCCACGGTGGACAGGGCGACCGGAGAGAAACACAAGATCCTCATCGAATACTATGCCCTGCGCGGGGAAAAGGGCGAATACCTCGGCTGCATGGAATGCACCCAGGACCTTCACGGCGTTACCGATATCTCGGGCGAAAACCGCCTCCTCGACGGCGCTCGGTGACGGCCCGTTCCTGAAAGCCCTTTTACCGTCGAAATTGCCATCTGTTTCCTCGCCCTTTACGGACAGCGGGATAAGGGTGAGCCGAAAAGCTATCCGACAAGATGGCATAAAATTTTTTGCGCACAGTCTCCTTAAAAATTAATTGGGGAAAGAATTCGCTCTTGACACATGGAAACGATTCCATTATCATGAAAAAGTTCGATACGCCGGGATGGCGATTGACAGAAAATGCCGCTCCCGGTAAGATGTTGATTCGTTTTCTTCCGCTTTCGCCGGAGGCCTGACGTGAAGATTTTCCCGATCGCCGTTTTTCTGTTGTTCGCCTGCGTGAACCTGAGTTTCGCGGACAATTACAGTGACATCACCCGGAGAATCGATCTGGGTGCGGGCGTGTGCGCTTACGGCGACGCGCTGGGAGCGAATACATCCATCGGTTTCACCCAGTCGCTGGACGGCTGGTTCCGATGGCTGATTCCTTCTTTCAAAACGGGCCTGACGAATCTGGAACTCGGATTTCTGGTCAACATGGACATCGTCCCCGTGAGCTTTTATTTGTACGCGCTCACCTTCGACATCACGGCGGGCTGGCGTTTCTCGTTCGGACGCTTGAACCTGACGCCGTTCGCCGCCGTCGGCTTGCCTTTCACGGTAGTAGGAAGCGGCTCGTCCGCAATTCCCTTTATCGGGGCGGCAACGAGCATCGGCGGAAGAATTTCGTGGTCCTTCACCCGGGAATTCGAGGCGGGGATTTCCGCCGAGTACCGCGCCGACTGGTCCGGTCTTTACATCGGATCTGTCGGAGCCTTCGGCTTCATCGGTATGCGGATCTGAGCGGAGGTGAATATGCGGCGTTTTCCTTTCTTTTTGCCGGTTCTCGCGCTATTTCTCTCCGGCTGTATGACCCAGGGTGCTCTGACGGTCGGCCCGGTAACCTTCACCAATGTCGTGTCGGTTCCCGCCGCCACGAACAATGTAATCCTGACCAACACGATCATTACCGTAGGCAAACATACCAACAATGCGCTCGTCACCAATTATCTCGTTCTCTCGAACAGCAACTTTACCATCTCGGGATATCTCACCGTCACCGACGTCCAGAACGAGGATACCGTTCAGCCGACGTTTCGCGTTTCCGGCATTATCGGCAGTAATCTCGCCGCGCTGCTGACCTCCGTTTCGGTGACCGTTACCAATGACGGATTCGTCACCAATGCCGTCATTTCCGGAACTTCGTGGAGCGCCGTCGTTCGGCAGCAGCCGCAGACCTACCTTTCGGTACTCCTTCAGGCGAATTTCGGCGGATACGGCGGTTGGGCGTCGCTTCTGAACGTGTACGTCACCAACATTCCCGAAATCAGTTGTCTCACAATCCCCGCCGGTTTGGTCACGAACTCCTCCTACCTTCTGCTTTCCGGAACGGCAAGCGTCACGACAAACTCCCTCATCACGAACGTAACGGCCTATACGATCGACGAGTACGGGAACACGAACGTATTCGGATGCGGATTCGGCGGTATTCCGGGGTGGGACAGCACAGTCAGCACGGTCAACTGGTCCAAACTCCTGCCGATCTCCTTCGGTTCAAACACCATCTGGGTGACGGCGACTTCGAGCGACGGCCTGACCAGTTCCATCGCTCCTTTCAATGTAATCCGGTCCCTGATTTCCGTCGACGGTAATTACGATCCGCTCTGGAACTCCGCCCCGCTCATCGCGGCCACCACCAACCCCGGCTACAACGGTTACCAGTTGGGACAATTACGGGTAACCAACGACGCGCAGAACCTGTACTTCTGGGTCGGAGCTTCCAACGTTCCGAATCTCGGAAACGCGGGCGCACGGATTTCCATCGCGATCCGGACGAACGGACCGGGCGGCGTCACGAACGACGCCTGGGGCGGCCTCTTCACCTTCCCGACCAACGATCCGGCTCAATACCAGCTTCAATTCCGGGCTTCCGGCACTTCGAACGTGAACGGATTCGCCCTTTACAGCGCTTTCTCGAACGCCTGGACCGATGTGCTCTACAGTTGGAATTCCGGCAGCGTTATGGGATCGGAGTTCGCGGTCAACCTGGCGGGGGGCGGCTTCGAGATTTCCCTGCCGTGGGCGCTCCTGGACATTGCGAGCGGCAGTTCCCTTTCCTTCATCGTCGTGCTTTCGGGCGCGGACGGAACGACGGGCAACGAACAGGCATGGGACGTACTGCCCGAATCGGTGACTTTCTCCTTCGTCACGAACTATTATACGAATGTCTCCGGAAGCGATACAAACGTAACGGGAATCGTTACGACCAATTACTCCGGAAACCCTGTGGCACAGAACGAGAACGATTTCGGACAGGCGCTGACCGTTTGGTCCGCTCCGTATGTACTGCAGTAGGAGGGGTTATGAAATATCTGTTTATCGCCGTCGCCGTGCTGGCCGCGGCATACTGCACGCCCCTCGCCGAAATTGAGCAGACGGCCGCCCGGCAGGCGACCAACGTCGTCGTTCTCACCAACGTCTCGGGTACGCTTACCAACCTGCGGATCGTTACCAACTCCGTTCCCGTGTCCGACACCCTCACCGTCACCAATACGGTCACCGTTACCAACATTGCGTGGCTTTCCACCAACGTTCTCCAGACCGTCACCTTGTATAATCCCATCTCTTCCGTATTCAACGTATACGTGGACGGCGGCAGTTCTCATACAACCTGGGCGGGTGCCGTGCTTCACTGGTGGTATCTCGACAACAGCGGGACGGGAGACGTGCAGAGGTTCACCAATTTCAACGACGGCACCGTCGGCTGGTGGGGATTTGCCATTTCCAATATCAACATCAGGAAAAAATTCGGCATCAAGGTCAACGACGGATCGGGAAACTGGGAACCGATCTTGTTAAACGGCGGCCTATACGGGCGCATCGTCACCCCGATCCTGCTGACGAAATCCAATTCGACGACCGTTACCGTTACCAATTCCAACTCGATTTTGACCATGGTCACCAATACGGTCGGCACATACAGCAATATTTTCGTCTATTCTCCGAACAACTGGTGGGAAAGTTTCCCCTACCTGTACGAGACCGAGACCAATCTCTACCGCAACCCCGCCGACGACGGGATGACCGGCCAGCATCCGTCGAACTGGTACATGGGGGCGAACTACTGGGGCAACGGCGTCACCGTCTTCAGCTTCTACTTTCCGCACATCCGGCGGGCATACGTGGGAGGGGACTTCAACTCCTGGCAGATGCTCCCGATGAAGCTCACCAAGGACAAGTGCTGGTGGTGGATGGTGGTTTCCAACACGCAGCCCGGCCAGTCTTACCAGTTCTGCCTGGAAAAGTATTCCGACAGTTCCGGAGGACCTTATATCCAGTGGATTTCCGATCCCGCCGCCAAGATGAACAACAGCACGTCTCCCGGCGTCAGCTACATCGTCGATCCGGGGGCATTTCAGTGGAACGACGGAAGCTGGAGCCGTCCCGGTTCCCAGTATTACACCCTTTACGAGACGCATATCCGCACCTTCGAGACGAACGGTCCTTACACCTACAACGGATGGGGCACCTTCATTTCGGCGACGAACAAGTTCGATTACCTGACGAATAACGGCATCACGGCCATCGAGCCGCTTCCGATCAACCAATTTCCGGGCGACCAGAGTTGGGGCTACAACTACACGATGTACTACGCACCGGATTCCTCTTACTGCGGCGGAGCAGGGGCAACCAACGCCGACACGCTCAAGGTTTTCGTCAACGAAGCCCACCGCCGCGGAATGGCGGTCGTTTTCGATCTCGTGTTCAATCACATGGGCGACAGCGGCGACCCCATCGCCGCATACGATCCCGCAGCCGACTGGTCCAATCCTCAGACCTACTGGTACTCCGGCACGACGCCCTGGGGACCCGCTTTCAATTTCTCGAATCCGATCGTCACGAAATTCCTCTACGACTGCGCGGTTTACTTCGGCCTGATTTATCACGCGGACGGTTTCCGCTTCGACGCCACCTATTACATTTATTACGGCAATTCCGGGTCGGCAGGCGGAAACTTTCTTTACAATATGACGCGCAATCTCCGCAGCCGGATTCCGGGAAACCTGGTCCTCATCGCGGAGAACCTTCCCAACGACAGTTGGATTACCAGCAGCACCGGCGCCGGCTTCGACTATCAGTGGAACGTCACGATTTCCTCGGCTCTCAAAGCGCTTTTCAGCGACGGCGTGACAAGCTTCGACATTCCGACGATGGCGGGACTCGTGACGGGAAATACCTCCGGCGGCTGGGCGGGTTTGAATTACCTGGAGAGCCACGACGAGGCGGCGAACGGCAAGGAACGCACCGCCGCCGATCTGCATTACGTCCGGAGCTGGGGCAACAGCGAGTACGACGCCCAGTGCCAGCAGGTGACCGGCCTCGCGACGGTGCTGATGGGACAGGGCATGCCGATGATACTTTACGGCGACGAATTCCTGGAAGGCTTCTACGACGACAGCTACTGGGGCGCTCCGATGGACGCCCGCTGGTTCACCGACGGAACGCCCCTCTCATGGAACAATTTCTACTGGAACGCGACGAATATTCCCGCCCGGGTCGGGGCGGCAAATACCTGCGCGGCCGTGAGGGATCTTGCCCGGGTGCGGCGCAACTACCCGGCCGTCCAGTACAACGGCATCACGGTTGACCTGCAGGACAACAACAACAAGATTCTCGGCTTCGAACGCGGCGGCAACATCTACGTCATCATCAACTACAACAAGCAGAGCCAGACGGGTTACAATCCCAAATTTCCGACGGGCAACGGGAATGCATGGAATCTGATCTTCGCCCACCCGAGTTCGGCATACGGGGAATCCTTCGCCGACTCTTACCTGACTTCATCCGCATACTCCGGTTCGTCGATCTCAATTCCCGAGTACGGCGTGCTTGTGTACCAGCAAAACTGAGGAGGCCGGGATGAAACGCGTTATTATCCTCCCGATCATTCTGCTCTCCGCCGCCTGCAGTTTCCGTGCGGCATCTTCCTCCGCGCCGTCCATCGTCACCAACACCGCCTGGACCAACAATCCTTCGATTCCGGGCGCCATCGCGGCTTTGACCAACCTGCCCGTCATCACGTTCCTCAGTCCGGCCGTGAACCAGAGCGTATTCGGCATCTGCGCCGTCAGCTTCACGGCGAGCTGCACTGCCGGAACAACGAACTCCGGCGCAGCTTTGACGCTGCGCGGCTCGAATCTGACGCTCTCCTACGGCGGCGTCACGAACACGGGAAGCAATTACTACGAGACATGGTCTGCAAATTTCGACACCACTGTACTCGCGGACGGATGGTATCCCGCCGTTGCTGTCGTGACCGACCCGCTCGGCAGGAAAGCCTCGAACGCCACGACCGTTCTCGTGAACAACGCTTCGCGGCTGACGGCAACCTATCCGGCGTCGCAGACGACCAACCTCGCGGCAGGCTCCTATCTTACTAACCCCGTTTTCACCTTCAGCGGAAAGGCATCGGTAGGTGTCGGCAGCATCACCAACCTCATATTTACTTTGTCCAACGGAAGTTATTCCACGAACCTTCGCCTGGCAACCAATGCATCGAACTTCGTCTGGTCTTTTACGCTATCTCTCTCCGCGTTTAGCGACGGGCCGCTGTCCCTCCTCACCGTCGCTTCCGCGATCGCACTGTCGGGAAATTTCACCAACGCGACGAACAATTCCGCGACGGCGTCCTGGATGCCGTTTTCGGTGGATCTGAATAATCCGTATGTGACCCTTCCCATAGCAGTATATCAGACCAATCTGCGCCGCGCCAACTGGACGCTTTCCGCGAACGCTTACAATCCGGGCAGCGGACTTTCCGTCATTTATACGACGCTCTCCAACTCGGCCGGGATTTTCCCCGATGCAATCGCCGCCAACGGAGCGACGAATTTCCCATTTTACGACACTTACGCTATCACTCGCGGAACCAATCTCCTTCAGGTATGGGCGGTTGACCGGGCCGGAAGAACGGGGCCGGTGTCCAATATACTCCTCGTGGGCGGGAATGACATTCCGATGAACGACGATTATAACGACTTTTCCAATACGACCGATCTTTTTTCCGCGGAAAGTTTCCGTTCCAATTGGATTACATGGGACAGCAATTACCTCTACCTCGGTTTCGCGAGCGAAAATATGATGACGAACTACAAGAATTACTACGTCGCCATCGCCACCAACACGAACGCGGGTTCTTCCCGTATTCCTTACGACGAGTGGGACACCGGTTCCACCGTGTGGCTCGGATTTCCCGCCGATTTCGTCTATTTCTTCTGCGGCACGAACGGCAATGTTCCCGAAATGCGGAAGATTGTCTGGAACGGAAGCGCCTGGGGTCCCGGAACTCCTGCAACCTTTACAAATGGTGTGTCTTACTCAACCGACGCCTCCGCGGACGCGACGGGATACGTTGCGTCTTCATTCAGCAAGTACCGGATCAGCCTATCGGCGCTCGGCAATCCGTCCCAGGTTTACCTGACCACCTGGGCCCGCGACATCGACAATTCCAACAATCCCGGCTGGGGCTGGTTCTTCGGCGCCTGTCCCGCGAACGAGGCGGGAAGCAGCACCACATATGACGGCATCAACGATCGCGCCCAGCCCCGCTGGATCTCGCTGAATCTTTCCCAGCCGGCGTCCCAGCCGAACGATCCCTCGCACCTTTATTCCGCGATGACGCCGCACACGATCCTGATCGACGGCCTGAACGACTTCTTCCCCCAGTACGAGCAAATCCTGGCCGGCGACGGTAAAACCAATTTCTTCACTTGGGATTCGACCAATCTCTATTTCGCCCTGGAATCAGAGGATTTCACCATTTCCAATAAAGTTTTCTGCGTCGCAGTCAGTACCAACACGAACTACGGTGTGACAAATATGCCCTATGGACAGTGGTTCGAAGGAAGTACCGTCGATCTTCCCTGGAATGCCCAATTCCTTTTCACCTTCAAAAGAACGAATTCGGGAACAGAAGTGCGTTATAGCTGGACTTGGCCCGGCGGCTCTTGGGCCAATACTTCCCGGGTACCACAATCGACGGCAATGGGCAGTTACTGTACGACGACTTACAGCGAATTCACCCTTTCACAAAGCCTGATCGGCAACCCCGCCGGAAGGATTTTCATAGTTATATGGGAAAAAGATTTGAACCAAAACAACGGATGGGGATGGCTCTTCGGAGCATGTCCCGAGCCTGCGACCCCGATCAACGGAATCAATGACCTTTGTCTCTCGAATTGGATCGAGGCGGATCTGTCCGCTCCAGGCGTGCCGAACCTGCCCTCGAATCTCAAGCCTTGAGGAAACGGGCGAGCGGATGAATCTACAACGATGGCTGTTGCTTCTCTTTTGCTTGATTTTTCTCGCGGCGCAGATCGTCATTCTGAATCTGGGGAAGGGCGACATCGCGGTTACCGGTTACCTCAAAGGAGCCGATTTCCTGTATTTCCACAACGGCGGGGCACTGGTCCGCAGCGGTGCGCTTTACCGGGAAGGCGCCTTCACCGGCCGATTGACCAACGCTTACCGTCCCGTCGGCGGACAGGGCGATTTCCGCGTCCTGCACCCTCCGCTTTTGTTTTACCTGTACGCCCCGATCTCGCTTATTCCTTTCATCCCCGCCATTTCCGCCGCGACTGCGCTTTTCTTCCTCCTCTGGCTCCTCGCCGCCTGGCTATTGTGGCGGAACATTCCCGCCCTCCGGGAGAATGAGCCCTGGTTTTTTCTGATGGCGATCGTTTTCCCGCCGCTGTCGATGGGACTTCAAACGGGACAACCTTCTTCGCTGTGGCTCCTCGCTCTCGCGGCTGGCTATCTTCTGCACCGCAGCGGCAAACCTTTCCCCGCCGGAATGGTCCTTGCGCTCCTTCTCGCCAAACCGAATTACTACCTGCTGACCGGCGCGGTGATCCTTCTCGCCGGCGAGTGGAAAATCGCGGTCGGTATGTTCGCGGGAGGCGCGGGACTCGTCCTCGCGAGCGGCGTATGGGACGGCTTCGGGATGTGGCGCGGATGGCTTCCCGTTTTTGTTTCCTACCGCGACTTCCTCCAGAGCGAAAACCGGTTCGCGCGGGTTTACTCGGCACGCGCCTTCCTGATGCTGATGCATCCGGAAGCGGACGCACGTTCCGTCTGGAGCCTCGCAGGGACGGTCATCGGAGCCTCGATGGTCGCGCTTCCCGCTCTCGGAAGGTTTTTCCGTCCCTCTGCCCGCAGCCTCGACCGTCTCTGGTTCTGTCTGCCCTTCGCCCTGGTTCTCGCCAACCCGCATATATACGACTACGACCTCGTGGTGCTTTTCGTGCCGTTCGTCATCGCGACGGAGCGCATGACGCTCGCGGGCGTATCGTGGCCGAGACAGCTCTGCGTCTGGGTGCTCGTATTTGGCGCCGTCGGCCTTTCCGCCGTGCTCGCGGGAATTGCGCGTATCCAGTTCGCCGTGCCTCTTTTCGCGCTCGCGCTCGTGTGGGCGGCGTTCCGCTTGCCGCCCGACGGCGGGAAGGTAATGGAGCGGCTGAGAAGGGAAAAAAATTATAAGGCATCACCGAAGAATCCGAGATGCGGGAATGAATCGGAAAAAAGCCGGGAAAGTTTCCTTTCCCGGCTTTGGATATTCGACCGATTTACAGCTTCGTCTCGGCGCTCTCGGTAACGCGTTCCATCGGACTGACGATGTGCGTGACGCGTACCGCGAAGTTCTCGTCGATCACCACGACTTCGCCCTGGGCGATCACCTTGTCGTTGACGAGGATGTCCACCGGTTCGCCCGCGAGTTTGTCCAGCTCGATGATGGAACCTTCGCCAAGGCCGAGGATGTCTTTGATGGTCATCTTCGTGCGGCCCAATTCCACCGTGACGCGCATCGGCACATCGAGAAGAAGGGCGATATTGCCCATCGCCTCCGACGCGACGCCCATTTGAAGCGGTTCGTAACTGATTGGCCGCAACGGAATGCCCGACTGCTGCTGCTGAGCGGCGCCCATGGTAAACTGGGACGCAACGGCGGCCTTGGCCTGGGAAAACGCGCTGGAAATGTTCCTGGCCAGCGGCATCGAGAGAAAGGCGTAGAACTTGGCGCTTCCCTTGTCCTGGAGACTGAAGACGTAGCTCATCCGGACAACAAACTGTCCGCCGGAAATCGTGATCGCCGCGGCGTCGGCGAGGTAATCGATGTGGGGAAAACCAGGCGTGATGGGCTTGCCGAGGCGTTCGTTCAGGATGGTGATCAGGGTGCCCGTGGTCTGGGTCACCACCTCGCCGAAGGTGTTTTTGACGAGGTCGGACACGTCCGTATTTTCTTCCTGCCCGATGAGGATGTTGGTGATAGTCAGTACGCTCTTCTCGGGAACGACGTAAACCCACTCGCCCGAGATACCTCCGGTGAGACTCACCTTGGCCTGGATGACTTTGCCCTTGATCTCCTTCTTCAGCGCGTCGAGCTGGCCGGAGTCGATGAAGGGAGTGGAGAACACGGTATTGACATTGGTCATCGTGCCGATGGCTGTCGCCTGCGACTGGCCGATCTCGCGAAGAAGCTCACCCAGATTGGCTTTGTCGTTCTCGGAGAGCTGTTCCCCGGACACGCTCTTGTTAGCGCCGCCGAAACCCGGGGAAGTAGCGTTCCCCATGCTTTCGGTCATGAGTTCATCGGTACCTTGTAACAGCGCGTCAATTTCATCCTGGCTCAGCGTGCCGTCGCTCATGATTCCCTCCCTTGCAGAGGCTTTCAAGCCTCCCCGGTCAAAACCGGATCTTCAATCTATTCCAATATCGGAACTTTTCCGAAAAGGATTACCATTCGGCCCTCACTCCGCACCCCCCTTCCATTATCCGCTCCACGTCCCGGGGGCGAAGGGGAGTATCAAGAAACTGCTCCACCCTCTTTACAAAGCCAAAAACGAGAAGAGAGAGGCGGGCTTCGCGCAGAGTCCGGTCGAAGCAGGGGAAGTCTATTCTTCCTCGCCCATGAGGATGTCCTGAAGCATATCCTCGGTGATGGTGGAAAGCACTTCTTTCACCTGCACCGCACGCCGCTTCGAGACCACGCCGGGTTTGCCCTTGAACTTCACTCCGCCGCCGATGATGATATCCACGTCGGCCTTGGTGCTGTCGTTCAGGAGAATCACGTCGCCCTGCTGGATCGCCTGGATTTCGCGGAACGAAAGCTCCGTTTCCGAAAGCTTCACCACCACCTCGATGCGGATATCGGAAATCTGTTCCTTGATGAGGTTGAGATTCTCCGTCGTGACGCCCTTGCGGATCGAGCTGTACCAGTACTGCGCCGACAACTTGGAGATGATGGGCTCGATGGTGATGTAAGGGATGCAGAAATTCATCATACCTTCGACGTCGCCGACCTTGGTGTCGAACGTGGTGAGCACCACCATGCTGTTGGGCGGAACGATCTGCGCGAACTGGGGATTGGTTTCTATGTTGCCGAGCCTCGGGCGCAGGTCAATCACGTTGGCCCACGATTCCCGGAGATTGCCCAGGAGCCGCACGATGATGCCTTCGATCACGGAAAGCTCGATATCGGTCAGTTCCCGATTGCTCTTGAGCGCCTCGCCCTTGCCGCCGAAAAGACGATCGATGATCGCGAAAGTGATGGAAGGATCCAGCTCCACCACCGACGAACCCTTCAGCGGGTCCATGTTGATGATACCCAGCGTCGTGGGCGACGGGATAGAACGGGTAAATTCTTCGTAAGTAAGCTGATCCACCGAAACCACATGCACGTGCACGAGTGTGCGAAGCTGTGCAGACAGCGACGTCGTGGTCAGACGCGCGAAGGTTTCATGCATCATCTGCAGCGTTCGGATCTGGTCTTTGGAAAACTTGTCCGGACGGCGGAAATCATAAACCTTGAGGCGTTTCTTTTCCCGTTTGACGGGCGCACTTCCGCCACCGCCACCGCCGCTGAGGCTACCGCCGCCGCCGCCCGAGGGACGGTAGGATTCCGCAGGGGCAGACTCGCCGCTGGATACAGCAGTCAACAGGGCGTCAATTTCATCCTGAGACAGGATTTCGGTCATCTCAATTCCCTCTTCCGGCTGATGCTACGAAATCACGAAGTCGGTGTAGTAAACGTCCTTGACCTCGCCGTTCTGGAGCACATTGTTTATGGCTTTGATGATCTCTTCCTTGAGCCGTTCCTTCTCCACCGACTCGTCGATCTGGTCCTTCGTTTTCGAGTTGAGGAGCCGGAAAACGATGTCCCGGAGCTGGACACTGCGCTGTGCGAGTTCCGTCGGAAGCTTCTTGTCGTTGTCATCGTAGGCAAGTTCGATGGTGACGCGGATGAAGTGGGGCTCGTCGATATCGGCGGTATTCATTCGGAATTCGCCGAGCGGGAAAGTCGCCATCGGGTTCGGCTTCTGCGTGAGCGTCTGAGTCTTGTAGACTTCTTCGCTCTTCTTGGTGACGCTCGTTCGGACCAGGATGAACGCAATGATGGTGGACACCACCACCGCGATAATGACCGGAATCAGGTTGGAAAGCAGCCACTCGAGCAACTTGCCTAAGGAGAATCCCGCGGATTTGGGTTCGCCTTCCGGCGCTCCGCCCGGTTCTTCGGGGTTGACCGCGAAATCTTGCTGTTCGCCCATGGGTGCCTCCTCGGGGGTTGGGAAAAGTGTATTCCCCCGGATTATCGGAAGAAATGCAAAGAGCTTGACGGGTTTCGACCGTCCTTTCTAATTTCACTCATTTTAAGGAGATAACCGGAAAAAATCAAGGACGGGAGCCGGGTTTTCCGGAATTTTGTTGATAAAATCGTTCAAGGTCTCTATAATATGGGTCAATCCACGCGCGGGGTGACCGAAATGCTCAACTTCCAGGATCTGATTTTCAAGCTGAAGGAATTCTGGGGCAAACAGGGCTGCCTCATCCGGGAGCCCTACGACCTCGAAAAAGGCGCGGGCACCTTCAACCCGGACACATTCCTCCGCGCGCTCGGGCCCGAGCCCTGGAAAGTCGCCTTCGTGGAGCCATGCCGACGCCCGACCGACGGCCGCTACGGCGAGAACCCCAACCGGCTCGGCTATTATTACCAGTTCCAGGTCATCATCAAACCCAGCCCGAACAATATCCAGGAACTCTACCTCCAGAGTCTCGCCTACCTGGGCCTCGACCTCAAGGAACACGACATCCGCTTCGTGCACGACGACTGGGAATCCCCGACGCTCGGCGCTTGGGGACTCGGCTGGGAAGTGTGGCTCGACGGCATGGAGATCACCCAGTTCACCTACTTCCAGCAGGTCGGCGGCATCGACCTTTCGCCCATCCCCGTGGAGATCACTTACGGCACCGAACGTATCGCGATGTATCTCCAGAACGTCAACCATTTCAAGGACATCCGCTGGAACGACGACTTCACTTACGGCGACCTTCAGATGCAGGAGGAGAAGGAATTCTCCCGCTACAACTTTGAACTCGCCGACATCGACATGTACCGGAGGCATTTCGACGAGATCGAGGCCGCCTGCTTCAAGACGCTGGAAGCCGGAGCCGTTCTTCCCGCCTACGATCTCACGATGAAATCCAGCCATATCTTCAACACTCTCCAGGCGAGGAACGCCATCAGCGTCACCCAGCGCGAGAGTTACATCCTGCGCGTGCGCAAGATGGCCATGGCCTGCGCGCAGGCTTACCTCAAGAGCCGCGAGGAACTCGGTTTCCCGCTGCTCCGGAAAGCCGGAGCTTAGCCCCCAGGTACGGGGAGGCGCGAGCTCTCTAATAATTTTCTTTGCTGGTGCAGAGAAAATGTAAGCAAAAGAGAGCACCCCGGAACGCGACGCTCCGTCGGCCAGAAAACGATGGCGCTCACTTACGCAGCAATCGCAAACTCGCCCTTCGGGCTCAAACAGTGCGATTGCTACTCCGTTCGCTTGCGTTTTCAGACCTCCTCCGCTATCCGCGAACCGGACCAAACCCAACCCCGCACGCCACCGGCCTAAACTCCCGGAAGCTTGTGTTTTTAACTTTCCAGCCAATAATCGAAATTTGATTTCCCGAATGAAAAATGATGGTAACAGTTCAGCCGCCAATCAACAAAACAATCAGAGTCTCACACAAAGGCACAGAATCGGAGATTTTACGGTTATTGCGTGATTTATTATACTATCTCATTTTGTAACTTAAACAAGGTTTCTGGCATTCAGAACCATAGGGCGGAAAAAATGACCGATTTTCTTAATCCCATCACCTTGACGATTCTTGCCCTCGTTCTTCTCGCCGGGCTTCTCATCGGCTGGCTCATCGCCCGCATCGGCTTCATCCGGCGCGAACGGCACATTCGGCGGGACGCGGCGCTTCGGAGCCGGGCGGTGCTTGCCGGGCAGTTCTCGGAACAGCTCGCGCCGTATCTGCCCGACTTCCCTTATCGGCCTTCGGAAGTAAAATTCCTGGGCAAGCCGGTGGACCTGATCGTCTTCCGGGGACTGGACGACCGCTCGGTGGGCGAGATCGTATTCATCGAAGTAAAAAGCGGAGATTCACGTCTCTCCAGCAGCGAACGGGGTATACGTGAATCCATTGAAGCGGGGCGGGTGCGTTTTGAGGAATACCGCGTACCGCAGAGCCTGACCAAGGGACGCGGTTGATTCAATTATCGGTATCTCCAGATCTCCACCGGCTCTTCTCTCCCCTTCACCAGCACCGGATCGAGTTTTTCGGGGTCAGCGCCCATTGCGTCCGTCACGGCCGCGTGAACGGCGCCCGTGACGAGGAGCGTGGAGCCGTTCGGCTTGTTGAGCTGCTCCACGCGGCTGGCGAGATTGACGGTGTCACCGATGATCGTGTATTCCTTGCGCTCGGAGGATCCCACGTTTCCCGTGACGGCTGGTCCGGAGTGCAGGCCGATGCCTATCCTCGTGGGCGGGATGGTCCCCGCCGCATTGAGTTCCTCCACGCGCTCGCAGATATCGAGCGCGGCACGCAGAGCGTTCTCCGCATCCCTGCCGGTAGCGATGGGTGCACCGAAGACCGCCATGAATCCGTCACCGAGGAACTTGTTGATGATGCCGTAGTTGCGGTTGACCACCGTAATGAGCTGTCCGAAAAGAGCATTGAGATAACCGATGATTTCCTCCGGTGAACGTTTCTCGGAATAACGTGTGAAGTCGCGTATATCGAGGAACATCACCGTCACGTGCCGCGTTTCGCCTACGTAGTCGGCGGGCTGTGAGAGGAGTTGGTTAACCACGGCGGGACTGACATGCTGTCCGAACATACTTATCACTCGCTCCCGGTCGGCGCTGATGCGAAGCGACGCCTCGATACGATGCCGGATTTCCCGGGCAACCAGACCGGCGACCAGACCGGAAAGCGCGAGAACGAAGCAACGAGAAAGGAACGGCACGAAGGAGGCCATCACCGCCGTGTTGTCCGCCCCCCGGAGCGGAAGGAACCAGACGGAGACGGCAAGCAGCTCGACGCCGCCAATGATTCCCGTGAACAAAGACAGCGGAAGACTGAGTCGGAGAGTGGAAAGCACGACCGGCAGGAAGTAGAAAAACGGCACGGGTGAGCCGAACGCGAAAACCGGCGACACGCTCATGCAGAACGCGACCAGAGCGATGCTGATAAACGTGACCTCTCCAAAGGCATTGCCGTAACGGGCAGGCTCGGGAAAAACAAAGCGCTTTTGGATGGCCAGCCCCACCAGAATGTAAAGAACGCATTCGTACCCGATGACGAACAGGGAAAGCACCATCAGCCAGCCGGTGGGAAAGTTCCTGCCGAATACCGACAGGATCGGCCCGATGTTCATCATCTTCATGATTTCACCAGCAGTGGAGAAAAGAAAAAGCAGCCCGAAGATACCAATGAGAATACGGTTGCGCATACGTTCGCTCTTCAGGGTTTCGAAGAACAGATCCTTTTCGAGTTTGTTTCCCTCGCGATCCTTCATGAATCCGATTTGCATCGCTCGCTCCTTGCCGATGACTAATTGACCCGATTCATTCGTCGGCCTACCCTGAATTCCCGTCAACGATTTTACCGCGGCATTTCCGCAAGCCGGTACAGCACTCCCCGATCGTAAACAAATTCCGCGCCATCTCTGTCGAGTTCCCGCAGGGTCTGGAATCCCTCAACGAGACCGCGAATCTGGTTGTCCATCGCCTCCAGACTTTCCCGGATCCATGCCGCACGCTGGGTCGCTTCACCCACGGGTGTGTTTTCGCGAATATGCTTGATCCCGAAAAGTTCATCCATCAAGCCGGCGACGGTTGTCAGAATGTTCGCGTGCTCCTTTCGCATCGCTTCCAGATGAAGCGATACGTCATCAAGGTAATGCGCGTCGAAAACCTGCGCGAGCCTTACTTCCGCGGCTTTCCCCGCCGAATAAAGCGAGAGGGCGTTCTGACGCCAGGAAAGGTGTTCCATAATCTCCGCGAGACCGCTCCGGAGGGTATCCACCCGGTTCTTGTTGGTGAAATAATCCTTGCGCAGTTCCTCTCCATCGGTGACGAGCGCGCGTAGCTTGCCTTCCACGGCGCGGTCGTGGAAGCGGAGGAGCGCGGTCAAACGGATGCCGTTCTGTTGAACGGTAACCAGCGAGGAGGTTCGGAGGTCCGCGTTGGAGAGAAGCGTGTCGATTTCCCTCAAAACATAGCGGGTGAAGCTGTCCAGAGCCTCTATTTCCGCTGCCTTTTCGTCGAAGAGAACGCGCTTGACCCCGTCGATTTCCGTGAGAAGCTTCGTGAGGCTCTGTTCCATCCGCGCCATCGTCACCTGGCCGGTCAGCACGGAAAGCACGGAGAGAAGAAAAGCCTCGTCGTGTTCATGGTGCGCACGAATGCCGCCCCCGCGCCGGAAGGGCGTATCGAAACTGCCGCAGGAGTGGCGCATCATCGCGTCGATGGATCCCGGCGGGAAACTCACGCGGAACGCGTCGGCAAGCCTGCCCGCTTCAACGGAAAGCCCGAGTTCCGAGAAGGTCAGATCGAGTTCCCGGAGTGCTCGGGAACCGTCAACCCGTTCCAGTTTCCATCCCTGCGGGACGGCCGGCAGCGCCTCTACTTCAAAAAAGCGGCCCGTTCCGACAGCCACCCGTACCTTTCGCTGTCTTCCGCCTGACAGAACACGGCGAATCCGTATTGCGATTTCCTTGAGACCCATTTTCCATCTCCGAACTAATCTCAATTGTTTTACATGATAGCGGCCGCGAATGGAAAAGTAAAATTCCATCCCGACGCGGGAATAAAAAACGGGACGACCATTGCGGCCGTCCCGTGGCAACGTTTTCCGGTTTTATTCTTTTTCCGGCTTTGCCAAAAGCCATTTCACCCCGTATACGCCCGCGAGAAGGAAGAACAACACGAGTATGCCCAAATTGATCCAGAAGGGCCTTTGGTCGGGTTCGTAGCGGAGTTCCACGTTGTGCCGGCCGGCCGGAACGGCAACACCCTGACCGATGGAATTGGCGGCGATGAGCTTCGCGGGCTTGCCGTCCAGCTTAGCCTTCCAATCGGGCACGTAACGCGTCATCACCACCAGATAACCATCCGTGGGAGCGTTCACTTCCACCGTGTAGCGCCATGGCTTATAATCCGGTATCCGCTGGGGTATGGCAGGCGAAGCGTTGGTTCCTTCCAGGCGCGCCGTCACATCGTCCCGGATCACGGCCACCGAGCGGATGTCAAACGCGGGGTCGGCCGTGAATTTCAAGGAATCCCGAAGATCCTTGGCCGGTACGAAGTCGCGGTAGAAAGAGGCGCGAGGAAGATAGCCATCCAGGAAGTAGATATACTTCTTTTTCCCGTCGGCGCCGCTGACGATATTGGTCAGAATCAGGCCCCGATTGGTCAAAGTCCCGTATGCTTCGTCGAAAACGAAGTACTTCACGTTGGCCAGGCGATACAGGCGCAGGTTGACGTCAATGAGCTGTTGGATGGTTTCGATCTTTGCGGTCATGGAACGCTTCAGCATTTCGCTCATAAATATCGTATAGTCGGCGGAAACGCCCGAGGTGGCGGAAACATCGAAGGGTTCGATCCCATAGTAGGGAAAAATGCTGGTGATATAATAATTACGGATTCCCGTCGGTTTCTGGTAAAATTCGGCAGTGGGTACGGAATCCATCACCTGGCGGCCATCGGTCATCTTCAGCGATGTCCCGACCCGGAATTGCTCCGACATTCTTTCATTACCGAGGAACTGCACCACTCCGTCGGTAAAAGCGATGTTGTTCGGATCTCCCCACGCACGTTTGACAAAGAAGGTATCCATGCTGAAAAGTTCCACCGCGATCAGCAATACGAAAGCCCAGGCAAAAACGGGCCATGCGAATTTTCCGCTCTGGAAACGACGCAGGAGAAAGAACGCCGTAAAGGTGATTACCGTCAGCAGGCACATTCGTACGACCGCGAAGGTGGCGTTTTCAGCCATCTTGGAGCCGAGCAGATAATTCCCGTATTTCTGCCCGAGATCGTTGCCCATCGTGGTCTGGTTGGCAAAAAGGATGAAGATCCATACGATGCCGATGCCAAAAACGATCCCCAAAGCCCGCAGAACCGTATCGAAGAATTTTTTCCGGTCCTCGTCAATCGCGATTTTTACATAGGCGAGTCCATAACCCGCCACGATTGCCCAGGCAAAAGCAACCAGGCACATCCACTTTTCCGGCGCCCGGAAACGGTCCATAAAAGGAAGCTGAAAATACAGCCAGTAAAGAAAATTGCCCGGCAAAAACCGCCCGAAGGAAAGGATCAGCCCGGCAAGACCACCCCAGAAGAAAAGATGCACCATTTTATCGCGGAAAAAGAAGCCGACGATTCCAAGGATAACGAACAGGAATGCGAAAAAGCCGATCGCGGTGGAGTTTCCCTTGAACTCGCCGCCCGATTGTCGACCGCCCCAGTAGGGCTTATCGCTGTCGCCCGAAAGCAGACCGAAATAACCGAAAGCGATATTGTCCACAAAATCCAGCGGATAGTGGGAATAACTTGCCGAAAAATCCCACTTTTCTGCCGCCGATTTCTGGATCGACTGGGACAGATTTTCACGGGACTGGAATGAAGAATACCAGCGCTGTAAACCGTTTGCGAACGTAATCGCAAGAACAAGCGAAACAAGTATTAACAATACGGTTTCCCTGCGATATTTTTTAGTGATAATTAAAATTATTTGTCCTATTACTGGAAATATGTTTAACAAAATAGTCCAAGAAAATCCATTATTGCTAATTAACTTAAAGATATAAAAAGCAACAGCCAGGAATGAATAATACAATCCGCGCTGGGGATCGCTGCCGATGGACATCCCCCAAGCGGCGCCCGCGCCGACAATCGAGAGAATTATTTTCAGCCAATCCTTTTCCTCCCGATCCAGCAGGATCGCCAGGAAGTAAAACAGAGCCGGCGGATAGGGCAGCATTTCGATGACCGTATAATGCCCGGCGGGAATAAAACTCATAAAGACGGGCGACAGACTCCAGGCAATTCCGGCAAAAGCCGCCGGAAGCATGCCGAGCCCGAGTTTGCGGATGAAGAGAAACATAAAAACGAATGCCAGCAGAATCGCGGCCGCATAAGCGAAAGGAAGGATCATCGGAGCGGGCAGCAACTTGGACATCAGCGTATGCAGACCGGGGGTAAGATTTCCGAAATCCCAGCCCATCCACAGATAGGGAGACCACCAAGCTGCGGTATCCTTGACGAATGCAGCGTGATACATCGTATTGCAGTAGGGATTATCGCCCCCCTGTAAGACCTGACCGCCGAAAAACCCTTTGGACAGAAACAGAACTGCGAGAGCGAGGATGCCCAGGAAAAGAAAGAGGGCGGAAAAGCGCTTCATATAAACCCCTTATTCTGAATTCAACAAGGTTTATTTTAATGTAACCCGGCCTTTCTGGCAAACCTTCCGGGCCGTGTAACGGAAAATAGTCCATTTCATGAGCATTACAATACCATAACCGAAAAAATAGGTGCCCCCGCGCAGGGGGAGGGATCGCGGGGGCGGAAGGGTAGCACAGACGGATCATATCCAGACACAATATTAATTGAGTTAATCGTTTTCATTGTTAGTAAATATTAATTTTCAATGATTCCATTCATCCATGCAGCACAGCCGGAACTTGTTACCGGATAAAAATGTCATTCTTCGTCATACTCAGGGTTTCTTCTGGTAATTCGGTTTCGAGCTCGGCATGAATTTCACATCGTTCGCGACGATCTTAACGTTGGACCGATTCTGTCCATCGTCGGTTTTCCAGCGGTTCTGGCGCAATTTACCGGAGATGATGACCTTCCGGCCTTTCTTGAGATAGGTGCTGCAGATTTCGGCCAGCTTGCCGAAGGCGCTGATCTCGAAGTAGCTGACTTCCTCCGATTTCTGTCCATCCTTGAAGGAAATCGAGGAATTGGCGATCGCGAAGCGCGCTATACCAAGCCCCTCGGGGGTATACTTGATTTCCGGTTCCCGCACCACTCCGCCTTCCACCACGATCACGTTGACACTGGTCTGCATTTTCGGGTACCTCCTTTTTATTCTACCAGCCTTGGTACCCCGGAATTGTTAAAATTTGTTAAACGGAAGGCTTATTGGGAAATATTTCCCCGGAGACGGGTCGAAAAAAAACTCTTCATTCGACCTCAAAGAGAAGGTATGCTTCTTCTGGAGGAATTATTACTGCTTTCGACTACTCTTTTTGAGAGATCGGTTGGCGAATAGTCCATATTCTCTGGCAATAAACACAAAGCCTCCGAAAGCATACCACCTCCAAGGGCCTTCTGTGTTACTCCGCGTTTTCGTCAGGCAGGCAGACAAGTTCCCGGCAGAAGGTGTTCAATGTCTCGATGTTGCCCCGTCTTGAGGATGGAGAGGCTGGAGTCGGTCAGGTCGATTCTTCGTGTGAACTCGCTCAGCGAAACCTAACGGTCAGCCATGACATGGTCCCGCCGGAAAATGATGGACATAAAGCCTCTAATCACTCCATTTCCAGCAGACTCCGGATGTCGTCCCACTCCATTTTCTTGATAAATCCCTCGTTCTGGACCACGAGGCTGTCGAAAACTTCCTTCTTTTTGGCCTGGAGCTGACGGATCTTCTCTTCGATAGTGCCGCGCGTGATAAGGCGGTAAACATTGACGGTGTTCATCTGGCCGATGCGGTGAACCCGGTCGATGGCCTGGTCCTCCACAGCCGGGTTCCACCAGGGATCGAACAGGATCACGGAGTCGGCACCCACCAGGTTGAGGCCGGTTCCTCCGGCCTTGAGCGAAATCAGGAAAACGGGAATATCGGAAGCATTGAAGCGGTTGACAAGGTCGACGCGTTCTTTGGTCGTGCCGTCGATATAGAGATATTCGATCTCCTCCTTCTGCAGTTCCCGGCGAACGATACGGAGCATCTCGACGAACTGGCTGAAGACCACCACGCGGTGTCCGCTGTCCATGGCCTCTTCCAGCAGTTCCATGAGCGCCTTGAGCTTGATGGAGACGTCATCCATCGAGAGCATTTCCTCGTTCATAAGGCCGGGGTGCAGGCAAATCTGGCGCAGCCGAGTCAGTACGGCAAGGAAGTCGATCCATGTATTCTCCACTCCCTTGCTCTTCACAGCGTTGAGATAGCCCTCGCGGAGGTTCGACAAAGTACTGAGGTAGACAGCCTTCTGTTTCTCGGTGAGTTCCAGAGTGATGTTCTGTTCGATTTTCGGCGGAAGCTCCTTGAGCACCGTACTTTTAATGCGCCGGAGAACGAACGGGCGGATCGCGGCCTTGAGACTGGCGAGCGCGACCGAACGGGCGTTCTTGTCGAAACCGGTCAGCGGAACTTCCACATGCTTGCGGAACCAGCCCGGCGCGCCGAGAAAATCCGGCATCAGGAAGTCGAAGATGCTCCAAAGCTCCCACACGTTGTTTTCCACGGGCGTACCGGTCATCGCGATGCGCTGGCGGGCGTTGATCCCCTTCACGGAGAGCGTGCGTTTGGCGTGCTTGTTCTTGATGTGCTGCGCCTCGTCGAGAATGCAGCAGCAGAATTCGAAGCGCTGGAATTCTTCAATGTCGTTGTGGAGCAGAGGATAGCTCGTGATCACGAGGTCGTAGCTGCCGACTTCGCGGATACGTTTCAGGCGCTCCGGTTTCTCCCCGTCGATGACGATATACGTCAGTTCCAGTCCTAAAAACTTCTGGATTTCACCCACCCAGTTGTAAACGAGCGCCGTCGGGCAGACGATGAGCGATGTGCCGCTGCCCCGGATGCTCCTCAGAAAGGCGAGCACTTGAACGGTCTTGCCGAGGCCCATTTCGTCGGCCAGAATGCCGCCGAAGCCGTAGCGGTGGAGAAAATGGAGCCAGTAAACGCCCGTACGCTGGTAATCGCGCAGAACGGAATTGATGGGCTCCGGAATAGGCATGGAACGCAGGTTTTTCCTGTTTCCCGAGACGTCATCCAGTTCTTCGGCCAGAGGCCGCAGAGAGTCGGGCAGCGAGAGCGAAAGATGCTGCCGGAAGAGGAAGGGCAGATGAAAACGGCTGATAAATTCCTTTCCGTCCTTTTCCTTCGAAGGAAGTCCCTGAAATAGACCGGAAAGATCCTCCATCTCCTGTTTCGAGAGGGTGACGATGGCGTCTCCGTGATGGATGTAACCGTCGCGGAGGATTTTCCGCAAATCGGTAAGGGTGAGCACCACATTGCGGATACGGTAGCGGAAACGCACTTCAAGCCAGTCGATCTTTTCCGGGTGCTTATCGGGATCGGAAGCGCGCAGCTCCACGAGTTTCTCTTCCACGTCGCCGCTGATGAGACGCAGTTCCTGAAGGCCGCGCCGTACTTCGGCGGCGCCGACTACGGCGGGGAAAAACTTCTGGAAAAGGGATTCGGAATCGTGAGGCGTGATCGAATTGCCGTTGATCTCGTTCAGGAATTCAAAAAAGCATTCGCGCGCGGACTGGGATACCTTCCGGACCTTTTCGTAAAAGGGACTCCCGGGCTGAGCTACAAAAACACGGTCGGCCGTAAGCGGAACGACAAGCTCCTCGGAAAGCAGGAGATTCTTGCGGATCTCTTCGAAAAGAAACGGGTATTGACGGGATTTCCCTTCGCCGGCTTCCTCGAAATACGCTTCGACGCGGATCTTGCTGTCTCCCTCATCGCCGAAGGAAAGCACGATGTTCTCATCGCGGAAGGGTTGCACTTCCGGCAGACCGTTTACGAAATCGGCAAGTCGCGGGTTGTGCAAAGAAGCCAGGAAGAGCCTGGAACGGGAGTCTCCGTCGAGACGTGCCGCGCCCTCGGCGAAGCAGGCTTCCAGAAGTTCCCGGGAAAGATAATAGGGAAGCGGATGTACCCGGTGCCCGTCGATCAAAAGATGTCCGGAAAGGCAGGATATGAGAAGCTGCCGGGGATAACCGGCGGCCAGCAGGGAGGATGCGGCACCATCCCAGTGAAAACGGAGCGGCCATTCATCCTCGGAAAGCGTAACGGTATACTCTTCACCGTCGACCAATATTACAGGCCGAAAAGCGAAAAGCTTTTCGAGAAACGGGAGGTCGAAGGGCGCACCGATGAGCATCGTGCCGCGACCCTCCCGGCTGATCAGGTTTTGCTGGTAGGCTCGGAATTCGCGCACGAAGCGCCGCACGACGGATGGAATGGCGGAAAAGTCGCGTGCACTCTCCATCCCGAGCATTTCGCCCTGAGTGGGTGTTTCCAGGAAGGCTTGGACCAACTGATCCCCGGTGGAGAGCATCACGGACATCTCGCGGACCGAGCGGCCATCGAGAAGGGTTTCCACCCTTACCCTAAGCGGAAGGTCCGATTCGGCTTCGCGCGGGTCCGTCATTTTATTTTTTTCCGTTTTCATCTCCGTGATCGCAATCGCATTCTTCGTCACAATCACCGTCACAATCGCAGTCGCACCCGCATTCTTCATCGTGTTCGTGTCCGGTCGCTTCCATCGCGGCGTCGGCGCGCCCCACGTAATCCTCCCAGGGGAGGTTCTTTTCAAGACATTCGATCGCGAGGTCCGCACCGAGGTGACCATGAGGATCAGCCGCCCGGACGAGCTTGAAATAACGCATGGCGCTGCCGGGCATACCCTCCATATAATCTATGGAAGCCATGTCCTCGAGGAGGAAGATCACAGGGCCGTGCGCCTCTTCGTGGAAGTCCAGTTTGACATTATCCAGAGGGCCGAAGACGGCTTCCGCGGCGGCAATTCCGTCTTCGAAGGCCTGTCTTGCGCTGTCGAACTCCTCCAGCTCCCAGAAGATGTGGCCGATGTTGGATAGACATGCGCATGTATAGGCGGCATGGTTCTCTCCGGATATCTTGCTGCCGAGACGGTCGAGAAAATCGAGTACGGAATAGAACACCACCATCGCGTCGAAGTGCTCCTCGGCGTCGTGGAGACGAAGTCCTTCCTCGAAAACATCCTCGACGCTCGACGGATCTTCGGTGTCGAGGGAGCGGATGATGGGAACCTGCTCCTCGATGGCCTTCGCAGCTTCGGGAACCAGATAGCGCCGATCGAGAAATTTCACGCCTTCAAGTATCTCAGCAGCGGCATCGTCGACATCTTCGGTTTCGAGACCGAAATGGACGGCTACCTGTTCGATGGAAACCGTATGGTCCAGTACCGTGTTCACGAAAACGACGGCCCAGGTAAGTCCCGCCGAGAACTGGCGGTCTCCGAAGGGCGGGTCCGCCTCGCGACCGAGATAATCGGCGCCGAGGGTTTCAAAACTCTTGTTGAGATCCTCGGGAAGCTTTTTCAGCGCGAAGAATTCACGGGCCTGGTCTTTCAGGATCAGCATTTTTCCTTCCTTTTGAGTTTAGAGCGACTGCGCGATGGTGATCGCGGAAACCACGAGAATGTCATCTGGTGAACAACCGCGGGAGAGGTCGTTCACCGGCTTCGAAAGCCCCTGAAGGAGAGGCCCGTAGGCGTCGCCCTTCGCGAGGCGCTGGGATACCTTGTAGGCGATGTTGCCCGCGTTGAGATCGGGGAAGATCATCACGTTGGCCCTTCCCGCAACGGGCGATCCGGGCGCTTTGGACTTGGCGACGGAAGGTTCGACGGCGGCGTCGAACTGCATCTCTCCGTCGAAGGCAAAATCGGGCTTGCGGCTCTCGAGGATCTTCACGGCTTCCTGCATCCTGCGCACCGACGGGGAATCGGCGCTACCCTTGGTGGAAAAACAGAGAAAGGCGACGTAAGGCTCCTCTCCGAGAAGTTTGCGGCAGGATTCGGCGCTCGCGACGGCAATATCGGCGAGCTGTTCCGTGGTGGGCTCGGGAACCACGCCGCAGTCGGCGTAGACGAAAGCGCCGTCTGCACCGTATTTGCAGTCGGGAACCGTGATCACGAAGCTGCCGGAAACGGTCTTGATTCCTTCCTTCGGCCTCACACATAAAAGGGAGGCGCGCACGGTTTTGGCGGTTGGAGTGAGGCTTCCGGAAACCATCGCGTCGGAATCGCCCTTGTTCATCATCATCGCGGCGTAGTAGACTTCGTCCGCGATAGTGGAGAGCGCTTCTTCCTTGGTCATGCCTTTGGACTTACGCGACTGGTAGAAGGTTTCGGCATATTCCTCGAGTTTGGGGGAGGTTTTCGGGTCGAAAAGGGTCACGCCTGCGAGGTTGACGCCGTTCGATTTGGCGAGCTTGGCAAGTTCGTCGGGATTGCCGAGAACCACTAGCTCAGTAGTGAATTTTTCCTTCACGATCAGTTCCGCGGCCTGGAGCACGCGCAGATCCTGTCCTTCCGGCAGCACAAGCCGGCGAGGCGAATTCTTCACGATATCCAGGGTCTTTTTCCGAAAGTCGAGCATGGGTTACTCCTCCCCAAAAATCTGGTGTCATTTTAAGGGAAAAGACGATTTAATTCCAGTTTTCAAAGGGATAAAGATGGACAGGATAAAGATGGATAGGTATCTTGCTTGGACGGAGTTTTTTTATTCGTCCCGACAAAGTTTGTCATTAGAAAGTAAATCCTTCATCATCGGTCCTGAAGAAATGAAGTCGGGCATTCAATACTGTTGCCCTTATCTCCGTTCTCTCTATTGACTCACTGCGAGATCCGGCTTACCATGATTACGGAACCGGCTACCGGTTAAAAAATCAGTTTCCAAGACTAATCGTTTCCCGGAAAACCGCCGATAGGGAAAAAGGATTTTCGCATCCGGAGGAGAAGCCCATGAGAAAGACCCTCGCCTCCTTGTTTCTCACTGCCGCCGTTCTGGCGATCGCCGTTTCGGCTTGGGCGCAGTACCCGAAATACATTTACGGAACGATATCCTGGTACGGGGACGAATTCCGCGGCAAGCAGACCGCCGACGGAGAGCAGTTCGACCCGGATCAGTTGACGGCGGCGCACCGCACCCTTCCGTTCGGAACCATCTTGGAAGTGGAGAATTATGAGAACGGGAAAAAGGTCACCGTCCGCGTGAATGATCGCGGTCCCTTTGTGGACACGCAGGTGCTGGATATCACGAAAAAGGCAGCGGAAGAACTCGGCTTCTCCAAAACGGGAACGGCCTATGCCCGTATTACGCTCGTCAAACTCGGCGACAACCAGGTCGTGGACGAGGTGCGCAATCCGATTTCGAATACCAACCAGATTCCCGCCGCTTTGGCGTCTTCCGTCTCCTCGGCTTCATCCTCGGCTGTTTCCAACACCGTGTCTTCCGGCGGCACCAATGCGGCGGCAGTATCGTCCAATGTTTCTTCCAGCAGTGCCGTCGCGGGAACGAATTTTTCCGGAACGGCTCAATCCGCTTTTGTGAGTTCTGCCGCGGCTTCCAGCAGGCCGTTTGAAGGGGTCGTCATCGTTACCAACGAACTCCAGCCGCTCACCAATTATTCGCTTCTGACCAACTTCGTGGTCGTACGGCGCGAGTTCGTCGCCACCAACCAGGTCTTCGTCACCAACGTCGTGCAGGTGGAAGTGACCAACGTCGTGGGATTGCCCCCATACACCGACAAGATCGTGGAAAACGACGTGACGGGTGCGACCACAAACGAAACCAACCATTACATCGTCGATATGCCCCGCGAGGAAAACCTCATCCCGCCGGTTACCACCAATAACCCGTTCGCGGAAATCACTGTAACCAACTTCGTCACCATGACCAACTGGGTTACCGCGCTGAGCAACAGCAACGGCATAGAACTGTTCACCAACGAATTTCCGGCCGGCACTAATGGACCGTCGAACGCGCTTCCCGGGTTTAATCCCGGCGACACGAACGGCGGCGTCAATACCAATGGCGGCGGTACGAATCTTTCCCAGGCAACATCCAACGACCTATCGGTCCGCAGCCGGGACAATGGTAATTTCATTCTTGCCGAACCGGACAACGACACCAATTATTCCTTCCTCCAGGAAAGCAACAATGTCTCTCCGGAAGTGCTTCTTGCCGATGAGACCGCCATTCAGGCGGAATCCAACGCCATCCGCAGCGAGGCCATCGCGGAAGCCACCAACGTTCCCGTGATCGAGATTCCGCGCCCCGAAACCAACACGACCGCACCGATCGTGACCAACTACGTCACCAACGTGATGGTCCAGCCGACTACGAACTACATTTACTCGAACTTTTACATCATGGCGGTTTCGAACGTCAGTACTCCGGTTTCCGCTGTCGTCACCAACGCCGCCGTCCGGACTGTGTCGAACAAGGTGTTACCGGAAACTCCCGGCAACTGGGCCGTGCAGGTGGGAGCCTTCACCGACAGCGGCCGCGCTCTGACCCTGTACGATGTCCTCAAGCGTAAAGGCTACCAGGTCTTTACGAGCGAGGTCGCCATCAAGGGAAAGCATTATATCCGGGTACGTCTGGGCTATTATCCCAACTCGAAGGACGCCGCTCTCGCCGCCGAGAAGCTCAAGGAATTGAAACTCTCCGGGCTGCTCATCCAGGTGCACTGATCGCTATTCTCCGGGTGCGCGGAGATCCTCCTCGAGTGGATGCAGATTTCTTTTTCCCGGGCAGAAGACTTCCCCCCTCCGGAAAAAGCCTTTCCCTGGATAAGGTAGCCGAAAGATTGACAAAGGGAAAGGGCGGCAGGGTTTCAGGTGAAGGCTTCAATCCTGATTGAAGATAGAGGGTATTTGTTTCATGATTGATTACGATCTGGCTTCAATAACATACGACAATACGAGAGATAGTAGTCTTGATGTAATCGAGTTACTGAATCAAAAAATTCATATAACTTCAAATACAAAAATACTGGATTATGGTTGTGGAACTGGAAATTATCTGTTTGAAATTAATAAACGTTTTGGTTGCCATTGTCATGGTCTTGAACCGTCTGATGGAATGCGCGAAAAAGCCATCCTGAAGAATCCAACTATTGAAATTCTTAAAGGGGATCACACCCATATAGATTTCCAAAATAATTATTTCGATCTTGTGTATATGACAGATGTAATCCACCATGTGCCGGATCTCGATACTCTATTATCAAATCTTATGCTAAAGATTAAAAGTGGCGGCTTTGTCTGCATTGTAACCGAATCACATCGCCAACTTGAAACACGGTGGTATAATAAATATTTCCCTTCATTGATAACTAACGAAAAAAAGAGATATCCCGATATTCCCAAAATTGAGGCTTCAGCTATACAAAATGGTTTTGTTATAGATAATCATGATATTCTGTTAGAAAATGAAAATTATTTAGTTTCGCAATATTTTATCCAGATGGTTGAAGAAAAGAATTATTCAATGTTTCGTCAATTATCCGACAAAGAATATGGAGAAGGTTTGCAAAAACTCAAATTAGACTTGAACAAAGTTGTAAAGTCACCTGGTCATGGTGATACGTTGGTTTGGCTAAAAAAGCCAGACTTCA
>Ga0326727_10006377_pt1 | contig 32459 bp, 36 predicted proteins | sample MB2enrmetagenome_FD_207643 | JGI IMG/M metagenome (GOLD analysis project Ga0326727, IMG submission 207643) | Lab enriched peat soil microbial communities from McLean, Ithaca, NY, United States - MB29MY | ecosystem: Environmental > Terrestrial > Soil > Wetlands > Peat | place: USA: New York...
TGGGTTCTCCCTGCAGCCGGCTGGAAATAAAATAGCTGATCATGTTCGCGATCATCAGCGGCACAATGACGGAATAATCGCGAGTGATCTCAAAAATCATGATCACTGAAGTCATCGGCACGCGGACAATGCCGGCAAATGCGGTTCCCATCCCGACGAGCGCATAGGCTCCAGCGCTGCCGGTATAATCCGGCAGCAAAATATGAGCCCCGCCGCCCAAGGCGCCGCCCAGCATGGCCCCGATGAAGAGGCTTGGACCGAAGATGCCGCCGGCATTGCCGGAAGCATAGCAACCTGCCGTAGCCACAAGCTTTAAGATAACCAGCAAGGCCATCATGCCCAGCGCCATCTGGCCGTTGAGCGCCTGGCTCACGTGGTTGTACCCTACGCCGAGAACAGACGGGACATACCAGCCCAGGACGCCGACCAGCAGGCCGCCCGCCGTCGGCTGTAGCCATTCCGTTGCCGAGGGCATGCGCTTGAAATATTTCCGCAGCCAGAGCAGAAGCTTGACGAAACAGACAGAAACCAGGCCTCCCACAACGCCCAGGACCGCGTAGATGGCGAACTCGAGAGGATTGACCAGCTGGTAGGCGGGGACATGAAACAGCGGTTCATCGCCAAGCAGCAGATGGAGGACCATCCAGGAGGTCGCCGAACTCAGGACGATCGCCCCGAGCACACGTGCATGGAGGTCGCCCATGACCTCTTCCAGCGTGAACAGGACGGCGGCAATCGGCGTGTTGAAGGCCGCGGCCAGCGCCGCGGCCGAGCCGATGGGCACCATGGCTTTGATTGTCTCGGCACTGAGTCCCAACTGGCGGCCCAGGATAGAGGCGATGCCGGCGCCAACCTGCACGGAAGGGCCCTCGCGACCCAGTGCAATGCCGCTGGCAAGCGATACGGACGAGCAACCGAACTTGCCCAGAACCGTGCGCAGGCGAATCACTCCCTCGTTGAGGAACAAAGCGGTCTTTGTCTGCGGGATGCCGCTGCCGCGCGCATTGGGGAAATATCGCTTCAGCAGGTAGCCTGTGATCAAAGCGCCCAGAACCGGAACCACGATTCGCCGCCAGGCGTCGCCTCCGGCGGGGTACATGCGGGCCCCGAGATTTTCGGTAAGCACGATGAAGGCGACAACCACCAAGCCAACGACTGCGCCGATCAGAAGCGTCAGCATCAAAAGAACCTTGTCTTCATGCTGACGCAAATTCTTCGAATCGGCCCAGTATTTCAGCGTGTTCCAGCTGATGAGACGGCGCAATAGTACGGTATTCATCCTCTGTCGTATGTCCTGTTCAGGTTAAGTTGCCAGTTATAGCGCCAACGCCGTGAACTGGGAATTGGATCCTCGAATGAAGTGAGTTCCTAATGATCACTCACCGTCATTTTCTTGACCGTTGCCAGGTCAATCTCTTGGACGGACCCATCCTTCATTTCAATCCGGAGTTTTCCAAACCAAGGCCCGCTGGGAAGCGGTTGATACCGGACCTCTAGATCACTTGATTGATTTGGCACAGTCCACGGGCCCGTGCAGAGAACCACGGGAGCTTTCAGGCTCTTTCCAGCCACATAGGGGCCCTCTTTCACCTTACCAGTCTGGTTCTGAGCAGAAAAGCCGAAGGCTAAAGCGGAAACCAGAAGTATCCATGCCGTTAAGATCCTATTCACTTTCATTCCGACCTCCCTCCAAGCGGCGCACGCCTTAAGCAAGAATAATCAAAAATCCTCAGGCAGACAGGATGGCTGAGGTTATGTTCTGCCTCGCTTGGGCCATTTTCAGCATCGTGTTTATCCTCGAGATGAGCGCCTCTGCGCCTTCATTTTTCGGGTGACAGCCTAAACTCCGCGGAACCCCTGGAGCGGGACACGGCAGATCAGCGCCGGGGCGATGTGCAATATCCTCCATGCCGCAGACGCTTTCAGTAAGTGAGTATGGGCTCAAGGTCCGGTGCCTGGCGGTTTCAAGAATTGCCCATTGAATTTACGGGAAAAGAGATCGCGAGGAACCACCATTCCCCCGAGAAGTTCAATAACGTCCTGCACGTCGAGAACGGTATGCTCTGCACGGGTCGCGCCCGATCCAACGCGGATGGAATACGCCGTCGCCGGAAGAACAGCAAACAATTCCTCGTCGGTAGCATTGTCTCCTACAAAAAAGACGAAGTCGTGGAAGCCCCGTGAGAGGAACGGCAAACTTCCGCTCGCTTTATTCACACCCGCAACCCTTATTTCCACGTTCTTGTCTCCCTCAAGGACGCAAACATCGAGGTTCGCTGCCAGAGAGAGCAAATGGTCCTTCAGCTCCTGGGCCGCCAGCCTTCCGGGTTCAAGTTCCGCTCCCCGATAATGCCATACCAAGGCGAAGTCTTTCTCCTCAATGAACGAGCCTGCCATGCGATTCACATAGCGATTGAGTAACGGCTTCAACTTTGGTTTCCACTGATCCGTTACCGGTGCCATCATCTTCCACTCTCGTCCCTGCTCTTTGACCCACGCGCCATTTTCGGCAACGAGGCTGACACGGAGGTTCGAAAACCACTGATCGAGGAAATTTTTCATGCGGCCACTGATGATGACAATCTCGTTCCTGGGGTCCCCGGCCAGATCGGATAGAATTGTGATTAGCGACTGGCCCGGAATGACTGCTTGGGGATTGACGGAAAACGGGACAAGCGTGCCATCGTAATCGAGCATGATCAGGCGACGGCTGCTACGGTGATAATTTTCGATGAACAGCCTCCGATCATTAGGGCTGATCAGTTTGCCAAAGTACTTGTCCCCGGTCTGCCGGGTGTTTTCCAGCTCCTCCATAAAATCTGCAGCCCATTGAGCAGCATCATACCGCTGCAGGCGCTCCTGCATGACCGTGTTCCGCCTGATCTGTTCCGCTTGAGGCATTTCGAGGGCTTCAAGGAGAGCTTCGGCAATCCCCCTGAGATTATTGGGGTTTACGATGATCGCTTCCAGCAGCTCCTTTGCGGCTCCCGCCATCTCGCTGAGAATAAGCACGCCGGTTTTATCGGTTCGAGCTGCGATGTACTGCTTTGCGATAAGATTCATCCCATCCCGGAGAGGCGTGATGAGGGCTATGGGCGAAGCGGAATAAACCGCTACAAGAGGATCGAATGTCAGTGCCCGGAACGTATAGATAACCGGAGTCCATCCGGGATCACCGAATTTCCCGTTTATTTCGTCGACGAGGCGTTCCACCCGGCTCTTCATCATGCCATGGTGCTCGACATCTATTTGTGAAGGCACCACGATCATAAGGAGAACGACCATGCCGTGCCATTGGGGATTGGCCTCAAGGAACATTTGAAACGCTTCCAGCCTGTTTGCGATCCCCTTCGTATAATCCAGCCGATCAATCGAGAGAATGACTTTCGCTTCCTTCAACTGCTCATGGAGTTCGATCCACTCCTGCGGCGCAGTCACACCGGACGCCCTGTCGTGATATTTCGCAAAATCAATTCCCATCGGAAATGTCTCGGACTTCACGACGCGCCCGCCAATCAGGATTTCTCCCATACTGGAATCCAGTCCCAGTATGCGAAGGACACATCTCAGGAAATCTTGCCTATAGTCATTCGTGTGAAATCCGATCAGGTCGGCGCCCAGCAGCCCCTCCAAGATCTGCCTCCCCCACTTGCGTGGCAGCAATCGGAAAATTTCATAATTTGGAAACGGGATATGCAGAAAATAGCCGATGGTGGCGGAAGGTCGATGCTCGCGGACCATCCCCGGGAGAATCATGAGATGGTAATCATGAATCCAGAGAGTGTCCTCGGGCCCGAGGACTTCGAGAAGGGTTTTGCAAAAAACTCGATTCACTGCGACATAGTGTGCCCATTGCTCCTCTTCGTAACTGGTGTAAACCGGGAAATAATGGAAGAGGGGCCAAATGGTCTTGTTGCAGAATCCCTGATAAAACTTTTCGATCTCCTGGGTCGAAAGAAAAACCGGGAAAGCATTGAATTCAGAAAGAGCTCTTGATTGTACCTCTTCTTTATTTTCTTCCCGGATGGTGCTCCCAGGCCAACCCACCCATAGATATTCCCGGGATCCGTCGGGGTGATCCCTGAGCGACTCCAAATAGGGACTCAAACCTGTTGCCAGGCCTCCAAGGCAAGGTATGAACTCTGGCGCCCCGGACGATCCTTCGCGAACCGTGAAGGGGAGCCGGTTCGAAACAATGATCGTCCTTTTATCATGCAAACCCGCAATATGGCTCATGATCAGATCTTGGCGTCGGCGATGTTTTCGGCATTCGAACTCATGCCGGCTTTGACCAAGGGAAATTTCCCCGAGACCCCCGTTAGCACCCGACGAGACTCCGCTGATACTGCGCCCTCAAGTTTGAGCCAATAGACTCCAGGAGGCGCTAAAGTGAAGGAATAGGGGCAGATTCCCGATTTGAGGAAACGAACACTCCCAAAGCGTTTTCAACACCCCCCGAAAACCACCGATTTTACCACCGCCGCCGCCGCCGTGAAAGGCCCGGACAGTCAGTTCGCAAACAATCTCATTGTATCCGGAATTTCCCCATAACGCTAACTCCGGGCGGCATTAACAATGACAGCAGACACGTACCCCCCACCCCGACCGGCCTCAATACTTATTGAAAACGGGTGAAATAGCTATCCCCAAAAGACGGTATTGAGCGGCCGAAAACACATTAAACCGGACCCCCTTTCAGAGCAGATCGGTCACCTGACTGCGGCACAGTTTCTTTCTGCACCCGGAAGAGTAACTTGCCTGGAGCCAAGCAAATCTGCTGATTTTTTTCGTTCTCTGGAATTCTGAGATGCCGGTCCCGTTTGATTTTTGATCGTTGAGGCGGCGGCAAGAGTCGGCGGATCTTTCCGGCCAGCGAGGGACGGTTCCGGGCGATGCGCTTTACCCCCCGGCTATCGCGGACTTGTTGCCCTCAGACCGGGCGTCTGACCGCAAGTGCGGCAACGATATCGACGCCGTTTCCCCCGGTTGGTTTTGTAGAAGCCATTCCGGATGATGGTCCCAACGCCCGCAATAGGAGACGCCGGGCCTTGTCGGATTTTTCAGCTGAGACTCTTCCTGGCACTCGGATCCTGTCGAAGATGAAACTGGTGGGCTGTCATTAGAGTCTCAAACCATACCGCGCGTCAGGGCCGGGACACCGACAACTGCTTGCGGCGGCAGGCCTGGTCTCATAAAACGCCCCCTGATCGAAAGCAGAATTCGAAACGGCCTCCAAAATCTCCAGCCGGCGAGAAAGAGGCTCGGAAAATAGATCGGAATCGAAAGAAGCCGATTTCCAGGATTGCCTCTCCTGCCCCGACCTTCAGCAACAGTTTCTCTGCACTCTTTTCAGCCCAATGAATTGCCATGCCCTCCTGCCCGGCAGGATAGGCCGCGACGCTCCGGGAAACATCAGTGCAATGCCTGACGCGCCCATTCATTCTCACTTTGGATCTGCTTTCTTTTCATCGCCGCCGCTTGGATGAGTGGATCATTGGAAATTTCGCGGATCAAGGTCCGGGCTCTATGGTATTTTTATGGCGGCACAAAATCCTTTTGCACTCGAAGGAGTCCATTATGAAATTCCGCGCGCTCGCAATCCCAGCATGCCTTATCCTGATATTGGCCGGCACGGCTATCGGCGAGGACAAAAGCTCCGAGCGATTGCATCATACGGCCACGACCCTCAAAGAGATCATGGACACACCGGACCATTCGATCCCCCAAGGGCTTCTGGACAGGGCTCAGTGCATTGTCATTGTTCCCGAAATGAAGAAAGCTGCATTCATTTTTGGGGCCAGGTACGGCAAGGGATACATTTCCTGCCGTCGGGAAAGCGGTGTCGGCTGGACATCCCCCGGCACCGTCAGGATCGAAGGCGGAAGCTTCGGCTTTCAGATCGGCGGTGCGGTGACCGATATAGTATTGCTCGTCATGAATAGGAGCGGAGCGGACAAATTGCTTGCAAGCCAGTTTACTCTCGGCGCCGAGGCTTCAGCCGCTGCGGGTCCGGTGGGGCGCTCGACCAACGCGGAAACCGACCTTCTGCTTAGAGCCCAAATCCTCTCCTGGTCGCGCTCTCACGGCATCTTTGCCGGCATTTCTTTGCAAGGCGCCACACTTCGCCAGGATGTCTCCGGCAATCGCGAACTCTATGGCAGAACTCTGGAAAACAGGGAGATCATCGAAAAGAACTTGCCGCCTCCCACGGCCGCAAAGGAGTTGATTTCTTTGCTCGACAAGTATTCTCCCAAGAAGGGCGGCAATTGAGGAATTGAATCACCGTCACCCTTTGATGCCGGTCAACCTGGGCAAAAATCAGCGTTTCGCCCTAGACACGCCGCGACGAGGAGAAACGCTGTCTTTCGATCTTGTCCCGTCATCGGTGCCGGATTACATGCGGATTTCGCCCACAGCTCCATGTCAGGGGGGGTTCGCTGCGTCACGCATGAAGATCTAACAGCCTGGATAAACCGGCACGGCCAGAGCGCCGACAGGGTCACTGCGTGGATCGAAAAATCAACCCATGAAGGCGAAAGGTTCAGCGAGCTCTGCCGCCCTTTCAAAATCCCGATACGGCTGGCGCTCTTTGAATAGGCGCGACATGCCGATCAACAAAACGAAGCCGGTTTGGCGGAAAAGGAACGCAGACCTGGGTTCGGTGAGGCCGCTTTTGCCGTTGTTTCCTTGCTCGCTACAACGCCTGACCCGTGGGATTGTATGGCTAGAAAACGAATGCCGAGTGCAACCGCGGCGGTCGCCAGCATATATCCAATCAGACTGAACAAGCCCGTACTGAGGGCCATGATCCCGTACCAGAAGATGTTCCATCCGATCTGTATCTTCGAGGCAAGCAACACGACCTGTACATAATAGACAATCCCTGCCGCCAATATCAAAAATCGGTTTGCCAAACGTCTTTCGACACGTTGCCCCATCCCCACTGCTGCCCAAACCCAAGCCGGCAGCAGCAGAAAGCTCACCGCCCAGTAGGAGTTGTAACGCAACGCGGCAACCAGAAGGACCCAAAAGATAGACAGGAGAACGATTTTTGAGGCGTAATACTCAGGCCGCGGCAAATGTTTCCCAATATACCGCACCAGGCAATAGCAGATTATTGCGGCCGCAATTCCGCAGAAAACAACTCCCGACACGACCGGCCAGGAAGGATTGTCAAGCATGGGGTCTTTGGGTGTAGCAGGATACAACGTGTACTCAGGAATGAACCGTAGCCGGTGAAAAAGCCTGATAGGAAAATAGATGAGCAAAAGCGGGATCACGGTCCCCGCAAAAGCCGTCAATTCACGCGCCACCAGCCTGAAAGTAAGCGACCGAGCGTGGTTTCGCACATGAAAATAGAGGATGATTGCAAATGGAAGCAGCGTCAGATAGTGAAGGATCGGCATCGTCCTCGATGAAACGAAGATCTGGTCGTGCAGCCTGAAACACCCCATTGATGCCGGGAACTCCGCCAGCATCCGCACGATTCTCTCTGCAACCCTTCCGAACTTTCCGATGCTCGACACCTTCAGGTTGTCGATGGTGTCGTTGGCAGAATGATAAATCGCGCGCGCATGCCGTTCATCTTTTGACACGCCGTTAAGATTAATGGCGGGAATTCCCTCTTTTAAAAATGGCCCCTGATCCGTCCAGGAAACGAGAAATGCCCGATCCAGGTGTTCGCTAAGGCGGAGCGGTCCGGACACGGACAACCCCTCCATAAAACTCGCCGTTCGAGCAATCTCCCGCAGCCAGGGAGGCGAATATCCGCCGAACTGCCCCACCGTATCGAGTGAAATAGCCTTCAGTTCCCCGCTGCTCCCATGGTCCAAAGATAGAACCGCCACTATGCGCTCGCGTTCAGGATAATTACGGGCAATATCGCGCGCACCGAGCATTCCCCACTCGGTGCCATCGGTGGCGATGAAAAGCAATCCGCGATACGTGGCGGATTTGGAAAAAACGCGCGCCAACTCGAGCATTACCCCGACTCCCGAGCCATTAGCCATGGCACCCTGATAAGTCGTACGGGCGGTGTCGTAATGCGCGACGACTGCGACTGTCTCGGGATTCTGACCCGCCTTAAATGCCAAGACATTTCTTCCGACCTGCCACCGGCCGGCAATGGTCGCCTCAAAGTGAGAATATGAAATCTGGTATCCCAGCTTTTGCAGATATTGGTGGAGATAGCCAGTCGACTGGCGTGATTCGATGCTTCCCAGCACACGGCGGGGGTAGCGGGTGACATACTCCTGAATAATCCGGAATGCATGGTTTTCATCAAAAGAAGGGGTCAATGGAGGAAGTGTCCAGAGGGCCTCGTTGATGTTCTCACCCCACGGAGATGCAACCCACGCAAAAATGACAAGCGCAAAAGAAATCCATACGATCGTTGCTTGTCCACTGTTCATGCCCGCTGCCTATCCTGCGCGCCGTTTTGCCGTTTCGGTCGGCGTTCTTCAAGCCGGTGATTCGAGAATGTTGCATTCAACCTCGACTTGCAACGGCATGGGTGTGAAGGGTGGAATCGCGCATACCACCAAATACGAGGACGGTAATAAACCCCAGGGCGCGCAACCGGCGAACTCGGGGCGGCAGGGCCGAACTCCTTGAACTTCAACGCGTTCTCGAGCCGCGGCCGTGGGGACAAGAGACGGACCGGCATCATGTCGTGCACGACACGGCAGAAATACAGCATTACCTCACAATGCATGGGTCCTATCGACCGATTGCCGAGGGCCCCCTGGCGCACTGCGGCAAAGACTGGTTGGGTCAATGGAAACCTCTCTGAATTCCTCCCTGGACCTGGGGAATTCGTAATATCACGTCGCTATCGGCGTCTGATATAACCCCCGGCAGTGCCATCCATACGAAGCGAAATCAACCCGTGACGCAGGTCCATCAACCATTTGTCCGGGCGGCTGCCCTTTTAACCCGGCATCCGTTCGATATCCATTACAAAAATGTTGAAAATCGAGCAGCTTCGCCTCCAAGCCTGCCGTTGTCCAGAAAAACGGCCGGTCCATGCGAAGGTTTCAGGGTCCTTAACGGTACGCTCCACCTACAAACCGGTCTTTTGCGATTCGAAGATTGAAGCCACCAGATGTCCGGAAGTTGTCCCATCCCCCCCAGAACAGCCTTATTGAAGCGTTCTCGCTTCTCCGGAAAGGGAATGTTATTGCTTAAAGTTGCAGGCATGCTCGCGCCGCGTCTTACAAGGGCCAAACCTTGCGTCAGCTTCACGGAGGGTTACCGCCGCTGCCGGGTGAAAAGGACCATCCTTTATCCCTGGGCCTTTGGTTGCCCAGAAGGTGTAAGGAGATTGTAGAGCCATCCCAAGAGAAAACCGGCAACGGCGCCGTCCACCAGTCCGTATCCGGTCCCTACCAGCACGTCCACAAACCTGCGCGTGGCGTGAAATCCCGGGTACACGGAACTCGCAACTTTCAAAAACTCCATTCCATACGGCGCGGAGGCGAGGTTGACGAGACCAGCGAACAGAATTGCTCCGCCCCCGAGAAGCCCGCAGGCGAAAGCTAAGCTTTTGAGAGACAATCGCATACCGAGTCCTCCTTGATCACCCACAAAAGGTTGTTTGGATTACCTTATTGTACTCCTCCCATCCGTGAGAATTGCGCAATGGTGAAACAGTTGCCGTCCTATTCCCTAACGCCGCCAATTCTTCGCCCGGCAGCTGGATACCTATCAAACACCATGACGTGGAAAACGAGCTGTTTCATCTCCTCAGTGGCCTGGATAAGATCCTTGCTCTCAAGGCCAAGGAGCCGCTTCCGCATCCAATTGAGCTGCGCGGAGGTCATCTCCTTCTTCGCGATGTCAACCGTCGCGCCCGTGGGATGGGAAGATTGGCGAGCACCCGTTGCTCGCGCCGCGTTGCCGTTTCGCCCGTGAAGCTGCTTCTGATACACAACCGTTCGTACGGCAGAGTTGATCCGGAGTGGGGCATGGAAGCGAGCGAAGTAATCCCGCCCAAGGTCTTGGAGAAACGTCGCGGTCCACGTGCGGCACCACCGCCACTTGGATCCCAGCCGGTAATCGATCCGGACGGTTTTGTTCTCCGGGAGCGGCACCAATAGCCCGGCGTGCTTGTACTCCTCGAGCTGGGCATCGTTCTCGATGCGGGTGAGTTTCTCACGGTCTGCTTCCTGGTTTTGCTTGCGTTGAGAGGCGGGGGAGCCTCGCAAGCTCGGCCGCGCTTTAACGGAAGGCGCGAACAAAGCTGACGCCAACGTCAGGACACACCATAGGGCGTGTCGACAGTGCATGCGAATCCTCCACGGGAATGGTTTCAAATGACCCATGTAAGTCCCCCCCCTGTGTATACGGACGAAATTTTACAATCATCGTTCCCAGAAAAAATACTATCGCGGTGTTCGCCCATCCCTTCGAAATAGGATAACAGCCCCGATCTTCCTACTCCGACTGTCCGCCCCTGGGGATGTTTTTGCGCCGCTCGCGCTCGTCAACCGCTTGAAACTGCAGATTGTGGCTCCGGCGGTCCCCGTTCCGAATACTCCATTTTACCCGGGAAACTACTGGTTTCACTGGATCGACAAGCGTCCCTCGATGAATTTATAATTGCAACGGTCGATAGATCGTTCGATAGACACAGTCTTTTAGGAGACGCTCTTGAAACCATGGATATCGGAACTGTTTCGATTCTTATACAACCAGTGGAGTTGTTTCGTATTTTACCGCGTAAAAAGACTCCTGATGATGATGCGCGGAAGGAATTTGACGAAAAGTTGTACGAGTAAATTGAAATCCCGATTCAGATCTCATATCACTCCTTGTGATCACACTCGGTCTTTCCCAAGCCGACTTGGTTTCTTTCCCGGATGAGCCGTAACCAAGCCATCAAATTGACACGTTAGGTAATTTGGTGCTTGAAAATGAGTCTGCATACAAGCAGTTGGATAGGAATTTCGAGCAGTAAGGGAATCTGGGCAGTTCGAGGGTTGCGCTGGCGCTTTCTCAGGTGGGTTTCTTGGCTTCTGATTGCCGTAGCCGTCGCCGCTTCCGTAGTCTATGAGCTGCGAACGTCGGCCCTGCAGTCGTGGTTTTTCTCGAATTACGCGCGGAAGATGTTTTATAAGGTCGGCCCGGGTCCGAGTCCGAGCATCGTCTTTCCCAAGCACGGACCTTTTGATATCCGCGCCGGCTACGCGCTCATACCCGAGTTTCAGAGACGGCTGGAGTCGGTAGGATACGTAGTCACGCGGCAGGCGCGCTTTTCTCCCGAGCTTGAACGGGTTGCGAAATGGGGCATCCTCCCCCCGTATTCCGAGCCGAATGCCACAAAGCTCATGATTCAGGGAATGGACGGGCAAGCGCTCTTCCAGGCTCCGGTCGCAGGATATTATTTCGACAGCTTTGAAGAGATTCCGCCACTCGCCGTAAAGGGCCTGTTGATGATCGAGAACCGGGAACTGGACGGACCCGCCGATTCCCGGACCAACCCCGTCGTCGATTGGGACCGGCTGGCGAAGGCTGCCATTCTGTACGCCGGCCACAAACTCGGGTTGCCGGTGCCGGTTGAAGGCGGCAGCACCCTTGCCACCCAGATGGAAAAGTACCGGCATTCTGCCGAGGGGAGAACCGATTCCATATTGGCCAAACTCCGGCAGATGACGGATGCAAGCCTGAAGGTGTATCAGAACGGTCCCGACACCCGGGAAGAACGGCGCCAGATTATCCTCGACTATCTGAATTCCATCCCGCTCGCGTCGGCGCCCGGTTATGGCGAGATCCACGGATTGGGGAACGGACTCAACGCCTGGTTCGGTTTGGAGCTCGAACCGGTACAAAAGGCCCTCTCCCTGCCTGATGGCAACCCGGAAAAGGCGCGAGCCTTCAAACACGTGCTGGCTCTCCTGTGTTCCGTGAAAGCTCCGAGCTACTATCTGCTGCAGAATCACGCGGCTCTCGAAGCGCGAGTCGGCTTCTTCGTCCAGCTTCTGGAAAAAGCGCGGGTGATCACCCGTGACTTCGCCGGACAAATCGAGTCGGCCCCGATTGCCTTCTCTCTCCGCCCGCCGAAGCATTCCCTCCCCTCGTACGCCGAACACAAGGCGATTAACGAAATCCGAGCCGGGCTCCTCAATCTGCTCGGCGTGCCCGGCTTATACGAACTCGACCGGTTGCACGTGAACGTGAAAAGCACGATCAATCCCGGCCTGCAGCACAACGTCATCACTTTGTTTGAAAAGCTGCACGATCCGCAGTTTGTGGATTCGGCAGGACTGCGCGGGGAAAGGCTTCTTGCCAAAGGGGATCCATCCAGGGTGATCTACGGCATGATGCTGTTCGAAAATACGCCTCAGGGGAACCTGCTCCGGGTCGTGACGGACAACCTCAATGCCCCGTTTGACATCAACACGGGGATGAAGATGCAGCTCGGAAGCACCGCCAAGCTGCGCACACTGGTCAATTATCTGAACATTGCCGCATCTCTCTACCAGCAGCTCTCGGCTATGGACGCCCCGACTCTCTTGAAGCAAGCGGAGAATGCGCACGACCCGATTACCCGATGGGCTTTCGAGACTATCGGCCAGCAGAAGGGGCTGACTTTGGACGCCTTCCTCCAGTTGGCGCTCGACCGGAAGTACTCAGCCAATCCAGGGGAGGCTTTCTTCACGGGCGGAGGGGTGCACAGCTTTGCTAATTTCGAAAAATCGGAAAACGGTAAAATCTATAGCGTCCGCGATGCCACCGTGCACTCGGTCAATCTTTCCTACGTAAGGCTGATGCGCGACCTGGTGAGATATTACCAGTCCCGGCTCCCTTACGACACGGATGCGATCCTTGCAAATGCGGACGACCCGATGAGGCACAGGCTCCTTCAGGAGATTGCCGACGAGGAGTCCAGATTTTTCCTTTTCCAGGCGTACAAGAGCTTCGAGAAGCGCTCGACCGAAGACGTGATCGCGCAACTTCTCGGAAAGAACGCCAAGTCCGACCGGCAGCTCTCGATTCTTTTTTATGCCTGGCATCACGGTGCCAACGAGGAATCGCTGACGCGTTGGCTCGAGAAATACCATGGGAGCGTCACGCCCGAGCAAACCCAGCGCCTGGTCAAGGCCTATGGCAATCCCAGCCTCAATCTATCCGATTACGGATACCTGGTGGGAATTCATCCGTTGAAAGTGTGGTGCGCGGGGGAACTGGCGCGGGATCCTTCGATCAATTGGGATCCGCTCTGGGACGCCAGCAATGAGGCACGCCAGATTTCCTCAACGTGGCTTTTCAAAACCCGAAACCGCCCAGCCCAGGATCTGCGGCTTCGCATCCGCTTCGAGCAGGATGCCTTCGTCCGCATGACGCCTCAATGGAGGCGTTTCGGATTCCCTTTCGACAGGCTGGTTCCTTCTTACGCAACCGCCATCGGGAGCTCCGGAGACCGGCCCGAGGCTTTAGCCCAGCTGATGGGGATCCTGATAAACGGCGGCGTCATGAAGCCTACGATCCGGATGGCGCAGTTGCGCTTTGCCGAGAATACCCCTTATGAAACCACGATGAACCACTCTCCGTCCGAAGGCAAGCGGCTCATGCCGGAAGTGGTCGCCCGCGCAATCCTTCCGGTATTGTTGCAGGTGGTGCAAACCGGCACTGCAGTACGACTGGCAGGGGCCTATAAGATTGGAGATAGGCTCCTTGATGTCGGAGGCAAGACGGGCTCCGGCGACAACCGCTTCGATGCCTTCGGGCGCCATGGCCGGATAATCTCATCCCGATCGGTGGACCGAACTGCGGTTTTCGTGTTCCATATCGAGGATCGATACTTCGGTGTGGTTACGGTTTTCGTGCCTGGTAAGGAAGCGGGTACATACGGCTTCACCAGTTCGCTCCCCGTGGCAATATTGAAGCTGCTGGCGGCGGATATCGAAAAAACCTGGCCGCAACCGAAAAGCAAGGCTGTAAAAAATCTGCTTGTTTCGAACCCGCCTGCAAATAAGTCCCCGAGGCTAGAGAAGCCGGCAAGACCGGCCAGGGCATATGTGAAATAAGCGGCTATTTGGAATCCAGAGCCAGCGGCGGTACCTGCCGCACAGCTTCCATCATCCCCCAGCCCGAATGTGCATCCACAAACTTATGGGTGTGCATAAGTGAACATGCGTGTGTCCATAAGTGAACTGACATCAGTCTCCAGCCTTTCTACCATAGAGCGGATGGCGAAGGTTTGGGACTGTTACGAAGATCCATCCACCGCCTTTCTCTCACAAGTAGTGAGAAGAGATTGGGAGTCCGTATTGCGCGGGGCGTACTTCTCGTGGGTCAACCGGGAACCGACAAGACACTGCTTGCACGAGCAGTGTCGGGAGAAGCGGGTGTGCCATTCTTCACCATCAGCGCCTCGGAGGTCGTGGGAGGATGGGCGAGTCACGTGCGCAGCCTCTTTGAAGAGGCCAAAACGGCTGCTCCAGCCATTGTCTTCATCGATGAACTCGATACCGTGGGACGCCGCAGATGAGCCGGTTTGGAGCAGACAAACGACGAGTGCAAACAGACCCTTAACCAATTGCTGGTAGAGATGGACGGCTTTGACGAACGGCATGAGGTCGTTGTTTTGGCCGCTACCAACCGGCGCGACATTCTGGACCCGACCCGGCTGGTCGGCCAAGTCAGATACTAGCGACCTAGTATCTGACTGGCCTATTCCCGGAAAACAATTTTTACATCGGAAATTGGCTAGGGCCGTAGTCGGCAACGAACTCAAGGGAGTCCAATGAAATGGAAGTGAAATGGGAAGCAATCAGCTCTAAGGGGATGTCCGATACTGCAGAATTTGCTCTGGGATATATGCATCGGGCAAAAGTTCCGGGAGGGTGGTTCATTGTTTGGCGGAGGGATGCGAATGCAGGCGGAATAGCCTTCTATCCAGACCCACACCACAAGTGGGATGGAAACTCCCTCCCATGAGAGGCATGCTCTTTAGCGATCCAGAAGATGCCCGGTGCGCACCGTGCATCAGTTTTTAGAGAAACCTTCACATATCGACGCCGTTGCGATCAGGAAATCCGGCGGTTTGTGGGGTGCTTACGTCATCAAGTGTTGGTGGGATTGAGCTAAAGCGCTATAAAGCAATATATTACAGTCGAATTTGGCTTCAGTGGTTTCAGTTTGCTGTAAAATGGGTATAAATGCTTTCGGAAGAAAAAGATGGGGAATAGCCAGCAATAGTCGATAGCATCCCACCATCCTGAAAAACAGGGTGGTCACGTGTGTCGCTAACAGCTTGCAAAACCATGGGTTCTGCGAGCTGTTAGTGGGGAGCGGAAGCACCCAAGGTTAAGCTTACTCTTATATTCCAACTGTGAAGGTCGCGATGATCAAATGGTGCGTTCCTGACGCCGTGGCCAGGAAACCTGTTGATATAACCCTACCGATCGCCAAACGAGCCTGTGAACTGCATGAGCAGCGATGCCGTCAGGACGGTCGAGCAGTTCAGGGCTGGAATCAGGCGGAACGGGAGATTCGGAAAGATGAACTCCACAAGTAAAAGGACGCGAACAACGCAGCTGACACCGCCGCGGGGGCAACGATGAAAATCAATTCAAATGAACTTAAGATGGCATAACCCAAGACCGCCGGAAAACGTCGGCAGGAACTGAAATCCATGCGCAGACAACTCTGAAGGGAAAACTATAACCAATAAGCAAACTTTAACTGGAGGTGCAAAATGCCGAAAACCGCAGTCGGTCACTTTGAAAATCCGGGCCCGGCGGACCAACGGTGGCCAGGATTGCGGATGAACGCATGCGGCATTCTTTATGATGTGGGCAAGCGGGCAGGATCACAAAGGCTGTTTAACGGCGTCTTTGCATAATCAGAAGGCCGTATTTATCAGGAGTCCACAATGAAAGGGAAACTGCGCTGGGGTATTCTCGGAACGGGCAACATCGCACGACAGTTTGCACAGGCAATGGCATGTGCACAACGCGGCAAACTGGCTGCGGTCGGCTCGCGAACCCTATCCTCGGCCAATGCCTTTGCCACGGCGAATCAGGTCCCGCAGGCCCACGGCTCCTACGAGGCCGTGCTGGCCGATGCCGGTATCGATGCCGTGTACGTCGCCCTGCCTAACTCGATGCACCACCAGTGGACGATTAGGGCCCTGCACAGAGGAAAGCATGTCCTCTGCGAGAAGCCCATCGCCGCAACCACGGAACAAGCCGTGGAGATGTTCGCTGTGGCGCGCACGAACCGGAGGGTGCTGGTCGAAGCCTTCATGTATCGGTCGCACCCGTTGACGGCCGCATGGCTCAAAGAGGTCCGCGGCGGCACGATAGGTCAGCTGCTCCTGGTCCGTTCAAGCTTTTGCTTTAGCACCCGTCAGCCTGAAGGAAACATCCGCTTCAGTTGCGAACTGGCCGGCGGCGCGCTGATGGATGTGGGGTGCTACTGCATCAACCTGTCGCGCTTGGTCGCCGGTGCTGAGCCAGTGGCCGTGACGGTCAGCGCGAAGATATCAGAAACGGGAATCGACGAGGTGACAGCCGGGACGTTGCGCTTTGCCGATGGCATGGTGGCCTGCTTCTCCTGCGGGATGACTGTGCACGCGGACAACACGGCGTCGATCTGTGGCAGCCGAGGTTACATCGAAGTGCCGACTCCGTGGAAGCCCCCGATAGGAAATGCGAAGTTCGTGCTGTCGGCTTCTGTGCCTCCGATGATGGATATTGGGACTAATCTCGAATCCGCGCCGGCCCCGGGATCGAGTCCCAGGCATGTTATTGCCGTGGATTCGCCCAGGCCGTCCTACGCACTGGAGGCCGACTCCCTAGGAAACATGGCCGTGCTCGACGAAATGCGCCGCCAATGGAGCCGCGCGCGAGAGCGTGATGCGTGACCCACGCTGCCGCAGGGCGCCGTGAGGGGCGGTCGACTGCAGAGGCACTTGGTCAATATTGACTAGACGAGCAAATTGCCCATTCTGGAGATGAGAGAAGCGTTCCTCCGGGATACTCCGAATACTCAATAGCCAAGCATAAAATTATCAGAGATGGGGAGGGACACGAACATGACGAATACGGAGAAACGCCGAGTGTGTCAGATCTGTGGAAATGAACGCGTTGCCAATTTGTGCCCGGGAGTGCTTGTGCACCCTCAAGTCGCCGAGCTTATTCAAAAACAGATCGGCAGTTGGTCCGAGAAGAGTTGGATTTGTGCGGAAGACCATCAGGAATTTTGTCACAAGTATGTGCGGTTGTTGCTTAAAGCGGAAAACGGAGAGATAACCACGCTCGATCAAGAAGTCCTTGAAAGCCTGAGGCAGCAGGATATCCTCTCGAGAAATCCCGAAGCGGAACTCCAATCCAGCTTAACTGCGGGTCAGCGTCGGGCCGCCGAGTTGCTAATATAGGCGGTTATCGGTGTCTGTTCGAGCCCATTTGAGATCGACACAGGGCGAGGGCCGCGACTTCGAGTGCCCGGATACTTATGGTCCGACATCCGTACCCAGTTTTCACGGACCACGCATTTCTCCTGTTTGTAACAAAGAGGTTGCCGCTGAACAGGCATAACCGTTTGTACAGGAGTTGTTGATTCGAGGGCTTATCTCAGGTACTTAACGCACAAGCCCTCGATTAAACTTCTGCAAAAACCCGTATGTGAAAGAGGATGAAACATGTGTTTCTCAGCAGGAGCAAGCTTTACAGCGAGTGTGTTGCTTACGTTTGGCGGAACAGAAACCCTGCGGAAAGTTCATAAACCATCCCAGACGGTTTTTGCAGCTATTCCCTTATTTTTTGCTTTTCAGCAGTTTACAGAAGGCGTTCTATGGCTGGTTTTGGCCCAAACCGGACATGCCTGGCTACGAGCTACCGCCACTCACATTTTTTTAACTATGGCGCAGGTTCTTTGGCCGCTCATTGTGCCGGTTTCCGTTGTTCTAATCGAACGCAAAAAAAACCGTAAAGGAACTTTATATGTGTTGCTGGTCGCCGGGGCAGTTGCGGCGCTTTATTATATGTATGGTCTGATTTTTTATTCTACGCACGCCGAAATCAGCAGACTCCACATCAAATATGAAAGCTCTTTTCAGGGAGCATTCAGCACAGAAGCCTTGGCTTGTTATCTGGCGGCAACGATAATCCCTTTTTTTGTTTCCAGTATCAAACGAACGCACATTCTTGGCATTATCGTAATCTTATCATTGATCGTATCGGCAGTCTTTTACAGGAATTATGCCACGTCGGTATGGTGTTTTTTTGCTGCCGTTATGAGTTTTGTAATTTTTTATATTGTCAGGGACGAACATAAAAAATTCCATTTTAGCTCAGTCCTCTAGCTTTAAGCCCTGTGCTACGCAAATATAGTCCGCGCTTAACAAGTGGTTGAATCTAAAGCAGCATTGCAGGACTCTGACATCATGTCACGCATATGCTTTTCGCCAGCATTCCTCAACATTGATCATCTCATTGTAGATCATTGTAGATGTTTTTTGGTTCCTGGGTGGTTTTCTTCGATCCCAATCTGCACTCGTGGCTGAGAAGCTCTTCCTGCGCAAGCAGCTGAGCCTTTAACAAGCAGCGCCCAGTGCGCCCTCACAGGGCCACCGATGCAACCCGGCTTGCGACGGTTTGATGGCAAAAACTGATTGATTGGAGCGGAGCCTTAATCACGGTCCGGCCGGAGACACTTGATCGGTGTCAATTACATTGACGCTAAGGAGGATGCCGTGACCGCAGGCACGACATCAAAAATGTGGCGCTCTCGGGCCAAGGCAAGAAATGCCGGGTCAATCGGATTCTGGTTGGCTTCTTGAGATACGAGTGCGCCTGCGAACATTATGTTGGATTCCGTCGCGTGCTCCTGGATGATCTTGCCAGTGACAGACAGTCGTTTCATGGTGATTGTGCACGTCTTGTTCACGAAGAGCGCCTCCCGTCGTTGCGGCATCCTCCGTGGCACTGACGTGCGCAGGCCTTCCTGTGGCGGGTTCCTAGACTAATCGAACTATTAGAACAGAGCATGGCGCGGCGCGCACAACGGCTTCTGCCACGCTGCCCAGAGCGATCATGCGGCTTAGCCCCGTCCTGCCATGAGTGCCCAAGACGAGCAACTGTGCAGGCAGTTCCGCCGCCGCACTCAAGATCGCCGGCACCGCCGGTCCCTCGCGAAGCAGGCCACCGCCTTTGGCTTTGAAATGATGTACGCACTCATCGAGCCTTTGCTGCCAGATCTTTCTCATTTGGTCGCTGAGATCCGTAGGAGGCGCGCTATAGCCATAGACATCTCCATAAAAGGGACGCATCCCGGTGAGCAGATCGATGGCGTTAATGATGGCAAGGTCTGCCTTGCGGTGCCGCGCCTCGGCGGCGCCCGCTTCAACGGCAGGAAGTGCGAGGTCGGAAAAGTCGGTCGCTGCCAGCACCTTTCCCTCAGGCGAGTGACGCGCCACAAGAACGGGACAATGCGCATAGCGAACGACATGCTCCGCAGAGCTGCCCAGGATGTGCAAACCCTTGTGATCGATTTTTCCCCCGACGACCACAGCACTTGCCCCGATGTTGTCGGCAGCCCGGAGTATTCCCGCGTGAACCGTACCTTGCTCAATCTCGATTTCTATTTGAGGCGGCTCCCGAGCCGTTACCGTTCGAATGCGCTTCAGAAGAGCATCGCGGACCGCTGCCTCCAGATCATAAAGCTTCAGAGCGTCGTCAAGATGCAGCTGCGGAAACAAGGGCCGCACCGCAAAAATTTCGGGAAGAACATGACAGACAGAAAGTTTGACCTTGTAGGAACGCGCAAGGGCGTCCGCCTGACGAAGGAGTTCGTCGGACCCTTTATCGAGATCCATCGCAGCAAGAATTGGACCCTTGATCTGAAACATGAATTCCTCCTCTCAGAAAGAGTGAGTGAAATCCCGTTGACCGACGCCTTGTAGTTCTCGGAGAGCTCCCGGATACACAATGTCACCGGGCAATTTGCTTTTCTGTTCAATATTGACCAGACGTGTGAGCTGAACTGAACTGACTCGTAAATTACTTCAGATTATAAATAATGCGTTGGACCCCCCCGCCAACATCTGGAGGAAGCCGGATCGTTCGGAATGCTGTCACCGGTGCCCGGGCTTTTTGATACGTCGCTTCGGCTCTTCAATCATGAATATTGCGTCCGACCGGGTGGCCGCTGCCGTGATTGCCGGACTCAGGTAACCGGCGTGGATGGCGATTGAAACGCCCTTTGCGCACTCGCGATAGACTTTAGAGGCACTTTTAAGCAAAAGAAATCGTTGGCGTCCCACTTCATGGCGGACGCGACAGAAAATCAGGAGGCATAACATGGCAAAGGCAGTAGGGATTGATCTGGGTACCACCAACTCGGTGGTCGCGGTCATGGAGGGCGGAAAGCCGACGGTGATCATCAACAGCGACGGCGGCCGCCTCACACCTTCAGTGGTGGCTTATAGCAAAACAGGGGAGCGGTTGGTCGGGCAGCTGGCCAAGCGCCAGGCGGCGATCAATCCCGAACAGACTATTTATTCGGCCAAGCGTTTCGTTGGACGCCGCTACTCCGAGGTCCAGTCGGAGATTAAGAACGTTCCTTATAGAGTGACCGCAGGTCCGAACGACGCTGTGCGCTTTGAAATCGGGGGCAAACAGGTTGCACCGGAGGAGATCTCGGCAAGCGTGCTGCGTAAATTGGCGGAAGACGCTTCTAAATATATCGGTGAAAAGGTCATGGACGCGGTCATCACGGTTCCGGCTTATTTCAACGATGCGCAACGGCAGGCTACCAAGGACGCCGGAAAGATCGCCGGCCTGAAGGTGCTTCGCATCATTAATGAGCCGACAGCCGCAGCCTTAGCTTACGGCCTCGACAAGAAGAAGAATGAGACCATCATGGTCTTTGACCTTGGCGGCGGCACCTTCGACGTTTCGATCCTGGAGGTCGGGGATGGCGTCTTTGAGGTAAAGGCAACCTCCGGCGATACCCATCTTGGAGGTGACGATTTCGACAAGCGCATTGTCGACTGGTTGGCTCAGGAGTTCTTACGTGATCAAGGCATCGAACTCCGAAAAGACCGTCAGGCCCTGCAACGGCTGACGGAAGCAGCTGAGAAGGCAAAGATCGAGTTGTCGAGCGTGGTGGAGACAGCGATCAGCTTGCCATTCATTACGGCCGATGCTGCAGGCCCGAAGCATTTGGAAGCGAAACTGGCCAGGGCCAAGTTCGATCAGCTCACGGCTGATCTGGTGGAACGCTGCGTGGGCCCGGTCAAGCAGGCGCTCCAGGATGCCAAACTCAGCGAGAGCGATATAGATGAAATAGTGCTTGTAGGCGGATCGACCCGCACACCTGCGGTACAAGCCGTGGTACGGCGTCTCATTGGCGGAAAAGAGCCCAACCAGTCTGTCAATCCTGATGAAGTCGTTGCCATTGGAGCAGCCATTCAGGCGGGAGTCCTTGCTGGCGAAGTCAAAGACGTGGTGTTGCTCGATGTGACGCCGCTCTCCCTGGGGGTCGAGACTCTCGGTGGTGTGATGACCAGGCTCGTTGAACGAAACACGACCATCCCAGTCAGACGCTCGGAGGTGTTTTCAACTGCCGAGGAAAACCAGACTGCGGTTGATATTCACATCCTGCAAGGAGAGCGGGAATTGGCCCGCGACAATCGCACCTTGGGCCACTTCCGCCTCGAAGGCATCCGGCCTGCCCAACGTGGTATCCCGCAAATCGAGGTGTCCTTCGATATCGACGCGAACGGTATCCTGACGGTCATGGCGCGCGACAAGGATACGGGAAAGGCGCAAGAAATCACCATTAGTGGTTCGACCCAGCTTTCGCGCGATGAAATTGACCGTATGGTTATGGACGCGAAGGGACACGCGGAAGAGGACCGGCGGCGCCACGAGGAGATTGAGGCGCGTAACGCTGCCAACGCCGTGGCCTATCAGGCCGAGCGGCAGGTAAAAGAGCTTGATGGTAGTGTGCCGCTCAATGAGAAGGCGCGAGCTGAACAGTTGATAGCGGATATCCAGCAGCTGACCAGGAGCGATTCTTCCGATATCGCACGGCTGCGCCAGCTGACAGGCGATCTGCAACAACTTGTCTCCGGACTTTCATCCGCATCTCACGGTTCCACCGCTGCCGGCGGCCCCCGGGGTACCGCCCCAGCCCCTGGTGCGGATGACGTGATTGACGCGGAATTCAGGCCGAGCGAGTGAAACGGTGCCGTGAGATCCCGGCTGTCCAGAAAGGTGCGTCATGGAAAACAGCAGCGAAGAAAAAGAGGGATTAGGGCAAGGTAGCGGACGCCCGGAAGGCGCCGAGCATGAGCGGCTCAAAGCGGAGCTTAGCCGCGAGCATGACCTGTACCTGAGAACTCTGGCCGATTTCGACAACTATCGCCGGCGCATGGAGCGGGAGCGCGCTGTCTCGGCCCAGGCGGGCAAACGAGAGCTCGTTCTCCCTCTGCTCGAGGTGCTGGCCGATTTCGACCGCGCGCTTGAACATCTGGGTGATGTGCCCGAATGGATGTCCTCAGGATTTGTTGCCATATACAAGCGTCTCAACAGCATTCTTGAAGCGCAAGGCATTGTGTCCTACGAGAGCCTCGGGGAGACGTTCGATCCGGTGCGGCATGAGGCCGTAGGCTTGACGGAAAGCCAGGACGCTGAGCCGGGAACCGTTGTTGCCGAGTTGAGCCGGGGATATCGATGGGGAGATGAGGTGCTTCGCCCGGCGCACGTCCGTGTTGCTCAGTAACGCAGAAGGGAATCCGTGACAGAGGAGCACAGGCAATGGCGGTGAAATTTAGAGACTATTATGAGGTCCTCGGCGCCCCGCACACAGCGACCGCAGAAGAGATCAAGAAACGCTATCGTAAGCTCGCGCACAAACATCACCCTGATGTCAATCCGGGTGACAAGACAGCCGAGGAAAGATTCAAAGAACTCAACGAAGCCTATGAAGTCTTGTCTGATCCGGAGAAGCGCCGGCGCTACGACCAGCTTGGCCAGAACTGGAAAGGGGGCGCGGACTTCACCCCGCCTCCCGGCTGGGAAGGCGCTCCTGTCGATTTGGGGGGCATGGACGGTGCAGAGCACGGTGCAGGTGGATTCAGCGATTTCTTCGAGGCCCTTTTTGGGGGCGCGCGGGGGACTCATGCGAGAAGGAGAGGTCCAGGCTTCGCCATGCGCGGATCGAACATTGAGGCCGAGATTTCACTAACGCTTGAAGAAGCGCATCGCGGCGTAACACGCAAGCTCTCGCTGGAGTCCGATGAAATCTGCTCCGCCTGCGGCGGCAAGGGGTCGAAGAACAGCACGGTATGTGCAAGTTGTCGGGGGATCGGCGGCATTCATCGCCCCAAAGTGCTCGAAGTTGATGTGCCTGCGGGCGTGCGCGACGGCTCGATCATCCGCCTCGCCGGCCAGGGCGGGTCCGGCGCCAATGGGGCGCTTCCGGGCGATCTCTACTTACACATCGGACTCGAACCTCATCGTCTGTTTAGCATAGTTGGCAACGATGATGTTCAGATTCAATTGCCGGTCACGCCTTGGGAAGCGGCGCTTGGAACAAAGGTCGAGGTGCCCACCCTTGACGGGCCGGTAAAGATGACCATTCCGGAGGGTTCACAGGGTGGCCAGCGACTAAGGCTGAGAGGGCAAGGCTTGAAACGACGGCATGGCGGCCGTGGCGATCAGTATCTCCAGTTGAAAATCGTAATCCCGCCGAAGCTGTCTGGCAAGGAAAAGGAAATGTTTGGAAAACTGGCCGCTGAGTCGCAATTTAATCCGCGAGATCTCATGACAGGGGGCAGGCGATGAGGGAGAGACGATACGAGATCGTGCTTTGCCGAAGAGAGCGCGACCAGCTGACACTGGAGGGACTCGCCGCCGCCGCCGAGATCCATCCCGGCTTGGTCGAACGATTTGTGGCATATGGTCTCCTCGAACCGGCTGAATGGGTTGGTCCAGTGTTGCTTTTTGATGCTGCCGCTGTCCCTCGATTGCAGATAATCATGCGCTTGAGGCGCGATACAGGAGTGAACCTGGCAGGGATCGGCATGATTCTGGATATGCTGGACCGGCTCCGCACTCTCGAGCGCGAGAACCGGTGGTTGCGTGCTCAGCAGTGAGGAGTCCATCCCGGCTTAATCAAAGCAGGCTGTTACCGAGGTGTTTTTTTGAACAGACAGGTCAAGTTGCTGCCTATAAAAGATCAAGGATGGAATCCGGATGTGATGGCTCCGGGATTTCACTATGCCAAAGCCGGTGATCGAAGACTCGAGGAGTTGAGGACTCCTCTGGGAAACTGAATCGGTCCGGCGCTAGGGAGAAAACATATGGCGCACAATCACGGCGATGAATATCAGATAAGAATTATTCGGGAAAACGGGATTGAAGAACTGAGCGGATGGATGAGCAGCATGGAACAGGTTGCACAGGCGATGCTTGCGGTCCACAAGTCGCAAGGCACAAGTTATTGGCTTCTCGTCCGAAACGTTCTCTGTGCCAACTGCTCAGGAGAGGGACAGATTTGGGAATATCCCATTATGCATATCCCGTCTCCACGATTCATCCCACACGACTCCCGTTATCTGCAGGTAGATGAGTCGAGAAACCCGTACGCCCGGAATTGGCATTCGTAGGGCACTCGTTGCACAGCCCTGCAACGTGCCGGCGTTCATTTGCGCGACAGGAAATTGTCCTCAGCAGGTCACGACGCCAGGGCCCGATCGATTTTCTTGTGACAAAACCGGGCGCAATTAGACACCGGAAATCCAACGCGCGTTAGTTTCCCTCAGATGCGGAACCCGGAGAGGGAGTGGAGAACTCCAAAAGCGTTTAGGAGCCACAAAACCACGGCTATCACTACGACAATATTCAGGATGCTTTTGATTGAGCCAGCCATTGGTATGAAGCTATTCACAAGCCAAAGGAGAAAGCCAATCACGATCAAAACCGCTACCAGATGGATCAAAGGCATAATAAATCTCCCAATTGCTACTAATTTCAGTTACTCAGCACAAGACTCTGGGTTGAGGTTGAGGGGCTTTTCCTTCTCAAACCATCCGTACGCGTTGCTCATCCCCCTGATACCCTCCTCGCACCAGATCCTTGCGGATAGCTCGAGGAACACCTCTTTTATACCTTTTGGCGGTGCGCGCGTCAGTTCAGTACGGCTCACACGCATGGTCAAAACCGCTCACTCCGGCAGACTGGTTGGGTATAAGTTTCCCTATCAGAAATACTAAAGAGCCAACGAGCAAGGCGGCGTATCCTGGTAACTTTCTCTAGGAATTTGGATGAGCAATTCTGACCAGGCGGGTGAGCCGGACTGCACTGACACGATTATTGGACTGGGTTATAAAGATAAAACGTGGGGCTGTCAGTCAGGAAAATGGGGTAGCATATGTGGCAACGAATTATATGTGTGTTGTCTCTTTATCTGGGTAGGGCAACCTGTGCATCGGCCCAGACCGAGAGCATCATTGCCGGCATGGCGCAGGCACGCTTTCGTGCTTTCATCGTCATACGAGACTATAAGCTGTTTGGGAAAGAAAGAGCGAAAGCCAAGTCCCAGGTGATTGCCGACATATCCTTCGTCCCCCCAGCCACGAAGACGTACACGATCCAAACAACCAACGGCAGCGGCCTTGGAGAGACGATCGTTCGCCGAATGCTGAGGAGCGAGGTGAAAATTGCATGAGATTACACCTCAACTGACTTCTCGCCGGACAATTATGATTTCCGCTTCATCCTTGTGGAAAATGCAGGCGGGCGGCGCTGCTGCGAGCTTGAGCTGCTTCCCAAACGAAGAGACAAGAATCTGCTGCAAGGGAAAACCTGGGTTGATGCAGGCACCTACCTGCCCCAGCGCATCGAGGCCGAGCCCATCAAGATCCCTTCATGGTGGCTGCGGAGCTTGCGCTTCGAGCTTAGTTACGGCAAGTCGGCGGGACGTGGCTGCAGACAGCCATGGAAGGCACCGCCACGGTCTGAATACTCGGCCCCCACGGGATGGTGTCGCGCGACGTGAAATACCAACTGGGCGACCAGGTTGTTGCCGCTCGCCCTATACAAGTTTCAGCGCAAATGCCGGATGGATCTATCCAGCAGATCCGGGGATAAGCCAGCCAGTGCTGATGACCCGGCAAGAATGGTCCCCCTGGGACTCCGTACGCCCCAAGTGGACTACGCTGGTTTTAAAGTTTCCGTCCACATGGCTTAAATTATTCGATGCACACGAGAGGTGCTAGATGAAGATCAGAAAACTATTGAGTCTGTTGTTTGCCTCCGCCTTCATGGTTTCATTAACGATGCCGGCATATGTTCAAGCTCAAGAAATCTCCCCGCAGAAGAGCAGGACTGACACGGGCGAAATTATAGGGGCGTTTCCGCAATTTGCCGTTACCCAAGGGCATGGGTTGAACGGTGCGGATATCGATACCCTAGAGCGGCAGAACCAAGCCTACGAGCGGATCGCTACGGCCGTCACGCCGGCCATTGCGGCGATTCAATCCACGCAGGTGGTCAAGCAGCAACAGTCACCACTCATGGATCCATCCATGCGCCAGTTTTTTGGCGACAGGTTCCCGCAGCTAAATATTCCGAAGGAAGAGCGCCAGCATGCCTTGGGAAGCGGTGTAATCGTTTCTTCCGATGGGTACATCGTGACCAATAATCACGTGGTCGCCAAGGCGACGGACATTCAAGTATTGCTCTCCGACAAGCGGACCTTTAAGGGGAAAATCGTGGGAGCAGACTCCCAGACGGACGTAGCCGTCATCAAGATTGAAGCGAGTGGCCTTCCCGTAGTCCCCTTCGGTGATTCCAACCAGTTAAAGGTCGGAGATATGGTCATGGCGTTTGGGAACCCCTTTGGGCAGTATTTTACCGTGACGCGCGGTATCGTGAGCGCGCTAGGACGCTCGGGCATGGGGATTGAGGGATTCGAAAATTTCATCCAGACCGACGCCGCCATTAACCCTGGAAACTCCGGCGGCGCTCTGGTGAACGTGCGCGGCCAAGTGATTGGCATCAATACAGCGATCTTAAGCGGAAATTCGGAGTCGGGTGATGAGGGTGGTTCCGTCGGCATCGGATTTGCCATTCCTTCCAGTATGGTGCAGCGCGTCATTGAGGCCTTGATCAAGACGGGGAAAGTAACGCGTGGGTACATAGGAATCACGATCAGCAGCCTGGATGAAGGCTTGGCGAAGCAATTCAAGGTGCCGGATATCGGAGGCGCGCTCGTCGAGGACCTGGTCGTAGGTGGGCCAGCCGAGAAGGCCGGAATCAAGGACGGTGACGTGATCCGTAAGCTCAACGGCCAGCAAATAGGCGATTCCGGTCAGTTTACCGCCATGATCACGAATCTGAATCCCGGCACCGAAGTGACTGTGGATACCTTGCGCGACGGCCAACCGATGACCGTCAAGGCGACCCTCGGCGAGCGTCCTAATGACCTCGGGGTGCGAGCCGGGGGGGGCGACAAAATCCAAGAGGGGACGCTACGCGGCATCACGGTGCAGGACCTCACCCCCAAAATCCGTGCTCAGTTGGGTCTGCACGCGAACGTAACGGGGGTGGTGATCAACGAAATCGATCCGAACAGCCCGGCCGCACAACAAGGCTTACAACCGGGCGACGTGATCGAAGCCATCAACCGCCAGCCCGTACGTTCTGTTGCCGACTTCAATCGTTTGGCGGCTGAAGCAAAAGAGCAGACGCTATTGCGCGTCAATCACCAGGGCAACGGCTCCTTCGTCGTCATCTCGCCTAACGAAAGGGGCGACGACGACCAGTAATACTTTCGACCCGGCTTTGCCCCGGCGCAGGCGACGACTGATCTCTGTCGCTCGACAAGGCGCAGCAGTACTATTCCGCAGCACTGTTCAGAGCTGGCCGATCCCCAACTGGTTTGGATGGCCGCACAGTACTATTTAAGAAGCAAATAGGAGGAAATATGAAAGGTGACGCAACCATAATCGAAACTGTAAATGCTCTTCTGGCCGATGAATTGACCGCAATCAATCAATATATGGTCCAATCGGAAATGTGCGCCAACTGGGGATACGAGCGGCTGCACAAATCAATTGAGAAACACGCGCTTGACGAAATGAAACATGCAGAGAAACTGATTGCGAGAATTATTTTCCTCGAAGGGAACCCCACGGTAAGCAAGCTGAATGCAATCAATATCGGCGCCGACGTGGAGACGATGCATAAGAACGACCAAGCTTCGGAAACGACCGCCGTGCGGGCCTACAATGAAGGCATCCAGCGGTGCGTGCAGGCGGGAGACAATGGAAGTCGCGAACTCCTTGAATCCATCCTGAAGGACGAGGAAAATCACTTAGATTGGTTGGACGCTCAGATTGATCAGATCAAGCAGATGGGGATTCAGCTTTATCTGGCTGAACAGGGGAATTAGGCCAGTTTCGGTTTCCCTGCAGACACAGGGCTAATTCACGATGGGCGGTCTCGTAAGCGCGAAATGAAGAACTTCAGGCGATCGGGCCACCACCCTATGATGCGCAATGGGATCTTGGCACCGCGAAAATGGGCTTCGATCCTGGCCGGCGGTTCCACACCGGTGTTCAAGGTATTGAAACTCATCCTTCCGGCACCACGCCATTCTCTGCCAGACACTTGGGGCTATGTGCGCGGTTTTCGCACCGCCAATAGGAGAAGAGGATGAAAGAATCAAAAACGGTACAAGCCATGAACGTCGCAGATAGAACCATCGGCGAGATCGTCGCCGACGATTACCGAACCGCCTAGGTCTTTGAAAAATAGGGAATCGATTTCTGTTGCGGAGGCAATGTTGCCCTCGCGGCAACGTGCACGAACAAGGGAATGGATCTTGCCGCGCTAACAGCGGAACTCAGGCTGTGAAGAGCGAACCGGTCGAACGTGGCCAGAATTATGCTTCGTGGGAGATTCCGTTCCTGGCCGGCCACATCATCAGCGCCCACCATGGCTATATCAAAAAGAATATAGGGCAAATCGCTGTCTACGCACATAAAATAGCTGCTGTCCACGGTGTCACCATCCCTTCTTAGTGATCAAGATCGATACCATCTTCGACAAGATTGCAGGCGCGATATGGCGACACACTTACGCGAAGGGGAGGAGGTTTTCTTCCCGGCCCTCAAACGAGCCGATGCTACCAAAAAGGGAGGAGCCGCACCGGAAGCTAAGACATTGAAACGATCAAGAATTCACTCAATAAGCTCAGTCATGAGCACAAGGAGATTGGCGATGCGATTCACACAATCCGCCATCTCGCCAAGGAATATGCCATCCCTGGTGACGTCTGCAATACCTTCGCGGTCAATTACCAGAAACTCAAGGAGGTCGAGGATAACCTCCATAAGCATGTGCAGTTTGAAAACAACATCCTCTTCCTTAAGGCTGCACAGCTATAGAAGGAGACATCAGTAATCCGCCTTTGGGATTCCATCGCCAATGGTTACGGGCACGCACGCCGCCTGACTATCCTGATGAGCGGCACTTACCATAAGCTGGAATGGCTGCGCCTGGTCGGGGATATGGTGTTTCTCTTGGCCGGCGCCTTGCCAATAGCGCTCGTCGTGTTGCTAAGTGTGTGGAAAAGGGATCTCTCTCCCAGGGAATGAAGCACTATCCGGGCGAGAAACTGGGAACAGTCCACCGTGGGGGATGAACCTGCGTGGAATTGACTGCAGCGATTCAGATTTGGCATCGCGTTCGACTTACAGCAGCTCGGCTAGCCCCGCTCGGTATCCACTTCGACCCGACCGGTCAGCTTCTGGTGCACGGTCGCCCAACTCATCCCGATGGCGAGGAGCAGACTGAGCGCCACAAGTCCCAGGTGCGAAAAGGCCGTAGCGCTGTGCGGTTGAAAGACCCCTCCCTTGGCGATGAGCAGTCATACGAGAGCGCAGAATATGGCCACGAGTAAGACCGTGCCGCCAAGTCCGAGCGACCGCCTTGTTGCCTGGAGCACCACAACCCAACCTGCGAGCAGGAGCAGTGCCACCAGGACTTTTGCCGGTCCGATCGCCCGCGTGCCCGAGAAAAAGGGCGCAATGGCCCATGATAGAACGACCGGCCTGTTGGGTTCCACGTCCCGTAGACTAAAACGAAGGGAAGCACGATTCGAAGGATGAGGCCGAAGGGGCTGAAGCGTTGACGTCCCATAGAGCACCAGTAAATTCTTCCTGTATATCCCCAACAACGGAGATTGAATGCAGGGCGGCCGCGCTGCTAAGCGCTACCCTTCGAGTGGAGGCCTAGAACCGTGGCTGCAATCCCGTTCACCGAACCAGTCAGCAGTCAGCGCGGCCCTTGTGCCGACCTCCCTGAGAGGAAGCATCTTATCGGCTAGCCCCCCTATAAGGTGAAATATGCCTGAATGAACGCCGGCACAACTATTACTATCCCGCCGGATCCTTTGGTGCGTTGTTTTTGCACCTGTCAGAATTCCTATGCCCAATAGTATAATCCCCCCCACGACAATCCAGTGGGCAGGAACATGCATCAAAGGGGAGCCGTAAATCAGCCCGCCAAACACAAGCATGAATCCGATGGAGTAAGTTCCATACGACATAGCATCTTTCCGAAAAAGCAGAGTTGCAAGGTCACGCGGTCCCTGAGAACGTTCGCGGCTCTTACTGTGTGGGAGCGGAGCTGGCCTTTTGGTCTTTTACTTGCAGCTCGTTCACCACCTGCAGCACATTTGGAACGGTTGACGCCACTTTCTCAACCTGGGCCCGCTTGGATTGAGACCTGACCTCGCCGGTCAATGTCACGACACCGGTCTTGACTTCGTATTTGACGCCCTCGTGTAGCTTGTTCTGGATGAGGGCAGCATCCAAATTCTTTTCGATACCCGCGTCTAAATCAGAGTTTACGGCCTTTGCCTCACTTTCGGCGCCGGGGGGGACCACAACAATCTGGTTCGCCACAACCTGCCCGGTCGCGATTGACTCTGCAATTGATCCAGCTTGAGTTTTGTCCATGTCGGCCGCGACGTTGCCACCTAAGGTCACGACACCCTTGTCGCGATCCTGTGTTACGGAGACAGCTTTGAGGCCCGCTTGATCGAGCGATTTGCGGATGCTGTCGGAAACATCAGGCGATCTCATGGATGTTCTTGAGCAGCCCACCAAGCTCCCAACCGCGAGCAGAATGAGCAAGGTTATACATAGTTTAAGCGTTTTCATGTTTTTCCTTTGATCAGCGTTCTCCACGCTGGAGTATCGCGGCATAACCCATGCCACCAAGTTTTTTCCCTGGCATGTCTGCGTTCTTCCTCGCGGTTCCGCTGACGTGCCTTCAACGGAGTGCCGGACTTACCTTTGGCTTGATTCAGTGGCGTCACTTCGGTACACCGTTCCTCAATTTATACTCTAGGCTATGTGGCGTGTCTGTTCGACACTGCTCACAGATATGATCAAAAGTGCTCAAAGCCGTCATTCGGGTGGAACTCGCGCACCGTTCCCATTGGGTACTCTTTCGTTCCCGACAGCTCAATGACGACTGCATCCGATCTTTCATCATCCATCTCTGTTCTCGGATAGGATTGATCTCGCCCAGCAGAAATGTGCCGCCTCTGCAAATCCATAGGTTGGGCGAAGCGACGATATGTCCTGGATTGACGGAACTGGCAAACGGGGGCCGTTAGCAATTGTGAACAGACGCGCAATGCGTTATCTGCCATCATCTGCCATACCGTTCCAGGACAAGGTGGCGAATCTGTGCAAAACCAAACGTTCGATCCTGGCGCTTCCGGATGTGTCCTTTACGATACGCAAATTGAGGGATGGCGAGTCTAAGATCAATGAACTTGGAAGTGATCCGAAAGAAGCACTTTCGGACAGCGCCGGACAATCGGGTAATGCCCAGAGTCTTTCGCAATTGCGGTCGCTGACCAGGAGAGTGTTGGAGAACTCGCCGAGTGGGATTGGGCCTGCGAGGCAGGAAGTGTGGATGGTTTCGAGGATGCTGCCAACCACCCCGAAAGGTCCGTGCATACGGGTGAGGACAAGGGCCGGAACTGACATTCCGGCGATCGCAGCCACTAACCGCTTCTTCGATAAAAGCTAGGCACCTGCCTAGTTTTCGTTCCAGCTTTTTCCTGTTAGCCTTCTATAAGATGTTACGAATAGTGTGGTCGGGTAACGACTCTGTCAGTGCGTCTCCCGGTATCAGAGTGCTTCGCGTAGGTCTTTATAAAATCCGGTAATGGATGTTGACAAGTTTTCGACTCGACTTCCACCGGTGCAGAGAGAGGTTGTTATGGCAGAGAAGAAAGAGGGACCCGTCGATTGGGAAACTCTGCTCAATGGCGTCTTTCGGGGGAAGACCATAATAGAACTTGGAATGGACCGTAAAGTTTTCCGGCAAGGGCAACCTGCTGATTCTTTGTTTTATCTCCAGCGGGGCAAGGTAAAGCTCACGGTAATATCCCAACAGGGCAAAGAAGCGATCATCGCC